>MDTG01099654.1_pt1 | contig 26028 bp, 24 predicted proteins | sample 811421 | NCBI WGS metagenome assembly MDTG01 (sample SAMN05326645, study PRJNA326480) | marine metagenome | isolation source: seawater | place: Pacific Ocean: South East | collected 2011
CAACTTCCCACTGAATGAGAAGAAGGCTTTTGTAAACTCAACCCCTCTGGTTAAAAAAGGCGACAAGGTAAAGAAGGGGGAGATAATTGCTGATACGAACTTCACCAAAGACGGCGTTCTTTCAAACGGGCTGAATTTGACTGTTGGATATCTGCCTTTCAAAGGACTTGTTTTTGAGGACGGAATCGTAATTTCTGAAGGGGCCTCCAAAAAGCTGACTTCTGAGCACCTACACAAGAAACGTTCTTACATTGAAAAAAACATGACCGTTGGCCTTAAAAAGTATAGGGCGAACTACCCCGGCGCAGTATCGGATGAGAACGCTAAGAAGTTGGACGAGGACGGCGTCATAAAGAAGGGGCAGAAGGTTGCTCCTGGCGACACCTTGATGACAGTTCTTCAGAAGACAGAACCTTCAAAGGAGCAGCTTCTACTGAAGGGTATCCACAAGTCCTTAGTGCGCCCTTGGAAAGATAAAAGCATCGTCTGGAACAAGCCCTATTCAGGAACCGTGACAGATGTTGTTAGGAATGGCAGGGAAATAGTCGTCAACGTAAAGACGGAAGAACAGGCCGACGTCGGGGATAAGCTTACCGGAAGGCATGGTAACAAAGGCGTTATTACTGCGGTAATACCTGACGAGGAGATGCCCAGAGATAAGGACGGTAACGCACTCGAAATAATCTACAACCCGTCAGGAGTTCCAGGGAGAATCAACCTCGGGCAGGTATTAGAGACCAGTCTTGCAAAGGTAGCAGAGAAGACTGGTACCCCGTACGCCGTTGAAAACTTTCAGCGAAACGACCAGAAAAAGATAGTTCAAGTTAAAGAGCATTACAGGACCATAAAGACAAAAGAGGGTCCTAAGCGCATCCTTGTTAAGCAGCATGAGCGTGAGCTTGGATATCAAGAGATGGTTAAAGCTGAGCTTGAAAAGCATGGTATTGATGAGACTACTGAGCTTTTTGACCCAGAGACCGGTAAGAGTCTTGGTAGGATTCTTGTTGGCAAGCAGTACACCCTAAAGCTAGTACACCAGATAGACAAAAAGCTTAGTGGCCGCGCCCATGGTTACGGATATGATTACGACGCAAACCTAGTGCCTAAGGGGGGCGGAGAGACTGGTGGTGCGCAGCGCTTTGGTGAGCTTGGCTTGTATGCGATGCTGGCTCATGGCGCTGTCGGTAACATCAGGGATGCGCTGACATTCAAGAGCGACAAGCAGCAAGACGACGTCTGGACAGCCATACAGACGGGTTCGATCTTACCGTCCCCTAAGCCAAGCTTTGCTTATGAGAAATTCGTATCCTACATGGCCGCTCTTGGCATGAACATTGAGAAAGATGGAAACGGGCTCATTGTTTCCCCCATGACAGACGAGCAAATAACCTCAATGTCTAATGGCGCACTGTCAGACGGAAGTAGAGTTATACGTGGTAAGGACCTTAAGCCTGAAAAGGGTGGTCTGTTTGATGAGGACATAACCGGGGGACCTGGTGGAAAGAACTGGTCTCACATAGAGCTTTCCGAGCCAATGCCAAACCCTCTCTTCGAAAAGGGCATTCGATCTCTTCTGGGCATTACAGGCAAGGAATATGACAGCGTCATAGATGGGTCTAACGGTTTCAACTCAAACGGTGACGTGGTGCCTGCTGGAGACGGAGTAGTCAGTGGTCCAGCTGGAATTGTAGCAGCTCTGAGAGCTGTCAACATCGAGGCGTCCCTTGCAGCTGCTAAAGAGCGCATCAAGACTGTGCGCAGAAATGACTTAGATAAGGTCAACAAGAAAATTAAGTATCTTCTTATGCTTAAGAAAAACGGCATGTCTGCTCAAGAGGCATACTCGCTTTCTAACCTACCGGTACTCCCTCCAATATTTAGGCCAATCAACGCCCTTGAAGGCGGTGACTTAAATATCGATGGCCTAAACATGCTCTACAGAGACATAGCCATACTTAACAACAAGCTCAAGGAGTCCAAGGGCATCCTTCCAGAGGAGGCTTTGGTTAAGTTGAGAGAGGACCTGTATAACGCATCAGACGCACTATACGGAACCACTTCAGGAGCACAGTCTACAGGTGTTGCACTTGATGGGTCTGCTAGGCCACCAGGAATACTAACTATTTTGTCTGGTAGGACGTCACCTAAGCAGAGCTTCTTCCACACAAGAATTCTAGACAGGAAGCAAGACATCTCTATGAGGTCTGTAATTGTGCCTAATTTAGACCTGCACCTTGATGAGCTTGGCATGCCGAGAAAAGGCGCAATGAAGGTATTCAGACCCTTCGTTGTCAAAGAGTTGGTAGGCATGGGGTACACCCCACTACAAGCCAGGGAAGAGATTGAGAAAGGCTCTAAGATCGCGAATAGGGCTCTAGAAGTTGCTGCAAACAAAAGACCTGTTCTGTTTAAGCGTGATCCGGTGCTGCATAAGTTCGGCATAATGGCATTCAAAGCTAAGATACACGATGAGCAGAGTATTCATATCCACCCACTCGTTACGGGCGGATTTAATGCCGACTTCGATGGCGATACGATGGCAGTGTTCGTTCCCATATCTCAGCAGGCGGTTGACGAGGCATATAACATGATGCCTTCCAAGAATTTGTTCAATCCCGCCACTGGCCGTGTCATGTACCAACCAAGTCTAGAAGGGCAGTTGGGCCTTTTCCTGATGACCCAAATGGGCAAGAAGACAGGCGGGTCCTACAAGAACCAAAAGGATGTCATTGCAGATGCGAAGGCGGGCAAGATATCCATGACGGACGTAGTAAGCGTGGGTGGCATGAAGACTACCGCCGGTAGAATAATGTTCAATAAAACACTACCCAAGAAGGTGCAGAGCGAAGAGATACTGACCAGCCCAGACATGGTCATGGGAAAGAAGAATCTTCAAGCAGTTCTCAGGTCAGTGGCCACGGATACCCCAGCAGAGTTTGCTCAAACGGCAGACAGGATTAAGGAGTTGGGATTCGGACACGCGTACAACATAGGTTTCAGTTTCAGCCTGAAGGACTTCGATACACTTAAGGGAATCAGAGACACTGAAATGACTCGTGCACGGGTGAAGGAATCCGCCATCCGTAAAAAGGTCAAGATGAATTTGATCTCAAGAGAGGCCGGTGACCAGCAGATAGTAAACCTGTATACAGACGTCACAAAGAAAATGAATGACGCCTCTAAGAAGGTTCTTGATAAATCAGGAAACAAGCTTAGGGCGATGAACAATGCGGGCGTTAAACCCGCCTGGGCACAGCTACAGCAAATGTTGTTAGGGCCCATGCTGCTGGAGAATGCTAGCGGTAGAGTTATTCCTGTTCCGGTTGACCGCTCCTACTCAGAAGGGCTTAGGTCTTCCGACTACTGGGTTGCAAGTTCAGGTGCGAGAAAGGGCCTTATCGAAAAAGTTCAGTCTGTTTCAGTACCTGGCGCCCTGAATAAGCAAATAGCGAACACGATGCTTGGATACATAGTTACTTCAGATGACTGTGGTACTACTAATGGTATTGCATTGGACGCGACCGATGGAGATATCGTTGACAGATTCACTGCTAAGAGCGTCAAGGTTGGCAAGGCGACGATTCCCGCGAATACTGCTCTAACTCCCAACCTGATAGCCAAGATGAAGACCTCTAAAGTCTCGAAGGTGTTGGTAAGAAGCCCACTAAAGTGTGAGGCTAAAAAAGGCATGTGTTCTAAGTGCTACGGCGTTCAAGACAATGGGCAACCCCTTGAGAAGGGAACAAACATAGGCCTTATCGCTGGAATCTCTCTGGGTGAGAGAGGAACTCAGCTATCAATGAAGACCTTCCATACCGGTGGTGTTGCGGGTTCAAGCGGGGGTGTTGTCGGGGGCATTAGTAGAGTTTCTCAGCTACTTAAGATGCCAAAAGTTCTACCTAACTCAGCGTCCTTGGCCCCAATCAGCGGGGAGGTAACGAGTGTAGCTGAGAGTGGTGTGGGCGGTTTTGACGTTAAGATCGGGTCCAGCGAAGTTTATGTCCCCAGTGGTAGGAAGTTGAATATCTCCGTAGGGGACCGTGTAAAGAAGGGGCAGAAGATATCATCAGGAACCATCAACCCCCACGATCTGCTGGACAAGACCAACATAGATACTGTCAGAGCCTACATATCTAGTGAGATACATAAGGTGTACGAGAACGAGGGTATCAAGAAACGAAACGTTGAGGTTGTCACTAAGGCTTTGACAAACCTTGGTGTGATAGATGAACCTGGGGACAGTGACTTTGTACGGGGCGATCTTGTGCCTCTAACAAGTGTTGCGGCGGGTAACAGATCCTTGAAGAGTCCCGCCAAAGTCACCCCTATATTACGAGGCGTGGAAACCTTGCCGCTAGACCAGACAACGGACTGGATAGCGAGATTACAGTATAGGCGACTAAAAGAGACTTACATCAGAGCCGCAAATGAGGGCTGGAAGTCAGACATCCACGGCGTACACCCCGCACCAGGCATCGCCTACAGCGCAGAGTTTGGTAAAAAGGATAAAAGCGAGGGCCCCTACTAATGACAGCGATTAGCCAAGAGAGGGCCTTATCACCAGCAGTTGTTCTTCGTTGTCGTGTAGAGACCGTAAATATAGATAAGTTTACGGTTGACCTCACGACTCTTACATCAAGACAGCTACACCCAGGTGTTCCCGTTGCTGGGCTGTACATGTCTCCTGAGCATGGCGGTGGCGTTTACCATCTCCCAGAGGTCGGCTCCGATTGCTTTCTCTTCCTTCTACCAGACGGGAGCAAGTTTGTATTAGGCTTCCAGATCAATGAGACACCAAAGAAACCTTCAGATGAAGCTCTTAGCGATTCGGATTATCTAGGAAGTTACAACGGTCTAAGAGAGCCATTAGAGCCTGGAGATATATTCTTAGGCACAGCAGACGACAACAAAATTATTCTGCGTAAAGGCGGCATCGTTCAAGTCAGCGCAACAGGGCTAGCCCAAAGACTCTACATACCGGTAGAGAACATGATTAGGGACTACTTCCAAAGGTATCATGCAATAAGCCCGTTGGGCGAAATCGAGTGGGGCCACGCAACCTTAGTGGCTGGAGAAAGCCCGTCATCGGGAGCAGGATCTCTTCCGAACAGCGACTACTTTCTAGAAGACGGTAAAGAAAACAAGTTGAGCTTCATAGAGAATACCCCTGTTCTAGTTAAGTACAACATTAAAGACCTTTGCCAAGAAGACGTAACAAAGGGCAAATACAGTGTGGAGTTGAGAGTAGGGAGACTTACAACAGAGACACTCGACCCAGAAGAAGATATCGAGCACGTGTTTGCACAGGAACTGTACAAGGTTGGGTCAAAAAGGGCAGAAAAACCCGTAAGACCAGACCTGGCTGCTCCTGAGGACGAAAGCAGCTCATCAAAGATGGGCATTCGTTCTGAAGAGAAGGGTATACTCAGCTGCACCATCTACTGCCACGACGAAGGGGCTAATAAGGACAAAGTAACCTACGCTTTTCAGCTTAATCGTGACGGGGACAACTTTATCTTTTCTAGAGGGCACACTCATGTAGAGATAGCAGAAACGGTATACGCTAATGTGCACAAGGGAGTTAGAATAGAGTACGGTGATAAGGGCGTTAACAATCAACAGTCCGTATTAGAATTATTACAGAGTAATGAATTTAGGACGAGTGTTAAGGCGCTGATACACGAAGTGGTTGATGATATGGAAGTATCAGCCAAAAACGTAAAGCTGAATGCTTCAGAGGAAGTACACTTGGGCGCAGGAGCTGATGATTTCGTTACCAGGTTCAATGCCCTAGAAACGTTTATGATGACAAGTTTTCAATGCGTAACTGCTTTTGGCCCATCTGGACCCATGATACCTCCCTTTGATCCTGACGTCGGTTCTACTAAAGTTAAGGTGAAGAAGTAATGCCACTTGCAGACCCTACAACGATAACGAATATGGATAACGCCGTTCAAACTATAGTAGGAAATCTACCCGCAAACCAAGAAGAGCTTGATGCGTGGGATTGTGCTGCCGCATGGGCGCCTGTAGCTACCGCTTTCTTCTCCGCTGCTGCGATACCTTCTGTTACTGATGAGGGTAAATCGGCTGGGGAGTCAGCCTTTATAACAGCCTGTCACGGTGCCGCAGGCAGTACAAACTCTATGACAGAGTCCGCTTTATCAGCTGGCTTTATTGCTTATGCTGCTACGGTTGTTGCTCCTGGGATGTGTTTACCACCTGCGCCAGTTGTGCATGCACCTCCAGCAAACCCTCTAGTCCTCGTGCTTTCAGGGCTTCCGCCATCAGAAGCTACGTTACCATCAACAACAGTGCTATATAATCAGCTTCTACCATGGGCTGTAACAGGAACTCAGACCACGCCGCCAGCAGCGGTTGTTCCTTGGTCATAGGAGAACATAATGGAATTGATTCAAAAGATTAAGGGACCTCAGTTTGAGAAGACGTCTGCAAAAACGCTTCTTGGAGACAACCCATCGACTTACCCAAGCGAGCTAATCGCAAACCTGTACAAGCAGCACCCTTACTTGGGTAAGTATCAGGTGAACATCTCGATTGAGGGTCAGGACCCGTCAATGGGATACATGTACGGGGTCTTCATGGTTTCCCACGCGTCTGACGTACCGCCTGAGCCGGGCGTAAAACGTATGGGTGAAGTTATTAGTCAAGGGGCGCAGTCTCCTGACCCATCAAAGACAATTAGAATTCCTATTATTGTAGACAACAAAAAAGCTCATAGCTTCGACGTTTTCATTACGTCGGACGGTAGATTCCTGCCTCTGAATGAATCTAGGGTGTCCGCAGCTCTGTTTGAAACCAGTCCGTTTGCTGTGGCTCCTAGGCCTGCTCCCGCATCAGCAGGAGCTATGGGAAGCTCGATGCCGATTGGCGCTCAGGGTAGAGAAGCTCCTATGAGCGGTGTCACAAAGACATCATCCGCTCTGTTCAGCCATATTGATAAGGACGAGGTCCGCTCTTTTGTTAGCAGCATTTCTAAAGAAGCCTCATTGAGTAACGCCTACCAGATTAATCCTGTGTTCTCTGAAGCTCTTCACAGACTGGTGGAGATGTCCTCTGAGAAAGAAGTGGTTAAGGAGGCTTCGGCAGACTTTACCTCCGCAGTGATTAGCAAGGTTGGAGGGGGGTTCAAAATCAAGACCTCAAACGCTTTAGACATCGGACCGGAAGTGGTTGTTAGCAACAAAGAGGCCGAGTCAGTACTTCCTGTTGAGATTCGTCAACAGGTTATCAAAACGGGTTCAGCACTTATGACCCCCAGTGAGAACCGTACCCTTGAGTCTATTGAGTACACTGACGGCTTGTCGGACGTAACAGAAAGCGGTGTTTACTCTGTTATGACAAAGACCGGAAAGGCGCAGCGAGCCGTAGTATTGAACAATGTGCATAGGGTAAACGGCACAGAGTCAGATATGCTTTTGGTGGTCGGTAGCACGGGCGCCTCCTTCCAAGAGAAGCTTGCAGGAGTGAGGTGTGGGGACACGGACATCTCAAAAATCGAAGGTTCAGAACCTCACGGAGAGGGCGTCTTCATCCTCAAAGAGGCTGGCATTGTCTTAGAGCCGGTAAAGGTTCTGCATACGATAAATGACAGCGAAGGAACTTCTTATGCTTACTCACACCCTCTTTATGGAGTAGGTCATCTAAAGGTAGCCTCGGTCAAAAACCTTGTTCAGGTCGATACGAATGTTCAGCTTCTTCCAGAGGATTTCGCTTTCGTACCCTTGCAGTTCGGGGCCAGATACTCTGCCGATGCAGAGTCGATGGACAAGATCGCAACCAGGAGAAGTCGGATTTCTAGTGTAAGTCTGATCTCTGATGGAACAGCGTTCTCTTTCTCTGGTCAGAGCATGGACACAAACTCAATGTCAGGATTAACAAGAGATGAAGCACTCCTTGTACTATCTGACTTAGGGGATAGCGCGGACGGAGCCTATCAGAAAGTCGCAAACGCATCCGCCGGCTCTTTAGAGAAGTTCGCTGTACGTAAAGCAGAAGCCATAAAAACAGCCAGCACTGTTGATGCAGAGCTAGTCGATATTACGAACTTAATCAAAAACGATCTTGTCAAAGAAGCCGCCAGCTTGACCAATTCTGAAACAGTTGACTCTGTACTAAGTCTCAACTTCATCAATCCGGAGAACGTGACCGGCTACATCGACTCGATACCCACTTTCGAGGAATCTGCCTCTAAGCTGGCAGAGCTTTTGGTAGGTGTTCGATTGGGACTTTCAGACGTTCCGGAAACAGCAGTCTCCTCTGCTCTACGGGGTATAGAAAGAGCTATCGGAGGACTTAAGAAACTACAGGTTCGAGCAAACATGGTCTAATGTATGAGACATCCAGCAGAATACTGGCTCAAGTATATGCTTATGTTCTCAGACCTGTCGCATGCTCAAATAGCTGAGGCAGCTAGCATTTACGGAATGGTGCCACCCACAATTGAGTACCTAAACTCGCTGAGGGATACCCTCATGGAGACCCGTCCGTCACCGTTTCGTATGGACTTCTCAGCTTCTAGAAACTGGGTGCGGAGGCAGCGTATACTTTCCATGGCTAGGGGAGATGGTAGTGCTACTGACGCTAGAGAGCTGCTCGGTGATTCTAAATGTCGGTTAGTTATTGAGACATTATTACTCGCTAATATGGATGTTGAAGACGTAGCGAAGTTTACGCTTGAGATAACAGGTGTTTCGGTACAGCCAAAGACCATAGATTTATTTAGACATTACTTCTGGAATAGGTCCGCACTATCGACCAAACAGTGGATGGACTACCTTGACGAGTACGACAATGGTAAGGTTTTAGCATCCTGCTACAGTCAGGGCGGAGAATACGCCTTATGGAAGTTGGGACATAGAGTTTCTCTTCCAAAAGAAGAGGTTCTCAATAGTGTCTTTCACGAATCAGCGATGCGGTTCTTTGAGACCAGCCAGTTTGACAATACTAGGGACACCGCAATGACAGCAAAGCTTTGGGCAGAAAGCCTATTTAAGGCAAACGAAGAGCTTGAGAAGAGCGGTGACGCCGTTAAGCAAGTGCTCGATAATCTAAAAGATATTGCAATCAAGCTGGGTAAGCGAGACATAACCAGTATCGACGACCTGGGGGACGCATAATGTTTGGCGGTGGTCCAATAAATATCGAGGCGATAGTATTCAAGGAATCGAAGACCCAGATATCGGGCATTCGGGCTGAATACAGGATCGACGGTGACCGGATACAGTTTCACCTGTGGCCTGACCCGGAGTTCCCAGAAGAATTTGAAGCTAAAGCTAGACGTGGTCTAAAGCACTTCAACAAAGAAGACGTGGTTGTTGATTACGTTCCTGAGGTCGCGAGCTGGTACGTCGAAGTAAAAAATATAAACGTGGGCCTGACTGATTCGCTGGTGGAGTCAATAGTGAAGAAGTTAGCAAAATCGGTGGACCAGGATGGCTAAAAGCAAGAAGAAATCTTACGGCTCCCAGGTATTAGCGGTTGCCCCAGCCTTTGCCGTTAAGTCCTTATTGGGTGATCTACCCAGAGGCGGTATTGAAAAAGCTGTAGAGCTGAAGGCCTCTGGTTCAAAGGGGAGTTCGCTAAAAGCCTTATCTCAGGGACTAAAGGGTCGCGGAGCAGGTAGGGCGTTAGGCGGCGCCTTGGGAATAGCCAGCGCCCCTGTTTTCTTAGGTGGTCTGAAACTGCTTAACTCTAAGAATAAGTCGGACCAGGCCAAAGGCTTACTAATGCTCGGTGCCTCAGCCGCAGGATACCAGTCCGTTAAAGGTCTTACAGAAGGGTTCAGAGAGGCCAGAGCCGCAAACCTATCCAAATCAAAAAGCATCACTGAGGGTCTTAAGCTGGGACTAATAAGGTCTGGCTACAAGACTCCCGCCGCACTCGCCCTCGGCCTCAGCGTGGCCGCAGGTAGGAAGAAATCTAAAGACAAAAAGAACGCCAGTAAATTCCTCGCTCCGGCTCTTGCTGGAGCGGCTATAGGCGCTCTGTCTCGCGGCGGAGAGGGTGTAGCAAAAGATATTCTAGCTAAGAAGGGTATCAAGGCGTCGCTCAAGGGTAAGATGCCCCGCCTTCTAGGAGGAGCCGCTGGCGGCTTGCTGGGCGGCGCTGTTCTGGGAGGGGTCGTAGACTCTGCCATGAAGTCACTTGAGAAGAAATCGTCAGTTCAAGAATTAGAGAAAAACGCCGACGTTGCTACAGCATCACTTGTTAAAATGTTGGAGCTTGCAGGTATTCACGGTGCAACAAAAGCCGCATTTGGTTACGGGAAAGAGGGAAGGCTTTTTGGAAGAACGCGCCTTGGTAAATACACCCAAAGAAAGGCCGAAGAAGCCAAAGCCAAACAATTGGCAATAGGTATTAGAGAGGGGGTCTCTGGAAGGCGTACTCAGGGGTTTAGGGCTGGACTAGTTGGTAATCTATCAGTCCCCATCCCTGGTCTAGGGTTCGGCCCAGAACTGAAGATTCAGCGATCTTTGGGTATTGACATAGGGAACATGCTTCGAAAGCTACCGCCTTCTGTAAGAGCTAAGTATCTAGATAGTGCTAAGGCGTTTGTGGAGCGTAACCCCGCAATGAGAACCACTAAGGCCGGCGAGCCTGTAGCTGTTTTCAACCAGTTGCCTGATGCGGTTGATATGGTCCTTGGAAGAAAGTCTCTTCCTGGGTCTAAGTTGCAGAACATGCTCCTTTACGGAGGTCGCGGAGGCTTGAAAACAGATCTCAAGGCGGGGGCCTTAGACAAAGCGTCACCAATTAAAGACACGCTTCCAAACCTACTGACCATTGGCGGCGGCGCAGCAGCAGTTGCGGCAAGCGGCGGGCTGGGTTTGGCAGGTATCCCACTTGGTGCGTTAGGGGCACATGGCGCCTTGAGCGGATCAAAGAATATAGTTGCAAAGCTCCCAGCTATACGTAGGCAGGGGTTGGCGCAGGGTGCGAAGGGTATAAGAGAGGCATTCCTCCCTAGGCTCGGAACCACAAAGGCAAGCCGACGTGCCGACCTTTTAATGGACTACGGCATATCACCGGGCGCACGTGACTTTGGGCGAATTGTTGGTGGGGCCTCTAGAGGACTGCTGCAAGAGGGGCGTCGCCAAATTCGACGTGTTGCCAATCAAAAATTCATAAATAGAGCTGCCGCTAAGGGTTACGGAACTCCTCTCAAAGATATTGCTACACCGGCTATACTTACAGGTTCAGGTGTAGCGGGTCTCGATGCCATATTTAGAGGTAATAAGAGTTGAGTCTTTATGACTACATAAAGGTTGCTGAAAAAGCTACCGCCCCTGGTAAAGAGGCTCATGGGACAGGCATACCCGCTCTAAAGAGCTGGTTTAAGCCGTACCCACACCAAAAGAACGCCATAGATAGGCTATTCAAAAATCGCGGTAAAATGATCCTTGCTCACGAGATGGGTACGGGTAAGACCGTTACGAGTATTTATGGATTCGAAAAGCTCAAGCACGAGGGCAAGGCTAAAAGGGCTCTGGTTGTCGTACCATCTGGCCTACGCGCTAACTTTGCCCAAGAGGGTGTTGAGAAGTTTACTAACTCGTCCTTCCAGGTCATCGGGTCATCCTCTGAGGGAAGGGAAGACGACAGGTACGTTCGCCCAGGCAAAGAGAAAGAAGCGGACTATACGATTGTATCCTACGCGCAGTTTAGGAGAGATCCGAAAGGCTTTATGGAGAGGACTGGGTCCGACACGCTGATCTTTGACGAATTTCACAAAACTCGGAATGAGACGGCTGGCACCTTTAGGGCCGCTCTAGAGGCAAGGCCTTTGGCAATAAATGTCATGGGTCTAACAGCGTCAATGATAAACAACTCTCCATCTGAGATTGCATCGCTTCTGACCATAACAGAGGGTCGTCGGGACATGAGCCCGAAGCAATTCAAACGAAAGTACATTGAAACAATCGGATTTACCAAAGGGTTTGGCGGCGGAAGAAAGCCAGTTAAGGGTCTGAAGAACGTAGATGAGCTTAAGGCTAGAACTCAACCCAAAATAGATCTGGTTGAGACAAAGGACCTGAAGGGCAAAACAATGCCCCGTAAGGACTTGAAGAATGTTGATGTTGAAATGAGCCAAAAGCAGTTTCAACTCTACCAGCTCGCGTTAGATAAGCTGGGCCCTATACGAGAAAGAATTGTTAGACGCGACCCGAACATTACTGTAAAAGACGCCCAAAACCTGTTTGGGCAGATTACACAGGCCCGCCAACTGGCTAACGCTGTCCATACCGGAAGGAAGGACATGAGCCTTAAACGTTCGGCTGAGGCATCACCCAAGGTAAAACGTGTGCTTGACGATACAGTCCAGCACCTTAGCGAAAAACCGGATCACAAGGTGGTCCTTTATTCAAACTTGGTCAGGGGTGGAGTTGATGTTCTCTCAGCTGGATTACGCGCTCGCGGAATCGATCATGCTGTCTTTGTCGGAAAAGGAACTGAGATCGGGGGGAATAAGATTACCTCAGTCGTCAGGCAGAAAGGGATCAAAGACTATAAAGACGGGAAGAAGAAGGTTATTATATTATCTGGCGCTGGGGCTGAAGGGCTTAACCTAAAAAACAGCACCGCCTTTTATAGCCTTGACGGACACTTCAACCCGCAAAGGATACTACAGGCTGAGGCTAGAGCACGCCGACTTGGAGGGCAGGAACATCGTGCCGTAGAGAATCGAGTTGTCGACGTACGTAGGTATAGAAGCGTAGTGCCCAAATCTGCTAGACCAGGATTTTTTGGTAAACTAATTGGCAGAAAGGCTGACCAGACTACTGATGAATGGATGTATGGTGTAGCCGGCAATAAATACAATACACAAACTAAGTTTTATAAGACGTTCAAAGAGCCCCCAAAGCATCTGTACAAGTATCGGGGTAAAGACGGAAAGATAAAATATGTCTACCCCAAGCGACAAAAGCCCAAAGGTTTTTTCCAACGACTCTTTGGTAGTTCAGAGAGTTCTAAACCAAGTCCAAAGTATGAGGCCCCGAAGCCTACGCCTAGCCGACAGCCTGAAAAGGTGTGATGGTTGCAAACACTTCGTGTATGCTGCCGGTAGAGCGTGGAGTAACGAGGGGGAGTGCACCAAGTTCGCATCACCAGTTAAAGGCGAGTTTGTGTGTGACGACTATGACGACATCAAAGACGACTCATTTTAGAATCTCTACCCGCCCCTGCCTTAGACTGGTTTTTACCTTACAGTCTGTTATCGAGTCCTTAGCCATACCCACTATCAAGTTTTTATTACTGGGTGATAATGGTGGCCAGAAGAGGAGGGTGACACCATCATCATGAATTATGGCGTCAATAAGGTCGTTACCCATAGCTCTGGAAAGGGAACCCACGAGGGATTTATAAGGTTCTTGGAGGGTTTTACTCATGTTTAAATTCCAAAAGACATCAAGGGGGAAATCGCTTCCTTCCCTTGAGATGTTCCCAACAGAGTTTGTCAGCTCCTTTATGAATATACCAATTTCAGGAGAGTTAGAAAAATTCTCTTTTGACGGGCGTCGATACTTACTTCCGATCTATGACACCCCAGCAAAAAGAGTTCTCCTACAGTGCGGACGTCAGGTAGAGAAATCAACCACGCTGGGAAACATCACGCTAACTTATGCGATGCTCCGAAAGCACTTTAGAAGCCTGTTTGTTTCACCAACACAGCAACAGACAGAGACGTTCTCAAGAGACCGCATTACCACCCCAATAGACCTGAGCGACACTCTAACCGCGTTCTCGAAGGGAGAGAACACCAAGAACAACGTATTATATAAGAAGTTTCTAACAGGTTCCGATGTTACTTTCAGGTACGCGTTCCTTCACGCGGACCGTGTTCGTGGTATCTCCGCAGACATGCTCCTTCTAGATGAGATTCAGGATATTCTTACAGAGGTTATACCCGTCATTGAAGAGGCCCTGGCACATAGCCCTTTTCAAATACTTAGGTACTCTGGAACACCAAAGTCATTGGACAATACAATATCTTATTACTGGGAGCAGTTTAGTACTCAGAACGAGTGGGTCATTCCGTGTGACGGATGCAATAAGTGGAACGTCATCGAAATGTCCAGCTTGGGTGACGACGGTCTTGTGTGCACGAGGTGCGGAAGGCGTATACACGCAGACCACCCAAGAGCGCAATGGGCATCAATGAGATCACCTCAATGGCTTGCCAATCCTCCAATTGCTAGACCTTTCGAGGGCTACCGAATACCCCAGTGTATCGCTCCTTGGATAAACTGGGACTCCATTATGGATAAGAAGAAGCGTTACTCACCGGCGCAGTTCTATAATGAGGTTCTTGGTCTGGGGTATGACTCAGGTCACAAGCCCATCACAAGGGACATGCTAATTAAATCATGCGCAACAAGAAGCATGTCTGACGCAAAAATGTTCGCTGGTAGATCTGATACCTACATGGGTGTTGACTGGGGTACGGGTGAAAACTCTTACACAGTGATGACCATAGGTTGCTACCTTCAGGACAGGTTCCACATCCTGTTCTGTAAAAGGTTTGAGGGTGAGGAATCTAGCCCCGAGAAAACTGTAAACATCATCTGTAAGTACATAAGAGACTTCAACGTGAAGATAGTCGGTACGGACTACGGTGGCGGGTTCGACAGGAATGACAAGCTCATAAGAGCTTTTGGTGTGGAGCGTATAGCGAGGTACCAATACGTCAATACAAAGAAGATATACTTTGATAAACATCTTCTAAGGTTTATGGTAAACCGTACAGAAGCCTTAATGGCCATTATTAACAGCATCAATAGATGTGACACATTTGTATTTCCCAAATGGGAAGATTTTGAGTCTCCATTTGGAACAGATTTACTGTCCGTATTTACGGAGTATAATGAAGCGCGGAGGATGACGGTCGTAAGTAAGTCACCTGGAGCAACGGATGATACACTCCACTCTATGACTTATTGTTTCTTAGCCTCTATGATAAGGCACCCCCGACCTGATATTATTACACCAGATAAGGAAAAGTAATCGGAATCAGAATGAACGATCTGGAAAGCTACATACTTTCAAAAGAGGCTAACAGGGTAGACCGTGAGCAGCTTTTGGCTATGGGCAAGAGAGCTGCCTCAAAGTATATCGATGAGGATGTATCTCTGAACGACGCTATCACTGAGATGGCAAAAGAGGCCTCGCTAACAGACGAGCAGGTGAAGAGGGTCGTCGAGTACGCAAACAACGCAACGTTCAATGTCCTCTTCAAAAACACCTATGACAAAAACATTACCTTCCCAATGGCCGACTCAAACTCTGTATTAGGAGGAGTCAGGGCCACAAAGGAAAAAGTAGCAGAGGTTCGTATGCCAACTAAATCTTCTAAATACATTCCGGGGCAAGAGTACGTTACCCTTGAGGGTGCTTTCGAGACATCTGATGACTTCGAAAAGAACGCGGAAGTCCTTGATGTTCACGCAAAGACGAAAGAGTACTTGGATCTCAAGCAAGAGCTTTCAAATCTTAACAGCGAGAAGACCGTGCTTTCTTCAGCACTTATCGACGGACTTCACTCAATGAAGGATATGTGTAAAGAAGCGGCTGCTGATGGCTACTCCCCGGAAACTGTTGGCGCCGTCATCATGCACGCCAATCCATCAAATGGCCTTGCGCAGGTTATCCAAGAACACGTTGGGGTAGGGCTAGCAAACCTTGGGTCAAAAGATAAGCTGGCAATGATGGGGTACTCTGTACAACCAGCAAACCCTATGACAGGCCTTACTCAAGACCTTGAGTCCGTATCGAACAAATTAATCAGCTCACAACAAGCGATTACAAGAACTCAGATGGCCATGACCGAACTTCTCAGCGTTCTTAGAGGATCTGAGATTGGTGGGCCTACCGCTAGATTGTTTAACCCGCCTGGTGGTACTCCTATGATGCCAGCACCGGCACCAGAGGCACCACAAACACAAGCCCAAGCAGCCCCAATGATGGGTGCTAATAAATAATTATTAGGCGGTAATAATGGCTGTAAAACCATCACTGGACGACTTGGCAAAAAAGCGTGACCTTCGCTATACAGGGGTTAGTAGGCTTGGGAACTATGTACAGGACAAGCTGTACAAGGTACCTGCTGTAATAGCTGGAGCGCCAGTCCGTGGCGCTAAGGAGCTTCTCGCTGGAACCCTCTTCGGACCCAAGTCAACTTTTGGGTCGAAGGGCGATGCCGCTATAGACGGTCGACGACTTAAGCCAGTGACGGGTAAGGGAAGATTCAGCGAAATCAGCAAAGAAGAATACAACGCCATAAAGAAGGGTTTGCAGAAGGGCAAAGCCTTCGAGATGAAGACTGGTCCACTAGGCAAAACTTATATGAAACAAAACTATAGGCCTGGCGGGCTTGTTGGGTTGGCTATGAAACATCCCATATTAGCATCGGGAGCAGGTCTTTTAGCGTACTACTTGGCGACAAATCCAGGGGCTAGGCAGGCAGCCGGCTCAATAGCTAGCGGCATGAGCCCAACGTTAGTTGCCGATCCAACAGCTTCAGTTCAAAAAAATTGGGCACAACCTAGCTTTGAAAACCCGTTGGCTAGCGACGTTTGGGGTAAATAATGGATAACAAGCAAATTCTAATCTCAAAGCTCAAAGCCTCTATTGATGGTGATGAAGGACTCTCCAAAGAAGCCGGAAGGTTTGACGCATTCATGAGAAATGTGAAAATCGGGAACGAGGGTTTAGCCGGTTTAGTCGCAGCAGCTGGTAGTGCTACCGCCGCAGCAAAGCTCCTAAAAGACTTCAAGAGGGCCAGAGACCTAAAGAGGATGAATCCGGCAAAGCGCATGCTCGCTCAGTCATTTGGTGAAGACACCATTGGAAGAAAGGCACTTATGTTTGGCGCGGGGGCGGCTGGTTTAGCTGGAGGCATTAAGGGCGTTGAGTCTCTGTCGGAGGGTATCGCTAATCCTATACGAAAGCGGTCCGCTTTTGACTCTATGATGGAAGACAACCCCTCATTAAAGAGAGAAGATCCAAAGGATGTTAAGCGCGTCTTTAACACCCTGTTCAGGTTCAACCCAAAGATGGCAGCAGATCCTTTGGTTGCAGGATCATTCATGAAGCGCACACTACAGTTCAAAGACGAAGGGATCCAGCCTGTAGACGTTAAGACGCTGACAGAGATTGGAAGAAACATGGCCCCAGGTAGAAGCGACAGTCTGTTAGGCAGCGCTTTCCTAGGCGGCGCAAGGGACCTTGCAGCGTTTGCGTAGGTACATAATTGATGCTTAAGCTACTCACATTCCCAGGGATTGATGAAGACGGAAACGTTTTTGTGCAAGCCATCGAGCCTAATAAAGGGCTGACCAAGACGGCAAGTACAAACCTTATGCCGCAGATCTCATCTTATATTGACGGGATAAAACCAAGCGATAAGCACCTGTACGTGCTTGTTAACGCTCTTGGTGCAGGCGAGTTCTACGGAAGTAACATAAACGGCGATTACTTTGAGGAGTCCGAACTTAACCCACCATGTGGCACTGATATGTTCGGCTACAAGACTTTTGGTAAGTCCGGTGTCTATCGTCACCATAAAAACAAAGACATCACTCGATCAATGGGTAAGGTTGTTTGTAGCTGCTACAACCCAGTGATGCATCGAGTCGAACTTATTATCGAGATCGATAGAGAAAAGGCTTTCCTTGAGGGACACAAAGATCTTGTTTCAAAGCTAGACAAGGGCGAGCACCCAGCTGTGTCTATGGGGTGCAAGGTTAAGCACGACGTCTGCTCAATATGTGGACATAAAAGTAAGACCAGGGCAGATTACTGCTCACATACCAAGCATATGATGGGAAAGGTTTTCCCTGATGGTAGAAAGGTCTTCGTATACAACCCTAAGCCTAGATTCTTCGACATATCTTTTGTGGTCATCGGTGCTGACAGAACCTCTTATGCTATGGCGAAAGTGGCATCGGTCTACGGGCAGACTTCTGCTGAGGCCGCCGAGCAGGCCGGTTTACGTGACGGCGACGCCGTAGCCATTCTAAAAGAGAAGATGGCGTCCAAGAAAAAAATCTCAAACATGATGAAGAAGATTCCGGGCATGTCCGCAAAAGTAATGCCCGCTATAGAGAATTCTGAAAAATCATTACCGAGTAATATTCTTGACGGCCTATCAAAGCATCCGCTAGATAAGGTGCTCACTACTTCGGCAGCGAGCGGCATTGTTCTGAAGCCTAGCGAATTTCAAAAAATAGTTTTGATACAGATCGGTAAGCCAGGACTTGCCAATAGGCTTGAGCAGGCGGGCCGCGTGTTCGAACCGTCTCTTAAAATTGATAGAAGCGTTCCTCTGGGTAACCGAATGAGTTACTCTCCGTCAGTAAGGGATATACTTCTACCAATGATGAATTCACGAAGTGTATTTGGTCCTGTATTAAAAAGACGTATTATAGTCATGCGTAGCGGAGAACCAAGTAGCTTAGCTGGAAAAGGGTCTGCACTCTTGAAGGTCGGGCACGTCGAGCTTAATCAGGGAGAAGAGGCTCTTCTAAACAAGATTTCAGATAGCTATAATGGCTACCGCGAACAACTGATCGAAAAAATTGGAGCAATTAGCTCCACCATCACACAAGGTGATTACAAGTTGCTCTCAAATATTTCAACAACCGGACTTGAAGACATGATGTTTGAAAGCCCCATGAAGAAAGAGGCTAAAATGCCTCTTGCGCTTCTAGGAGTTCTTCCAATGTCATATCTTTACGGCGCGCATGTGCGAAGAAAACAACGTGCCGGTAAGTCAACGGGGCCTTTGGATAGATTTGTAGAGAAACACCCAATCTTGGCTGCATCAGTTTTTGTAGGCCTTACGAGGATGGGGATGGCTCTCAAAGAGAGGCCTGAACTTATCTCAAAGGGTCTTAACAATGTTGCTGACAAGCTTGACTTATGAGGTATCTAGGTGACTTATTCCCACCAAAGACGGTGCCCTATTCTGAGTATTTCTTAATCTAACTTGAAACTCTAAGGAGAGTAATAAAATGAATGAACTGTTAGCTCAGGCATATGGTACCTACGAGAACATTAACAACAACAACGGCGTTGAGAAGACTGCCGAAGCCGCTCTTTTGGACGAGCTTCAGAAGGTAGCAACCGCTGAAGGAATCGACCTCAACGACTTCTCAGAAGATGATATCGTTGAGATTCTTTCCGAAGCTGTGAACGGTGTTGAGGAGGTCGAGAAGACCGCTTCTGCTGAAGAGGTTGACGCTGAGCAAGAGAAGCTCGCTGAGGCTGACTTCCTTGGTCGCACTATGGCTCACGCGTTCTACGACGAGCTTACCGCTATTCAGGGTGGTGTTGAGAAGACCGCTTCTCGCAACAGCGACAACTTCTTGAAGGTTGCCGCAGATGAGACCACTGACGAGGACGCGCTTGCAATGGACTCCTATGACTTCAGTGACGAGACCTTCGCAAACGCCTTCGAAGAGGCTGCTTTAGCTCGTGCAAACGAGATCATTGACTACCTGGACACGGGTGTTGAGAAGCAGTCCTCTGTCGCAGTTGACGACGAGCACTTGAACATCGCGGTTTCTGAGCGCGCTGGTCAGCTCCTCGACGAGAACGGATACGACGTCGAAGCAATCGTCGCAGCACTTAACGGCTAAAAAATGAAGTTGAACAAGGCGCACATCGAAACGCTTAAGGGTCAACTCCGAAAAGCTGAGGCTGTTGGTAAAAAGTCTCTGAAAGCAGGAGTTTCTGCCCTGGGTAAGACCACCGAGGCTGTGAAGAACAACCCGGTGGAGAGCGCCTTGTTCACTTTATTAGCTGCCGGTCTAGTAAAACGGACAAGGTCGCGTAAAGGCACTAGCTTGGAGCAGTCCAAGAAGGACTAGACTCCCCAGGAGATAAAGACATGTCGTCATTAGATCACTTGATTAAAAAGCTTGCTGGCGCTAGTCCTTCCGTGGCTGATAAGTCTCAAACAATGCCGAAAGAAGACGGTGTAGATAAGACGAATCCAGTCTACGTGGAGAAGCTAGCATCAGCGGTTGATTTTATTGTTGATAATATCAGCACAGAAAAGACTGCTTCGCCTGTTGATACAGGATCTGAAGAGGTTGCTGAGGTTGAGGAGGTATCTGATATTTCTTCGCGCCTACGCAGTTCTCTACAAAGCAGGCTTAAAGAAAAAACTGCCGCCAGCACTACTGAAATTTCGGCAGAAGACCGAGCACTTATCGATAATGTGCTCAGCAGGATTCAGGGTATGAAAGCTTCCACTAATATGGAAACTGCTCCCGAAGCTGCGGAAGATAATATCGAAGAAATTTATGGAAATGAGGAAGAGACAGTTTCAAATGAGGCTGATGGTGAGGCAGCAGAGAAAGCCGCAAGCGCGGATCTTAGCCTCGCTGACGTGTTGAACGCAGCACTAGGTACTGAAGAGCAAACGACCGATAGTGACTCAGTTGTAGACGACGAAGTTGCGAAGACCGCGAATGTTCAAAGTAGCAATGGGCTTAACGCCCGTAAAGACGTCACCAACATCTTGAAAGAGAAGTTGATGGCAAAAATCGGTGGTGAGGAGGCACAATCATGAGCGAGATCACAAAGGAATCAACACTTCAAGTTCTAAAAGAGGTACCGGAGGTACTTCGAGCACTTGTTGAGGAGAACACTAAACTTGCTTCTATTATCGAAGAATATCAGAAGCAGGAGAAGGCCGAAGAGATCGTCTCAATGATGGATGCTCGTGGGTTCAGTGACAAAACCACACCCTTCAAAGATAAGGTTGCCGCACTGTTGGCTTCCAAGAAGGATTTGGAAGTAGTCAAAGAAGCACTAGCTCTGCAATCCCCCGATCTTTCGTTTGCATCGATTTCGGAAGTGCCTTCCGATGGTAACGGCGATGCTACTCAAGCATTCGAGAAATTTCTTCTCGGTGATTAATTTTTCACGTTTCTAAAGGAGAAACTTAAAATGGCTAAAGACATTTTTGGTGCCCCTCGTCGGCGTAACGTGAGCCCGAAGTCGTCTACACTGCATGTTCAAACACGCGATGTTGATTGCTCGGCGCTTGCGCAAGGCCCAGAGGATGGCGAATTCATTCTATTGAGTGGTGCGCGTCCAAGTGACGTAACCTTCCATGGTGCGGCAGCTGATGTTGACGCTGCTGAGCTTGAGGGCTCAATGCTGCGCATGGTCTGGGGCTCTGCTCGTCGTTCTGACCGAGCTGCTTTGAAGGGTCGTCGTACGACTGTCATCGCTCACGGTGCTGGTCTTGACCTTGACACCGCTCTTTACCAAGTTGCTAATGAGGATGAACTCGCACAGTCTGATAACTTCCCAGCTGGAACTTTGTTGAGCGTTGGTAAGCAAACTACTGCTCTTGATGCTGTCGCTGGTGACGCTCAAGGACGTTTCGTACTTGAGGCTATGCTCGCAGACAGCTCTGGCTGGTGTGTTGGCTACGTCCGAGAGGCTGTTTCCGGCGACTGCGGAAATGGTAAAGCAATTAAAATTCACCTGTACAGCACGCCTCGATACATCGGCGCTACTAACGCTGGCGCAGGCGCATAACCCTAGCTCATAAAGGAGAATCACAATGAGTAACGTTCCTAGTGAAGTCCTCAACGAGCTGTTTGTTAGCAAGCTCGATACAGAGGCAGGTAAAGAAAAGATCGCAGCCCTTGGCGGCGATTACATCCGGGACCGCTTGCGCGAAGAATCCTTCGCTCGTAAGGTCCTTCCACCCCGTAATGTTAACCGTTCTGAGCTTCAGGTCAGCGTGGCACACGATACCCTCGTGAAGATCGTTGAGATTGAACCACAGAGTCGCGCAATGAGCATGACCTTCCGTGGTCAGCCAGAAGTTAGCTACTACACGGGAAGCCGTTTCGAAGTTCCTTTCCACACCGTTGGATCGCTTCGTTACGAGCAGACCGAGCAGGAGCTGATGGCGTACACGATGCCTATCACGGAGATCATCCGTAAAAACATCGTGAATGACATCCAAGAGATTGAGGACACCGTGTTCCTTGATCACATGGAGTCCGCATGTGTGTCACTTAACGAAGATGAGCTTAATCTCGAATTCGGTGGCGCTTTGGCAGATGCAGATACTTTCTGCACAAAGACTGTGGATGATGGTACAGCGCCAACTCGTGGTAAAGTAAAAGCTACTGGCTTGCCCGCACCTGCTCCTGGTACGGTTGATGACACGACCGTCGCTACTTTGGACAAGCTTGACCTGATCAACTTGTTCCAACTGTTCACCGGTACTGGTGATCGTGGTAGCCGTCTTCGTTGCGACCAGATCCTTATGACTGACACTGACTTCGAGGACATCAACGGATGGACTCAAGACGAAGTTGGTCACAAGATCGTTGGTGAGTCTGTGGTTGATGGTTGGAAGTACAACACGTTGTTTGGACGTAAGTTCATCCGTACGTTGAAGACTGACATCCTTCGTCCTGGTAACATCTACGCCTTCGCATCGCCTGAGTTCTTGGGCGGATTCTTGGTTCTTAACAAGACCAAGTTCTACGCAGACAAAGAGCGTAACCGCGTGAGCTTTGAGGCTTGGGAAGATATCGGCATGTATGTCGGTAACGTCGCAGGTGTTCGTAAGCTTGAGCTGTACGCTGGTGATCCTGGTAATACCAGTACTGCTAACACCAATGTCAAAGCTAAGTTCGCTCCCAAGAGCGAGGCTGAGCTTGGTGCTAAGAATAACCTCGTCGAAGAGGGTGGAACTATTCCTAACGTGGACCAGTTCTAAGATTCGAATTTGGATGCATCCCCCTTCGGGGGGGTGCTTCCTCTTTATTTTTTATTTCGCACTTGGAGTAAGAGATGGCATACCAAATCAAAAATCTGCTGGGTACACGCGGCGGACCGAGCCGTAAGAATACAAATAAGACCCTGAAGAGAGCATTCGTGCGTATGGTCATCGGGTCTGTCCGAATTCCTCGTGGGAAGACACGAGATGTATCCGAGAGCGATTACAACCAATGCAAGGACCTTATTGAGAGCCTTGAAAACATGGGAGCGATCTCAGTTGATCGCAGCGCTGTAAAAGCAGCCCCAGCACCAGAATCTAAAAAGCCTGCGCCGAAGCCCGCTCCCAAAAAGGTTGAGCCCGCGCCTGCGCCGGTAAAGAAAGAGGCCGAAAAGGCACCCGATTCCACACCGGAGCCGGTAAAGCCTGAGCCTGTTAAAGTCGCACCTGTGAAAGTTGAACCAAAGCCTGCTACTAAAGCGGAGCCAGCACAAGAGAAATCGCCTAAGCGAGCTGCTAAGAAGACTCCTTCTCCAAGAGCTGCTGCGCGAAAGAAGGCGGCTGAGTCTAAGGCATCTAAGGAGAGCAAGTAGTCATGTACGTTAGATGTGAAAAGCGAGGCCTACGCATTGAGGGCGAATGGGTTCCTAAGGGAAAGGTCAAAAAGGTTTCCAAGAAGACAGCTGAAGCATTGCGTACTATGGCAGATGCCGGCGAACTTAGTCTTCATACCAAAGATCCGGCTGCTAAAAGAGTCAGTGCTAGGAAAGCTCGTACGGCACCAGGTCTTGAGGCCATCGAGAAAGCAGAAGCTAGCAAAAAGGCCGAATAACTAAATGTCTAATGATCCCCAAAACCCAAACAGCAATAAGCTCTCACCTGAGGCGTCGGCGCGGTCTATACCCCCGAAACTTCTAGATGCTATTGCTCTTGTTCGAGCGAAGCTCCGAGACTTTCCAGAGCTTAATCGACTTATTGAGGGTAGGGAGACTTCAGATAGAGAGATAGCCTTTGCTATCGTAGACGCCATAGACGACTTTAATACGACCCCTCCGCTGTTGGGATCGTACACCATTGAGAACTTCCCTTCGATGTCGCTACTGATTCGGGGGGCTATTATTAACGTTTTGGAGTCCGTTGGACTACTACAGACACGCAACCAAATGTCATACTCTGATGGTCAAGGTGTCGGGGTAGGTATCTCAGATAAGGCCCCATTACTTCTGAACTGGATTCAGCTTTACCAAGGTCAGTACGAGCAGAAGAAGTTTAGGCTTAAGCAGGCTCTGAACTTAGGCAACGCATTGAATGGTAGCGGAGTCCCTTCGGAGTATGTCTTGATTAACGGATACTTTGACGACTTGTAGGAGTGAAACGTGCCAAGGAACGCATACCAAAAAGGTTTTATTCATTCAGTTGAGTTCGCAGCTGCGGGTGACGTAGAGCAGTTCATCCCCATTATCGGTTCAGATGAATACACTAGATTTTCCATAGAGGTTTCCTTTAATGGCGCAGGGGATGCGACGCTGCTTGGTTCTGTTAGTGGCTCAGCAACTGACGTAGAGAAAAGCGCTATCCCGATTGATGACCCTTCATACACCGAGATTATGGGTTCGGACGGAGAGGCTCTCATGAAGGATGCCACCTCGGGAATTTATACGATGAAAATGGCGACCCATCTACACGGCGGTCTAGTCCTTCATCTGAAAAACTTGGACAACACCGCAACTGTAAAGGTTCAGATGATAGGTAACGTCTTCGGCGGTCCACAAGTATCGAGAGGTCTATAATGAGCGATATGATGGAAAAGCTCCTGCGTGAAGAGCAGGATACAGGCGGAAAATTCCTTGCCGCTGCCGACTTTTTCATGGGCCTTAAGGGTATTGAAAAAGAAGCTCGGTATGCAAAGCCGAAGACTGTCAAGGTTAAGAAGATAAAGCCTCAAAAAGCCGTATCTGTAAAAGAGACGAAGAGCGTGGCAGTTAAAAGTAGGGCAGCTACAAAGGCGGCAATTACGAGGGGCGGGGGCACTAACGTGTCTCTTCAAGGACAAGCTTCTACACCGGCAAGGAAGAAGAAGGGTAAATATAAAATTGTCGCTCCGCCAAAAATGACCAAGGTGTCTCACGAGCGTAAAAAAGAGATACTCAAGCAAGCCATGATTGTCGGCGGGTTAAAAAACTTTGGCGAGGTAATAAAAAATACAGTTAAAGGTGGCGTAGGTACTGTTGATGACGCAGCTAAAGCATTTTCAGATGGCTACAAAGCACCAACATCTAGCCAATTCGGTCGAAGAGTCTCTGGCCTTAAAAACAGGCTCGCTGGCGGCGATGCTGGTCTTGACACTATCAAAGGTGTCAACGTAGGCACAAAGAGGTCTAAGACCTTCCAGGGCTTCTACGATCTTTTCAAGAGTGAGGCTGAGGTTAAAAGAACTCAGGAGGTCGCAAAGCGATTAGCGGATATGCGCAAGAGCATGCCCGACAGAAAGGTAGACCCAGAAGCCTTCGCAGCGTTCAAAACCAGATATAACAAAGCTGTGGCGGATGAGCGTAAGAGCCTCGTCAACTTCCGAAAGGGTCTAGACGCTAGAGCGATGACTGGAGGCCCAGAGACCGTCAGCAATATTTTTACGAGAGTTACAGGTCCTGATGGAAAGATCACACCAACCTCGGTCCTTAAAGGAGCTGGTGACATGGGCCTATTCAAAACTGAAAACCTTCTCATGATGGGTTCTCGTGGCTTAGACAGCCTTAGATCTGCACAAGCTGCAAGACAAGCGGCAAAGCGTCAGCGTATGATAAACTACGGCATAGCGGGTGCTGGCGGACTGGGTACAATTGCTCTTCTGAAGAGCAGTAAAAAACCAAATGAAGCAGCCTCATAATTACCGAGTGATGTAGATGCTTGATGTAACAAACATCAGGGTCAGATCCTTTGACCTGAACTACTTAGATGTTTATTGGGACATCGGCGCTTGTTTTGAGGACGTAGACCAGTTCGAGTTTTATGTCCTTCGAGCAGATACAGAATTTGGTGAGTATGTTCGTATTGCGGGACCTGTTCTCAACAAGTTCCACGTAAGGGATAACACCCTTCGCGGAAGTAAGAGTTTCTATCACAAGCTTTATTACCGAGTAATTTGTAAAAACAGGTCTACGGGAGAAGAGAAGACTTTTCCTGAGATAGGGGGCGTAGCCCTTGGAGCACCACTAGACTTACATGGTCTAGAAATGGCACGGATAAAC
>MDTG01054192.1_pt1 | contig 26026 bp, 20 predicted proteins | sample 811421 | NCBI WGS metagenome assembly MDTG01 (sample SAMN05326645, study PRJNA326480) | marine metagenome | isolation source: seawater | place: Pacific Ocean: South East | collected 2011
AAATAATATAATCTAGAAAAAGATTTTTAATAAAAATTTTAACTTAAACCAAGTTAATTTATGAGCAAGCCAATATATCTTAATTTTCATAATAATTTTTTTGATAAAATTATAATTAAAAAAAGAGATGAAATTTTTAAGGTTATTTTTAATAATTTAAATATTAAAAGTATAAAATCTATTTTGGATGTGGGCGCTACAGAGGACAATAAGTATAAAAGTTCTAATTATTTGACTAAAAAATTCAATTTTATAACTAACATTTATGGCTTATCAGATCAAAAAGTTACAAATCAATTTTATAAAAAAATAGTTAGAAAATCTATTACTAAAAGTTTTAATTTATCGGAGGTTAAAAAACTTAAATCAGACTTAGTTTTGTCAAATGCTGTATTAGAGCATGTAGGAAGTTATTCTAATCAAAGAAAGATGGTGGATAATATAATTAAATTATCAAAAAAATATTTTGTAATTCAAACACCCAATAGATATCATCCTATAGAATTTCATACTAAATTATTATTAATTCATTGGCTTCCAAAAAAAATATTTAGAAATATATTGAAAATTTTAGGCATGACTCATTTTTCAAGTGAAAAAAATCTTAATTTGGTTTCTAAAACAGATATACATAAAATGCTTAAAAAACATAAAAAAATAATTAAATATAAAATTTTTAAAATTAATTTTTTTGGCTTTACATCTAATTTTGTTATTATTGGATATATTTTAAAGGGCAATTAAATGTTACAAAATTTTATTATATTTAATCCTATATTTTCTGCCATATTATCAATCTTATTTTTTAATGGATTATATTCTATATCTAAAAGAATAAGTAATTATGAATATTTTGATTTTTTAAATGTTTATTTTACAAATATTAATTTTTTAATATTTCTTTTATTAACTAATTTTTTAGCTTTTTCCTTATATTTATTTTTTTTATTTTTAAATATTAATTTACTCCTTATTAAATCTATAGCAATTTTAATTATTTTGATGGGTGTATTAGATTTGTTTAAATTAAATATTAAAAAAATTAAAATTCATCATAATTTTTTTAGTTATTTATTTTTTTTGATTATCATATTATATTTTTTTTTAAGTTTATCTCCAATTACAGATCCAGATTCTCTGGAATATCATATAGGTGTTCCTTTATATTCTCTTAAACATGGAGTTTTTTTTGTTAAGGATTATTGGCTTCATAGTCAATTAGCTGGAGCTGGAGAAGCATTAAATACTTTAGGCCTTTCTATACATGCTATACAAATTCCAACATTTATACAATTTCTTTCACTTTTATTAATAATTGCCACTATTCATTTTTCAAAATCTAAATTTTTTTTAAATATTTCTTTAAAAAATAAATATTTTATTTATTTAATAATTATAAGCTGTCCAGTATTTTTATTTTTAGGCAATACAGCAAAACCACAACTTTTTGCAATAGCTACAAGTTTTATTGCATTTTTCCTTTGCTTTATTATTTTACCGAGAGAGAAAAAAAATGAAAATAAAAAAAAATTATATTTTCTCATAGTAATTTTAACTTTATTTACAACACAAATTAAATATTCCTTTTTTCTAAGTTGTGGAATAATTTTAATTTTTTCTTTTTATGAGATGTATAAAGCAAGATTATTTTTCTATGCTATATCGATTTCAATCATTTTATTTACTTTAATAGTAGTACCAAGAGAAATTTATGATTATTTATTTGTAAATAAAAATATATTAGTAAATTTCTTTTATCCAATAGCAGATCCATATTTATATGAAAATATAAAATCTTCTCTACGCCATGGAGTTGGATTATCTAGAAATTTTCCTTATTGGCTTATAGTGCCAGCTAAACTAGGAGAAATAACATACACTTTAGGATTAGGTATTTTAATAATATTTTTTAATTTTTCATTAAAATTAGTTGAAAATAAAAAAATATTTTATGCTTCAATTATTTATTTTTTAGTTGGCCTTTATTTTGGACAACCTTCAGGAAGATTTTTTGTGGAGCCATTTTTATGGATTATTTTGCTTGCTTCTATAAATTTCAAATTCTATAAAAGGTTTTTTTATAAATTTTTTTATTTTACAATAATACTTCAATCTAGTTTGATTTTATTAACTTTAGTTTTTGCAACTTATAATTTTTTTCCAGGGATTTTAAATAAGGAAAATTATTTAAAAGTACTTTCTAAATTTGCTGATGGCTATTCAATATATAATTGGTCAAATAAAAATTTATCAGATAATTCTGTTTTATTAACCACTCATAGATCGATATCTTTATCAAAGGTAGATACTATTTTTACTGAATTTAGAGCATATTACTCTCATGATGAAGATGATAAATTTATAGTTGATTATTATATTCAACGAATAAAGAAGCAAAAACCAACTCATATTTTATATGTAGAGCACGAACACGGGAATCATTTAGATGTATTTAAGAATTGTAGAGGTAAAATTTTTAAATCTGCTAAGAATGTAGGAAAATTTGCAGTGAGGAACGTATTTAATAAAAATTTAAATAAATATGATGGTTATATTTATAATATTAGCAACGAAGATTTAAATAAGTGTTAAATTAGTGAAATGAATATATTGGGTTTAAATATTAATCATGCAGATTCTTCTGCTTGTTTAGTGGTTGATGGAAAAATAATTTTTGCAATTGAAGAAGAAAGATTTACTAGAATAAAACATTATAGTAATTTTCCTATTAATTCAATTAATGCTTGTTTAGAAAACTCAAACTTAGAAATGAGTAATATTGATTATGTAGCAGTTAACTATAATCCAAAGTCAAATCTAAAAGCAAAATTAATTTACATGTCAAAAAATATTTTTACAATTCATGGAGTTAAAAAATTAATTAATTTTAGAAAAAAATTATTTGTAGATAATGATTTAGCAAACTTTCTAAAAAAGAATAACTTTAGAGGCAGTTTTATTAATGTTGAACATCATCTATCTCATATAGCATCTTCATATTTAATATCTGGCTTCAAGGACTCGTTAGGTTTATCAATAGATGGTTTTGGAGATTTTACTAGTACAGCAAGTTATTTGTGTAAAAATAATAATATTCAAAAAATTAAAAGAGTAATTTTTCCTCATTCTTTAGGAATTCTTTATCAATCACTTACACAATTTTTAGGATTTAAAAATTATGGTGATGAATACAAAGTAATGGGATTAGCATCCTATGGAAAACCTAAGTATAAAGATGAGTTTTCAGAAATTATAGAATATGATGAAAAAAAATACTTTAGATTAAATTTAAAATATTTTACTCATCACAATAATCCAAATTTTTCTTTTAAATTTAAAGATGGAATTCCTTATTTTGAAAATTTATTTAACGAAAAATTTTATGAAGTTTTTGGAGATAATTTTAGATCTAGTAAAATAACAGAGCAACATTATAATTTGGCTAGTACTTTACAATTTGTTTTTGAAGATATAGTTTTTAAGATACTAAATAATTTATATGAAAAATTTGAAATAAGTAATTTATGTTTAGCTGGAGGATGTGCTCTTAATTCTAGATTTAATGGTAAAATCTTAGAAAAAACAAAATATAAAAAAATTTTTATTCAACCTAATGCAAGCGATGGAGGAGGTTCTGCTGGAGCAGCCTTATATCTGTCTTCTGTAAAAGATAGAAAGTTTCATAATATAAATTTTGATAACGCTTATCTTGGAACTAGTTTTTCGAATGAATATATAAAGAAAAATGTTATCGATGCAAAAGTTAAAGATAGTAATTTTAATTATAAATTTTTAGAGGAAGATGAATTAAATTCATTTACTTCAAACCAATTAGCTAATTCTGCAATTATCGGATGGTTTAAAGGTAAATGCGAGTGGGGACCAAGAGCTTTAGGAAATAGATCAATTTTAGCAGATCCAAGAAATCCAAATATAAAAGATATAATTAATGAGAAAATTAAAAGAAGAGAAAATTTTAGACCTTTTGCCCCCGCTGTTATTGAAGAGAAGGCACATGAGTATTTTAATATTAGTAGATCTTCACCACATATGCTTTTTGTTGTTGATGCAAAAGATAATATAAAAAAAATTTTACCAGCAGTAGTCCATGTTGACAACACATGTCGAGTCCAAACTGTAAGTAAATCAAATAATATTATATTTTACAATCTGCTTAAGAAATTTGAAGAAATTTCAAAAATTCCAGTCTTGCTTAATACTTCTTTTAATGAAAATGAGCCTATTGTTCAAAAACCAGAAGAGGCATTTAATTGTTTCGAAAGAACCAAAATGGATTGTTTGATCCTGGAAAATTGGTTAATTTATAGATAATGAAGATATATCACTTAGTTGACGAAATTACTGAAAAAAACCAAAGTATAGTTTCTATTATTAAACAAATTTCAAATTATAAAATTTGGAATTTTTTTAAAGTAGTTTCGCAAAAACAAAGTGATACAAAAAATAAAAATTTAAATAATGTAATTTATTTAAAAAATTTTTTAAAAGATTATTTAATATATTTTTCCACTTTAAGAAAAATAATTAAAAATAAACCTGAAACTGCAGTTCATATACATGGTTTGTGGAGACCAATTTACTTTTTTTCATTATTATTTTGCAAATTGAATAAAATTCCTTTTTTAATACAACCTCACGGAATGTTATTAGATGATGCATTAAAAAGTAATACTTATATTAACTATTTATTTAAAATTTTAACTTTAAAAGTTTATAATATTTTCCTTAAAAATGTATATTTTTTGGCAGTAACAAAAGAAGAAACAGAGTCTATTAAAAAATATTTTAAGTCTCCTAATATAACAATTATTGAAAACCCATTTGAATTTAATAGAATTAGTAAAGTAAACTTTACTAAAAAATTTATATATTTTGGAAGAATAAACCCAATTAAAAATATAGATTTAATTATTAAAGCATTTATTGACTCAGCTCCATCAAAAGAATGGATTTTGGAGCTTTATGGAATTCAGGATGATCCAAAGTACTTAAATTATCTAATTAGTATAATTAATAATAGCAACTACTCAAATCAAATTTTAATTAAAAAACCAGTTTTTGGTATTAAAAAATATAAAATTATGACATCTGCATGGTGTAATGTTTTAATTTCTAAGTCAGAAATTTTAAGTTTATCAGTATTAGAGTCACTTAGTGTTGGAACGCCTAGCATTGTAAATAAAAATATTTATTTTCCTGATTGGATTAAAAAAAATATTTTTTTATCTGATATTTATCAAGGAAGTTTAAAAAATTCATTTAAAAGAATTATGAATATTAGTTACTCTGAAAGAATTAAATCTCGTAAAAAAATAATTAAAAATTTTGATAAAAATTACTCTATTTCGATTATAAAAAATAAATATATTCTTTATATTAAATCGATTATTCAAAATCTTTATAAAAAGAATGTTGTTTTAAAACAGAAAAAATTTACAAAAATATCTCAAATAACTGTTGCTAATTCTTTAAACTTATTTTTATTACCTTTTTTAGTAATTCTTTTTACTTTTAATGGCCAGTCAGAAATTTCTGCAGATTTAAGTATTGTTAGTGGCTCTGTATTAATTTTATGTCAGATTTTTTCTGCTAATGCCAGAGTAATATTAATAACAAACTTTAATGAAAGTATTTATAAAGATTTTGTTGGATTTAGAATTTTTTTATCAGTTATTTTTTTAATATCGTTTTTTTTAATAAGCTATAATTTCCCTTTCCTTTTGAATTATAATAATGATTTATTAGTACTTTTAATATTACTTTCATGGCTCAATGAGCTTAATTTAATTTATCTTGAAACTAAGAAAATGTTTAGATTTTTGACCACTTATATAGTGGCAATGCTTGTTGTGTATTTCTTGATATTTTATTCAATTTCGTTTGACAATTTTGAACTATCTAGGCAGATTTTAAAATATACCTCGTTTTTTTATATTATTTTTATAATTTATTTTTTTAATTTTCGTGAAAAAAAATTTAAGACAATTGAAATATTTAAAATATTAGAAAATTTTAAAAAATTAGCTTTGTTATCCTCAATTAGTAATATTATTGCTGTACTAATCTGGAGATATTCAATTTATTTTACTTATGATAAAAAAATGGCAGGTATAATGATAGCTGCTTTTTCGGTGGCGTCTTTTCCCGGCACCCTAACAAACAATATAGTAGGACCGTCTTTTGTTAAACTTAAAATAGGAAAAAATTTTTTATCAATTATAAAAAATCTTCTATTTGTTGCCTTATTATTTCTTACGGGTTTATTGATATTAAATATAAATCAAGATAATTTATTTTATAAGTTAGTAAACATTTCAGTAATTGGAACCATTGTATTAACTTTTTCTATTTATCTTAAAAATTTACTAATGGTTAATAATAGTTTACATACTAATGTATTTAAAATTGATATACTTTATAGTATTTCCATAGTTCCATTAATTTTAGTATTAGATATGATAAACGGATATTCATTAGCTAGTTATGCTTATTTAGTATCTGGCATAATGAGCTTTTTATTTTATTCAACGTTGTACAAAAATTATGAAAAAGTTATTTAAAATAATTAATTTTTTTTTAATAATTTTTACTATTGTATTGACTTTATTTGCAGTTAAGAATCATACTGGAAATCCTTTTTATTATTTATCTTTTAGTATAGTTGTTAACTTATTTTTTATTTATTCTCTTAATAAAGATAGACTTTTTTTTGAAATTTATTTTGCAACATTTGTTTGGTTAGGTTTTTGGTTTAAATATACATTATCATTAATATTTTTAGATGGAATTATTTATGATTCTGGCCCACCCTCAAATATAATAAATATTGACCAGGCTTTACTAGTTTCTATGGTTGCTATTTCTGGTTTATTTTTAAGTTATTTTTTACGAAGAAAATTTTTTGTTATTAAATCAATAAAACAAAATAATTTTTCTTTTTTTGAAAAATTTTACTTAAAAAATAAAAAAATAATTTTATTTTTTTTTTTAATTATTTTTTTATTAATTGCTTTCCTAAATTTTAATTTAAGCATTTACCAAAAAGGTTTTATATATGATCATAATATATCCACAATTTATGTTAATATTGTAAAATGGATGCTACTATTTGGTCTAACAACTTTTTCAACTTTTTTTATATATACTGAAATCTTTAGAGTAAAAAAAATTTCTATTCTAACTACATTAGTTGTTTTTTTTGAGATTTTTGTATCATATTCATCGATGTTGAGCAGATCTGTTATTCTTAATCTTTCGGCAATTACTTTTTCATTTACTAAATTTTTGTCTTTAATTAAAGATAAAATAAAATTTTTCTTCGGTCTATTTATTTTAATTCTAGCTATGTTTTTTATAAATAATTATTTTTCAAATCATTATAGAATTGATTATGCAATAAAAATTGGAAAATATGAGGAAGCAAAGAAAAAATACGACAAAGAAATAAAAGAGCAATTATTAAAAAAGAATTCTGAAAATAATACCATTGTTCAATTTAAAGTTTCCAATGATCCAACTGTTAAACCAGACCCAATAAATATGAGCTCATTTGTTGTGATTAATAGATGGAGTGGTATCGATTCCATGTTAGCAGTTGTGAGTTCTAATAAATTAAGTTTTGATTTATTTTTTCAATCTTTAAAAGAAAAAAAAATAATTAGTAAAAAAACTTTTTATGAAACAACTTTTAAACTTGATCTAGACGGTGGAAAAGAAGTTAGATTTGGTGAAAATAGAATTTTAAAAGGCAATACCTTGCCAGGAATAATTTCTTTTCTTTTTTACAGTGGTAATTATTATTTTTTGTTTTTTAGTATTATTTTATTAACATTATTTTTTTGTTGGTTCGAAATTATATGTGTAAAAATTTCTAATAATAATATGATTTTTTCTTCATTCATTTCATATATGATTGCATTTAGGTTATCTAATTTTGGATATGCCCCTGCTGATAGTTATCTTTATATTCTATCTATTATTGGATCTATAACTTTAATGTTTTTTTTATCAAATTATAAAAATTCTTTTTTTAATTTAAAATAAATAAAATTATAAATTGTTAAGTTTATTATTATAATTAAAGTTAGAATGTAGGCATTATTTTTAAATATAACACTGAAATATAATCCAGATATAATAAATATATTTAAAATTAAACCAGATAAAGAGTTTGAATTTTTAATTATAGTTATTTTTTTTGAAATGAATTCTTTAAGAAGAATATGAAAATGGCTCCTATCAGCTTGATCAATTTTATTTTTTTTTATTTTTCTTCTAATTATTGTAAATAGATTTTCATAAGCAGGATACCAGAGCAAATTAATAGCAATTAATGGATTTAAATTTTCCTCAATATTTATAAAGTTGATAATATAAATTCCTGAAAATAAACTAATAATATATACTCCATTGTCTCCAAGAAAAGATTTATTAAAAAAATTTGATAAATAAAAAATTGATAAAGAAAATACAATTAACATTAAAATAGTATTCTCAGAATTATTTTTGTCTAAAAATAAAAGCGCCACAAATACAAACAAGTAATATCCTATAACATTCAGATTAATGCCATCACAGAAGTTTGATCCATTAAGCAATACTAATAAACAAAAGATTGTAAAAAAAATATTAATTGCATCGTGTGATATTAAATAATCTAAAAAATCCAAAGAGGTTTCATTAACTTTAATTTCTAAAAAATATACCGCAGAAGATATAATTAAGATTTGAATTAATAATCTTAATGTTGGTGTCATATCTTTATATGTGTCAGATAAAATTCCAAGAATAAATATTAATATAAAAAAAATAAAATATGTATATGAAATAATTTGACTTTCTTTAAAGAAAAATATTAATGCAATACAAATCAAAAAGTATAAACCACCTGTTAAGGGTATACCTTGGTAAAATTTATTTTTATGAATTCCGTGAGATGGGTTATCAAGCAATATTTTGCTAAATTTAAATAGATAATTTAACAATATATTTACTATTAAAAAAATAATTAAAAATTTTTCAATACCCATATTATATATTTTATACTTTAAAAATAATCTATATATATTAATCAAAAGATAAATAATAAAGTATTATCTATTCTATATTTAATGAAAAAATTTTTTCCTAGTCAAAGTTTAATATTCAATATTTCAAGTTTATTAGTTGTATTGTTTCCGGCATCGTTAATAGCAGGTTCTTTTGTGTCAGAGCTATTTATGAATATTACCTCAATTTTAGTTGTATTCATGATAATTCAAGAAAAAAAATATTATTATTTTAAAAATAAACTTACATATTTTTTTTTGATTTTTTGTATGTATTTACTTATAAGGTCTTATTTTTCACAAGATAAAATATTATCTTTTGAAGCATCTACTTTTTATTTTAGGTATGGTTTATTTATAATAGCAATTTTGTATTTAATTGAAGAAGAAAAAAAGTTTTTAAATATTTTTTTTATAAGTTTTTTAATTACTTTCACTATTTTAATATTTGATGGATATTTTCAGTTTTTTAGTGGACAAAATATTTTTGGATTTAAAGTTGATAGACCGGATCGACTGGGTGGTTTATTTTTTGATGAATTAATATTAGGAAGTTTTATTTTAAAATTTTTACCTTTTTTATGTATTAGTTTTTTCTTTTTCAAAAATAAAAAAATAAAAAACTTTATTTTATTCCTTTTATTTGTAGCTTATTTTTTAGTACTTTTAAGTGGAGAGAGGGCAGCATTTATTTTAGTTAATTTTTTTGTTTTTTGTTCTGCTTTTGGAATTATCAAAATAAAAAGATTTTTATTTTTATCATTTTTTTTTATTTCTTTAATTACAATTCTTATTTTTAGCAACAATAATTTAAAATCTAGATACTATGATCAGTTTATAATTCATTTGATTCAAAAAACTCCATCTGGGAAAATAGTTATATTTCCAGAGTATGCACATTTATTTAAAGTTTCTCAAAATATGTTTTTAGATAATGTTTTGTTTGGGCAGGGCCCAAAAACTTATAGAGCCTTATGTTTTAAAAAAAAATTTAGAAAAAATTTACACGAAGTTTCGTTCAGAAAGGGACATGATGTATATTTAATACACAATATTCATACAGCATGCACAACACATACTCATAACTATTACTTGCAAATACTATCGGAAATAGGATTAATAGGATTTTTCTTTATTTTTTGGTTTTATATTAACTTACTAAAAAATTATTATTATGCTATTAAAAAACAAAATAAAATAAACGTACTAATTATATCTGGCTTGATTGTAAACTTATGGCCCCTAACAACAACCGGAAGTTTTTTTAATAATTGGATTAGTATGACTTTATATTTTTTAATTGCATTTTATTTTTACTTTTATAAAAATGAAAATAGTTTCTAATTTATATTCATGGTTATTTAGTTTTTTAATAACATCTTATATTTTTTTATGGGATTTAGAATTTTCAAAAATAGGTATAAATGTTATTGATTATAACTTAAGATATATTATTCTTATATTACTAATACCAATAGGTTTTAAGGAATTTAAGGTAGTTAAAAATCTAAACTTTAATTTAAAAATATATTTTATTAATTTTTATAAAAAAAATAAATTTTTTTTATATTTTTTTATATTTGTATTTTTTCATTTAATTATTGTTAATTATTTAAATGATATTCCGCTAAGATTTTATAATATTCAGGGTTTTGTATTTTTATGTCTAATTGGCACAATTTACATTAATTACAGAGATAAAATTATACAAAATTTAGATAAAATAGTTCTATTATTTGTTTATATTTTAATAATTTCTTTTGTCTCAAGTTTTTTTTTAGAAAGACAAGAACTTTTTGGCTCTTGTTTTGAAAAGTATTATATTAAAATATATAATTTTATTTATTTCAATTTTCTATATAATTATAATTTTGAATTTAAACTAGAATTAATAAAAAATATTCTTTTTCAGGAAAACTCACATTTAGCAATGGTATTGATAGGAGTTTTTTTCTATCTACTGTGTAGAGGATATAATAAATTATATTTTTTATTTATTTCTTTAATTATATTTTTTATTTCAGCATTTTATTTATCAACTACTTATATGCTTGGCCTAATAGTTTGTGCAAGTACTTTGAGTATTTACTATTTTTATAAAAGAGAAAATTATATAAAATTAGTTATTTATAATATTTTAGTAATAATAGTATCCTCATGGATTTTATTTACTGATTATTCATGTTCAAAAAAAATAGAAAGTATTAATTTAAAAACTGTTTATGAAAAAAATTATTGGAAGAAAGAATATGATGAAAAACTTAATTGTGCATTAGATACAACTTGGTCTGCTGAAAATTGCGATTATGAAGAACAAAAAAAATCAACAGGTAAAAATTCAACCAGTATAATATATGAAAGATCTATAAGCACTAATATATCTACATTAAAAAAAAGTTTTCTTGGCTGGGGTTTAAATAATAACGATATGGCCACAATAGATTGGTTAAATGATCATCAATTTTTAGAAAATGTAGGAAAAATTGACGGTTTAAATTATAAAGATGCTTTAGGTAATTTATTTAAATTATTTAATGAGTTTGGTATTTTTACTTTTTTACTTTTTTATAATTTTTTACTTTACATTTTTCAAAAAGAAAAAATTAAACCATATAAAGTTTTTTTTATTTCAATATTTATAATCCAACTCTTTAGAGCTGCAGGATATTTTAATGGAGGTTTTTTATTTGTAATATTTGAGTTAGTATTTTTTAAAAAATTTGTTAAAAATTAATTTCTCTTTGAAAATGAAAAAAAAAATATAATATAAATATAATTATTAATATATGTTTCAATTATTATGGTCAGATCCTAAAAAAACTTTAGTTCATAATTCATTTATAGATGAAAAAAACAAAAAGAAATACGATATAGTAAAAACTTCATTTTTATTGTGGGAGGAACATTGTGTTGAATGTGCTCCTTTAGAAAGCTCAACTTGTCTTCATCCAAGAAGAAAAGATAATAGTTGTGCAAGTTTTTCTAATGGAATTGAAGAAAATTATAATATAAATGGAATTGAAGGTTTTGGAGCTCAAATTGAATTTAACAAGTGGTCAAAGCTTGAAACTCAATGGTCTTTTTTTCCAAAAATGTATTCAAAAAAGAGTTTTAAAATACTATGTATATTTTTAAACTTTATACAAAAGTTTAATAAAAAAATTTATAATTTATTTTATTTTATTCCAAAATCTTACTATTTATGTAAAGTTATAACCTCAATTTATAATAGAATTTTTCCATTTTTAAGTTTAGAAAAAAAAGAAAAAATTATTGATGTTAGTGGATTTTTAATTGAATTTTACGTTCCAGATAAAATTAAAGATAATTTGGTTTTTGAAATTATTAAGAAAAATAAACCTATTTTTAAACATAATATTAAATTTCAAAATGGATGGAATCATGAATTTATTCCGTATGAAATGTTTTCTAATGAGTCTAAAGACACAGGTTTTTTTAGAATTTGGGTCGAAAGTCAAAATAAAACAAAAATTATTTTTAAAACCTTAAATTTAGTAAAATTAAATAATGTTAATGAAATATCTAAAGATTTAATAAAAAAACCAGCAGAAAAAGTTAAATGTGTAGTTTTTGATTTAGATAATACATTGTGGGATGGAGTGGTAGGTGATGATGGCGATAAAGTTAAAATTAAAACTGATACAATAAATTTAATAAAATCTTTAGATGAAAAAGGGATTATTTGTTCTATAGCAAGTAAAAATGATTATCAAACAGCTTGGTCAAAAATAGAAGAATTTAATTTATCAAATTATTTTTTATTTTCAAAAATTAATTGGGGACTTAAAAGTGAAAGTATAAAAAATATTGCAAAAGATATGAATGTAAATATCGATACCTTGGCATTTATAGATGACAGTTTATTTGAAAGAGAACAAGTAAAATCTGTTTTACCACAAGTTAGAACTTATGATGTAAAAAATATTATAGATTTAATAAATTTGCCAGAATTTGATGTTCCTATTACTTCTCAATCTAAATCAAGAAAAGCTTCATATTTACAAAATATTCAAAGGGAAAAAGAATTTAAGCTGTCAGATGATAATTTTGATAATTTTCTTATAAGCTGTCGAATGAAGATGTCTATTTTGAATAGTTATGATAATTTTGATAGATGTCACGAACTAGTTTTACGAACAAATCAATTTAATATTTCAGGAAATAAGTATAATAAAAACGATTTTAAAGAACTTTTAGAAAAAGAAAAATCCATGTGTTGGAAGGTCGAAGATAGATTTGGAGATTATGGTATAGTAGGTTTTTTAACATTTACTGAAAATGATAAAAGTATATTGATTAATAACTTTGTTTTGTCTTGCAGAGTAGCAGAAAAAAAAGTCGAAGAATCTTTATTTGATTGGATCCAAAAAAAAAGTTTAGAAAAAGATTTAAATATAAAATTTATTAAAACTGGTAAGAATAATCCAATAAGAGAGAAACTTGAAACTATGAATTTAATAAAAGAAAAAAATAATAGTTATGATATATTTAAGTTAAATAAAAAAAATAATTTACTAGAAAAAAAATTTATTGAAATAGATAGCAAAAAATATTCATGAATTTTCAGAAAAAATTATTATCATTCTTTTTTTATTATATTTATAAGTTTTTAAATAAAATAAATTTAAACAAGAAAGATACGCTTAGAGTATTAATGTATCATGATATAAAAAAAAATGAGTACGAAAAAGTTGATAAGCAAATAAAATTATTTAAACAAGATAATTGGAATTTTTTAACGCCAGAGGATTTTTTAAAATTTAAATTGAGAAAAAAAAAAATAAGAGGAAAAAATTTATTGATAACTTTTGATGATGGTTTTTTCTCTAATAAAGTTCTTTCAGAAAAAATTTTAAGTAAATACGGCATTAAAGGAGTTTTTTTTTTACCAACTGATTTTATTATATCAAAAAAACGATCACAAAAAATTAAATTTGTTAGAAAAAATCTTAAATTAAATAATTATAAATTTATAGATAAAAAAATTAGTTTAAATAAAAAAGATATAAAAAAATTAAGCAAATCGAATAACTTTATAGGAGGACATACTTTTTCGCATACTCCCACGAATGAAGTTAAAAATAAAAATTTGCTTAAAAAAGAAATTGTAGAATCTGCAAATGTTTTAGAAAAAATTATTAAGAAAAGAATTATTTTTTTTGCTTTTCCATTTGGTACTCAAGAAGATATAGATTTACGATCTTTTAAGTATGCAAGAAAAAATTATAAATTAATTTTTAGTGCAATTAGAGGTGATAATCAAAATAATAAAATTATAATTTTTAGAGATAATATAACTCCTAATTTTAATAAATTTTTTATCATAACAATTGTAAATGGTTTTTTTGATTTTTTATATTATTTTTCAAGAAAAAAAGTTTTAAATTTTTTAAATTAATTTATTTATTAATTTTGGAATTTTATAATCCGCATTATATTTGTTCGAACTTTTAAGAGCATTTTTAGAATATATTTTGTATTTTTTTTTAATTTTTAAAAAAACTTTATTTAACTTATTTAAATTATTATTTTTAATTAAAAATCCATCATAATTATTTTTAATAATTTCATTTATTCCACCTTCTGTTAAAAATGCCAATGTAGGAATTCCATAACTTTTAGCTTCTAAGACAGTATAAGGACAATTTTCTATTGGACTTGTTATTAATAAAAGATCTATTTTTTTATATATATATTTTCTTTTTAAATTGAAAAAAATTTTAATATTATTGCTTCTTTCAAAATTTAAGTTTTTGTCATTATTAAAAATATTAAATTGATATTTATTTTTAAATTTATTTGCTATATTTAAAAATATTTCTAATCCTTTTTCTTTATCTGCCCTTCCAACAAAACCTATACAAAATTTCTTTTTATTTTTTTTTTTTAAATTTTTGTAAATTTACGGAGTTATAATTAATTTTACTTTTTGATAACAAGGTAAAATAAAATCTTTTTTCCCACCATTTTTTTGTAAAATTTGATACATAAAATAGCTTATTTATCCATAATGAAAAAATTGTACTAATAAAGGCTATAATAATTAATGAAATTTTTTTTTTGGTAATATGACTATGGATAAATAAATAAATTTTTTTACTTTTAAAAAAAAATTTTATATAAAAAAAATATATTACAAAAATAAATTGGTTTGAAAAAATAAATATAAATTTATTATTTTTTTCTTTATTTTTAATTTTATTTAAAATTTTGACTGTTTTAAATATATTTTTGATACAATCACTATTATAAGAATTAAAATTAAGATTTTTATTACTTTTATTTTTAATATTTTTTCCAATTAAATTGCAGTATAATTTTTTTTTACTTACATATTTAATTAATATTTCTTCAAATGTTTTAATTCCACCTGTTGAATTTGAAAGAAATATAAAATTATTTTTCATAAATTAATTTTAAGATTATAGAAAAAATATATTTATAATTAATTGGTCCAAAATAAAGCAAAAATAAAGCTTTTTTTTAAAAATTTTAACCTGTTTTACATATATTATTAAGATTAGATAATATTTTATGTTAATTTAGTTTTATATTCTTCGAATAATTGATTTTATTAGATTTCTGATTATAAAAAGTATAAATTTATTTAAAATGAAAGTAGCTTTAATATTTGGTGTTACAGGTCAAGATGGATCTTATTTAGCTGAATTTTTATTAAAAAAAAAATACATCGTTCATGGGGTTAAAAGAAAATCATCATCTTTTAATACAACAAGAATTGATCATATTTTTGAAAAAAGTAAAAATTTTCATTTGCATTATGGTGATGTAACTGATGCTTTAATGACACAAACATTAGTTCAAAAAATTAAACCTAATGAAATTTATAACTTAGCAGCCCAATCTCATGTTGCTGTTTCATTTCAAATTCCAGAATATACAGCTAATACAGATGCAATTGGATGTTTAAGAATACTAGAAGCGATTAGATCTGCAAATTTAATTAAAAAAACAAAATTTTATCAAGCAGGAACATCGGAATTGTATGGCAAAGTTAAAGAATCACCTCAAACTGAAAAAACACCATTTTATCCCAGAAGCCCTTATGGAGTTGCTAAGCTTTTTTCTCATTGGGCAACTATAAATTATAGAGAGGCTTATAATATGTTTGCATGCAATGGGATACTATTTAATCATGAAAGCCCAAGAAGGGGCGAGACTTTTGTAACGAGAAAAATTACGATTGCATTATCAAAAATTAAATTGGGTCTTCAAAAAAAACTTCTTATTGGAAATATTAATGCTAAAAGAGATTGGGGACATGCAAAAGATTATGTTGAAGCTCAGTGGCTTATTCTTCAGCAAAAAAAACCAGATGATTATGTTATTTCAACTGGAAAAAATTACTCTGTAAAAGATTTTATAATTAAATGTGCTGCAATTCTTGACATGAAATTAACATGGAAAGGTAAAGGAATTAAAACAAAAGCATACGATTCAAGTGGTAAGTGTATTATTGAATGTGATAAAAGATATTATAGACCTTCCGAAGTTGATACACTTCTTGGTAATTCTTTTAAAGCAAGAAAAAAACTTAAGTGGAAACCGAAAATTAGTTTTGAAAAACTTGTTGAAGAGATGACAATGCATGACTATAAGAATTTAAAAAGATCTTATGTCTCCCAAAAAAGATAAAATTTTTCTAGCAGGACACAATGGCCTTGTAGGTTCAGCGGTATTACGAAGACTAAAAAAACTGAATTATAAAAATGTAATTGTTGTATCAAAAAAAAAATTAAATCTTTTGAATCAAAATAAAGTATTTAATTTTTTAAAAAAAAATAAAATTAGTTCAGTAATAATATGTGCAGCCAGAGTTGGAGGAATTAAAGCAAATAATGATTATAAAGCAAATTTTATTTATGAAAATTTAGAGATTCAAAATAATTTAATACACGCATCCAAAATGAATAATATAAAAAATTTAATATTTTTAGGATCAAGTTGTGTTTATCCAAAGTTTTGCAAACAACCTATAAAAGAGGAATATTTATTAACTGGAGAATTAGAAAAAACCAATGAGCCTTATGCGGTAGCAAAAATTGCTGGTATCAAATTATGTGAGGCTTATAATTTTCAATATAAAACAAGTTATAAATGTTTAATGCCAACTAATACGTTTGGTCCTGGAGACAATTATGACCCTATAGAAAGTCATTTTTTACCAGCATTAATAAGAAAAATACATATTTGTAAAATGAAAAATACAAAAATTTTAGAACTTTGGGGAAATGGCAAAGCAAAAAGAGAATTAATATATGTTGATGATTTGGCTGATGCAATTGTTTATTTTTTAAATAAAAAAAATGTTAAAGGATTAATTAACATTGGTTCAGGAATCGAAAAAACCATCGAAGAGTATGCTAATTTAATTTGTAAAATTATTGGTATTAAATTAAAAATTAAATATAAAGATAAATCTTTGACCGGTACTCCTCGAAAATTATTAGATTCCTCACTAGCAAAAAAATTTGGCTGGAAATCAAAAAAGAATTTAAAAAATAATTTATTAAAAACTTATAATTATTATTTAAAAGAATTTAATTTACATAATTAAAAAATGTTATTAGCCTTTGCTGCCAACTATATAATATTATTTTCAATATTTGGATTTTCTTTACTGTATAAAAAAATTTTTTTAAATGAAAAAAATACCGTTATATTTAATATAGATTTTTTATATGGCCTAGCTTTTCTCATTTTTCTTGCATTATTAATTAATTTTTTTCTTCCATTAACTTATTTTACACCATGGATAATATCCTTAGGTATTTTAAATTTTGTATATGGATTATTGAAAAAAAAAATTAAAATTAATTTATTTAAATATTTTATTATTATTTTTTTTACAACTTTCGTTTCATTTTATACTGGTAATAACGTTGATTCACCAATGTATCATTTGCAAATTATAAAGTGGTTAAGCTATCATAAGATAAGTTTTGGTTTGAGTGATCTTGAGATACGCTTTGGCTTTAATTCTTCTTGGCATTCTTTGGTTGCATTATTGGATTTAAAACTTTTTAAATTTTCTACAAAATATTATCTTAGTGCAATTATTTTTGGTTTTGTTATTTATGAGGCAATTAAATTTAAAGAAAAAATAAACTATAGTGATATTTATTTATTCTTAGTTATATCATTTCTTATTTTTTTTAGTTTAATTCATCCATATAAAAACGGAGTAATACTCAATCACCTAGGAAATCCAGAGCGTGATATAATTACAATGTTTTTCTTTTTTTTCATAGTTTATATTTTTTTAAAAATACAAGAAAATGAAAATAATAATAAAAATTTTATTAACTTATTATTAATTTCTATATTTGTATGTCTAACATCTAGAATAATTTTTACACCAATAATACTTATTTTGTTTTTTGTATTTTTTAAAAATAAGAACTATAAGATAATTAATTTTAATACTATTTTTTTAACTTTTACTGGCTTCATGTGGTTAGCTAGAACGTTTATATTAAGTGGATGCTTATTTTTTCCTGTTCAGCAGACATGTTTAAAAACTTCTTGGCTAGTAAATAAAGAAGAAGTTGTTTTTTTTGTTCAAGAAGCAATGCGTATTTCAAGAACGTTACCAGACAGAATTCGAGTTAATGATTATGATTTTACAATACATAGTAATGATTGGATGCTTCCATGGTTTAAAAATTATTTTTTAGAAGCTGCATTATTGCAAGCAGGTTCTATAATTATTTTAGTAGTTATAATAGCTTTATTGTTAAAAAGTTTTTTTAGATTTGATAAGGTTAAAAAATCTATAAATTTATCAGATTATATATTGATATTTAGTTTGTTGATTATTTTAGTTTTATGGTTTCAGGCCCCAGAGATTAGATATGGATGGGGCCCTTTAATAGTTTTGCCGTGTTTCATGATGTTGCTATTTATAAAAAATTTATATTTATTTGAATTTTTAAGTAAAAAATTTAAAATAATCAATTTTTCTTTAATTTTGTTATGTTTTTTATTTTCTTTAAAAAGTTTTTCTTACTTTACTATTAATGATTTATTTGTCATTTCTAATAAACAATTTACATATACAAATATTAAAAAGATTGGAACTTTTAATAATCATAATATTTATAGATCTATAAATTGGCAATGTGCAGATTTTAAAGGAATTTGTATAAATACGGTTAAAAAAAATTATAAAATAAAAAAAATATTTAATTATAAAATTTTTGATAGTAATTAATTGGAAATGTTAATATCAATTATAATTCCTACATTTAATAGTTCTAGTACTATTCAAAGTAATTTAGACTCAATAAAAAAACAAACTTATATGAATTATGAAATAATTGTAATAGATAACAATTCAACCGATGAAACAATAGAAATAGTAAAAAAAAATAATTTAAAAAATATTCAAATGATTATTGAAAAAGATAATGGAATATATGATGCTATAAATAAGGGCATTTTAAAATCAAATGGTGATTTGATTAGTGTATTACACAGTGATGATATATATAACCATGATGATGTTTTGAAAAATGTAATTAACTCTTTTCATTATAAAAAAAATATTGAAATTGTTTATGGTGATCTGGTATATGTGAAAAATAATGATATAAATTCAGTTTTAAGATATTGGAAACCTGGAGAATTCAAAAAAAATATTTTTTTAAAAGGATGGCAACCTCCTCATCCAAGTTTTTTTGCGAAAAAAAAATTGTTTAAATCTTATGGCATGTATAATACTAAAATTGGAAATTCTGCGGATGTTGAATTAATGCATAGATTTTTAGAAAATTTTAATATTAATTTTTATTATTTGCATGAGACTCTTATAAAAATGAGATATGGAGGAAAATCTAACAAGAGTATAATGAATATTATAAAACAAAATTTTGAAATTATAAAATTTCTTAATATTCAAAATAATTTATATAAAATGATAATTTTTTTTTCATATAAGTTTATAGATAGGTTAAAACAATTTATAATAAAAAAATAGTAACTTTAAAATGCAAAATAATTTAAAAATTTCAATAGTTATTCCATGTTATAACGAAGAAAAAACTTTGAATAAAATTATTGAAAAAGTTTTAAATTTTAAAACTTTTGATAAAGAAATAATTATAGTTGATGATCATTCATCAGATAGTTCTCAGTACATTATTGAAGATTTAAAAAAAAATCATTCTGAAATAAAATCTATAAGACATGAAAAGAATTTTGGCAAAGGAGAGAGTCTTAAGACAGGGATAAAAGCTTCAAGTGGTAATATAATTCTATTTCAAGACGCTGATTTAGAATATAATCCAGATGATTATGATAAATTACTAGGTCCTTTTATTAATACTGATGCAGATGTAGTCTATGGATCAAGATTTCTCGGTGGTAATTATGTGAGATTACATTTTTTTTGGCATCATGTAGCTAATAAATTATTAACTACTCTTTGTAACATTTTTACCAATTTGAATATGACCGATATGGAAACCGGGTATAAATTATTTAAATCAGATATAATTAAATCAATTAAATTAAAGGAAAAATCTTTTGGAATCGAACCAGAGATAACGGTGAAACTTGCAAAAAAAAAAAGTATTTTTTATGAAGTACCAATCTCTTATAGCGGTAGATCATATGAGCAGGGTAAAAAAATTGGAATTAAAGATGCATTTAGAGCAGTTTACTGCATTATAAAATATAAATTTTTTGATTAATTTTTATATATAATTTTATAATTTAAAATTTTTTTAGAATTTATTTTTTGACTTTTATAATGTGTGCAGGGAGAAAAATTGTAACCACATTCTTTGTTGCTTTCAAAGTAAGTCATATTTTTTAATTTAATTTTCTTAACATCATTTTTTTTTAAAAAAACAATTTTTGGCCAATAATTATTATAATTTTTTTCATCTTTTTTAATTATTCTTAATGAATTCTTTGAAACAAAAACTGTTAATGATAAAACTAAAAAAAAGGAAAAAAATCTAATTATATTTTTTGAGTTTAAATTTAAAAAAATACATAAGTAAGAAAAAATTAGCGCGAATAGAGATATAAAATATGAGTACCCATATCTGAAAACAGGAACTTTTAAAAACCATATAATTGAAAAAAGAGACATAAGTAAAATTAAAATAAAATATTTTTTCTTTTCTTTTTTAGGAGGTTGATATTTTTTTATATTATACTTAAAAAATAAAAATGAGTATATTGCAATTAGTAGAACAAGATATGGTAATAAAATTTTAATTATTTTTTTAAAATGATTTTGTATCCAAGTTTTAAGCCATATAAAATTTTTTGAGTATTCTGATTGTGAAATATTATTTTTATTTATGTGATCCGACCATCCTTTAGTCCATGCCTCATTCTCTGAAGAAACATATTCTACTTGTTTAATATTTGTCCAACTTATTTCTTCAAAGCATAATTTTGAAACTGGGTAGACTAAGCAGCCACTAACTGCAAAGTTTTTAATTATCCATAATATTAAAAAGGAAATACCAAAATAAAATTTTTTTAATTTTAGTACACTAATAATATTATTTTTTTTTATAAACATGAAAGGTAATAAAATAGCAAAAGCCATAGTTACTTTATTTAATAATATAAATATCGATAAAATAAAATTATTTGAAATATCATAATTTTTACTATCGTAAATTGATTTAATTATTTCTGATATTAAGAAAAAAAATAAAAAATGAGTTGGAGCATCATTTCCATATTCTCCATACCTATTCATTTTATAAGCTATAAATATTATGATTGAAAATAAGTAAAAAAAATGAAAATTAAATATTTTTTTTTTTATATAAAATAAAGTTTGAGAAGAAAAATTTATAATTACAGTTGATGCAATTATAGCAGAAGCAAAAACTATTGCTTTACTTTCAAATAGATAATTATTAAAGAAAGCAGAAAAATATTGTATTATAGAAATATGACCAAATCTGAAGTGAAGATTTGTAAGGCCGAATATAATTTTTTCGTTATTTAAAATATCCGTGTAGGGCAAATGATAAAGCATTGCATCTGGTCTATAAACATTGCTTTTTGCTAATAATAAAAAAATAATTATAAAATTAAAAATTATAAAATATGAAAACTTTTTAGAAAAAAAATACGTTTTTTTTTTAAACAAAATAATTAATGGCAGTATCCATAATATAGTGTTTACTAAATGATTAAGAGGAGTAAAAAAATTTAATAGTAGAGAAATGAATGAAATTAATATAATACCATAAATTAAATCACTGGATAAATTTGTAATAGTTAAAGTTTTTTTTCTGCTGAAGATATAACCACAAGGTGTTAAAATAATTACTGAAATTATGGAATATAAAATTAATTCTAACATAGTTTTTTTTTAAAATGACTAAATTAACAATTATAATACCTGTTTATAATGAAATTAAAACAATAGAAAAGTTAATAAAGAAAGTTTTAAAAATAAATATTAAAAAACAATTAATTATAATTGATGATGCTTCAAGTGATGGTAGTGATAAAATATTGTTAAAATATAAAAATAGAATAGATAAAATCATTACTCACAAAAAAAATCTTGGAAAAGGTGCAGGAATAATAAGTGCTAAAAAATTTATAAAAGGAAAATTTGTTGCAATACAAGATGCAGATTTAGAATATAATCCGAACGATTTAAAATTTTTAGTTGATAAAATTGAAAAAAATAATCTTAAAGTAGTTTATGGTTCTCGAGTTTTAAATAAAAATAAATTTCAAAATGCAAAAAATTTTACGCATGTAATCAGGATATGGGGAAATGTTTTTTTAACTAAAGTTTCTAATATTGTTAATGGTCAAAATCTAACAGATGCACATACTTGTTATAAAATTTTTAATTCTAATATCTTTAAAAAAATTAAGTTAGAACAAAAAGGTTTTGCTTTTTGTCCAGAGATAACTACAAAAATTTCAAATATGAATATTAAAATTAATGAATATCCAATTAATTATAATGGCCGAACATATGAACAGGGAAAAAAAATAACTGCACTTGATGGATTAGAAGCATTATTGGTTTTATTTAAATATAGATATTTTTAATGTTAGTTTTAATTAAGCATAGACTTATAAAAATCATAGAAAAACTTCCACTATTTCAGATTTTTATTTACAACAATCTTCAATATTTTAAGTTTTTATTTCCTCATGACAAAGATTATTACGCCTTAAAAATTTTATTTAAAAAAAATGAAACTAGAGCTTTTTTAGATATTGGTGGAAATATTGGTTTATCTACAATTGGTTTTAGAGAACTTGGTTTTAAGAAGAATAAAATAATTATGTTTGAGCCTGATAAATTATTAATAAATAGATATGTAAATAAAATTAAAAAAAATTATTCAAAAATAATTGTTTATCCATTTGGATTATCTAATAAGACACAAAAAAAAAAATTATTTAGAGCTTTTTATAAAAATATTTTCTTCCATTTTAATAATAGTTTTAATTTAAAATATTTAAAAGATAAACTTAAACATAATTATGGAACAAGAGCAAAAAAATTTAGAATAAAATCTACAATTTTAGAACTTAAAAAATTTGATAATTTAAATTTAAAAGAAAAAATATGTTTTATAAAAATTGATGTAGAAGGTTTCGACGAATATGTTATTTATGGAATGAAAAAATTTTTAAAAAAAAATAGTCCAGTTATATTAGTAGAGTATAATAAAAGTAATTTTTTAAAAATATTTTCTTTTTTGAAAAAAAAATATGATTGTTATTTTTATAATTTTGATGAAAATAAATTACAAAAGTTATCAAAAGTAGATATTTTTAAATTGATAAAAGGAAAAATATTAGAAAGTAAATATAAAAAAAATAGTGTAAATATATTTTTTATTAATAAAAGTAAAAATAATATAAATATTTAAAAAATGCAAAAATTTATTGTAGTTACTGGAGGGGCTGGATTTGTTGGTTCTAATTTGATTGAATATTTAGTCAAGAAAACTAAATATAAAATTTTAAGTATAGATAATTATTCATCTGGTTCAAAAAAAAATCATTTAAAAAATAATAATATTAAATATATTCGAGGTGACACTAACAATATCTATAATATCTTATCTAAATATAAAAAAAAAATAAAAGTTATTTTCCATTTTGGTGAATTTGCAAGAATACATCAAAGTTTTTTTAATATAAAAGAATGCTTTAGTTCTAATATATCCGGAACCTCTAAGGTTTTTTCATTTTGTCTAGAGAATAAAATTAAAATTATTTATTCAGCTACATCTGCCAGTTTAGGAAACAAAGGAACAGATCAAAGTTTATCACCTTATGCATATACAAAATCTAAAAATTTAAAATTATTAATACATTTAAAAAAATGGTTTAATTTATCTTACGAAGCATTATATTTTTATAATGTATATGGACCAAGACAGATTAAAACAGGTTCAATGGCAACTGTAATTGGAATTTTTGAAAATCAATATAAAAATAAGAAATCAATAACAGTAGTCAAACCAGGTTCGCAAAGTAGAAAATTTACACATATCCAAGATACAATTCATGGATGTTATTATGCATGGAAAAAAAATTTAAATAGACATTATTCTCTTTCAAATAGTAAGGCCTATTCTATTTTGGAAGTAGCGAAAATGTTTAGTAATAAAATTAAGTTTATTAAACCGAGACTAGGTGAAAGAAAAGAATCTTCAATTGTAAAAAATATAGGCAATTTAAAGATTTATAATGTTAAATGTAGATCTAATCTAAAATCATACATTCAAATTTTTAAGTATAATTCAAATAAATAATCTATCTTTACATCTATTAAATAAATGATTATAAGGCTCTGCCTGGTAATTATTGCGAAGGTGTAATACCCGATCCCATTCCGAACTCGGAAGTCAAGCCCTTCAGCGCCGATGGTACTTTGTCTTAAGGCACGGAAGAGTAGGTCGTTGCCAGGCTAAAAAAAATTATGAAAATAGCAAGCTCACTTAAATCATTAAAAAAAAGAGACCTTAATTCAAAATTAGTAAGAAGAAGAGGTAGAGTTTATATTATTAATAAAAAAAATCCCAAGTTTAAAGCAAGGCAAAAATAGTCATCATGTGACGTTTGCAAATATTGATATTTTTCAAACTATCACTAATCTAAAAATAATATTTCATTATGAAAATTGGATCTGTCAGTGAAAATAAAAACTTAGAAAAAAGAATTTCTATAACTCCTGAAATTGCAAAAAAATATATAAATTTAGGTTTTGAGATACAGCTGAGTGAAAATTATGGAAAGCATTTAGGATTTGAAGATAAAGAATATAGTGAATTAGGAGTTAAGTTTTTCAATGATGATATAAAAATAATAGAAAATGTCGACATAATTATTCAAATGAATTTGTTAGATGAAAGTAAAACTTCTCTTTTAAAATCTAATCAAATTTTTATTGGTGTTTTAAATCCATATGAGAATAAAAAACATCTAGATGAGTTAGTAAAAAGAAAAATCAATATGTTCTCCTTAGAGCTGTTACCTAGAATAACAAGAGCACAATCTATGGATATACTTTCATCACAAGCAAATTTAGCAGGTTATAAAGCCGTAGTAGAATCCTTTTCAACTTTTGAAAAAGCTATACCAATGATGATGACTGCAGCAGGAACAGTTCCTGCAGCAAAAATTTTAGTTGTTGGTGCTGGTGTTGCTGGTTTACAAGCAATAGCAACTGCAAAAAGAATGGGAGGAATTGTATTCGCTACAGATGTAAGGTTGGCTTCAAAGGAGCAGGTAGAGAGTTTGGGTGGAAAATTTTTGACTGTAGAAGGAGCTGAAAATTTAGAAACCGAAGGAGGGTATGCCAAAGAAGCATCGGATGAATTTAAAAAAAAACAAGAAGAATTATTAAGCGAAACACTTAAAAAAATTGATATTGTAATTTGCACTGCTTTGATACC
>MDTG01420156.1_pt1 | contig 26025 bp, 14 predicted proteins | sample 811421 | NCBI WGS metagenome assembly MDTG01 (sample SAMN05326645, study PRJNA326480) | marine metagenome | isolation source: seawater | place: Pacific Ocean: South East | collected 2011
TGGTAAAAATGATAAAAATGGTAAAAAATGATAAAAATGAAATTAAAAAACAAGTGATTTACTCGTAGGTGGGTGCTGATTTCTCTTTATTCTATCTCTAGAAGCTTCTGTTTATTTATACGAGACGAACGAGCGCACTCATGAGTTCAGCCGTCCGAAGATCTGTTCGCCAATTAGCCTCGAGCGTTTCCAGAGTATCCTCATTCGCCGCTTCTGTGAGCTCCGAGTCCACCTCGAGCATTGGCTTAAGGACGCTTTTTTCCAAAGTCCCATCGAGTGGTATTGCCTCAGCGCTTCAGCAAAGAGCAGCGGCGTCTGTTTCCGTGCGCTCGTTTCAAACCACCACTATGTCTGCGATGTCTAACAAGTGCGTTCATTACTCTTTATAACGTGTCTACTTCTTCAAATATCTGAGCTGGAACCTACTTCCGCCACAACGAAAGAAGGAACGCGAAGGGACGCGCACGCGCGTTTCGGTCTTTTTTCTCCGATCATTTAAGTTCTCGGTCTTTCGGGGTCTCTCGATGAGAATAATGGGTGTTCGTTTTACAAACGACGTCAAAGTCGTATTCCGGCGTGCATGTGTGTTAAAAAATTCTATCATAACAACTCTTTCTTCTCCATACAAACTATCTCTGGAGCCATAACGACACTGACGCATCAATCCTCTTCTTTCTGTATTCATTTTATCGCTCTCAGGTTAATCAGTCCTCACGGCGACAAGCTCGTAAACTTGATGGTTGACCCAGCGAAAGCCGCGTCTGTGGAGGCTTCTGCTACGAGGACTCTCGAACTTTCTGATAGAAACGCGTGCGACGTCGAGCTCTTGTGTGTCGGAGGATTTTCTCCTTTGACTGGTTTCATGAACGCCGAAGCGTACGATCATGTCGTAGAGAATATGCGTCTTCCCGGCTCGAATTTGCTTTTTGGTTTACCAATTGTTTTGGACACTGATTGTGAAGATACCAAAGTGGGTGATAAAGTTCTGTTGAGATACAAAGGAAAATCTGTCGCAGTGTTAACAGTGGATTCCAAATGGAGACCAAACAAGCCAAAAGAAGCGAAGATGTGCTACGGCACGTCTTCCATTGAGCACCCGGGTGTTCATATGATTGCTGAAGAGCGAGGAAGATACTATATTGGTGGTTCGCTCGAAGGCTTGGCGATGCCAGTGAGAGAGTTTGCTACGCCAACCCCAGCTGAAGTCCGCGCTGATTTACCCGAAGGCAAGGATGTCGTCGCTTTCCAATGCCGTAATCCCATCCACCGCGCACATTATGAGTTATTCACCCGAGCTCTTGATGCAGAAAATGTTGGAGAAGGCGCAGTAGTTTTGGTTCACCCAACCATGGGTCCAACCCAAGACGATGATATTTCGGGTTTGGTTCGATACAAAACTTACGTCGTGCTTAAAGAGGAAACTAAAAACCCGCAAGTTCGCTGGGCGTACCTCCCATATTCTATGCACATGGCAGGTCCAAGAGAAGCGATTCAGCACATGATCATTCGAAAGAATTACGGTTGTACTCACTTCATCATCGGCCGTGATATGGCTGGTTCCAAATCTTCACTCGATGGCGAAGATTTCTATGGTGCCTACGAAGCTCAAGATTTGGCAAAGCAAAACGCGGCTGAACTTGGAATGAAAACTGTTCCTTCGTTGAATGTCGTCTACACCGATGAAAAGGGATACGTTACAGCTGATGTGGCTGAAAAAGAGGGCTTATCTGTGAAGAAACTTTCTGGTACAAAGTTTCGAAAAATGTTGCGAGGTGGAGAAGAAATTCCAGAATGGTTTGCGTTCAAATCCGTCGTCAAAGTCTTGCGTGAAAATGCTTAATTTTATAATTTTATAAACGTACGTATGGTATTGTCCAAGTCCTAATAGTACATACGTACCTATATCTTTCATCGATTAAACTAACATACCGTATAAGTAGTTATATTTTGCACTCATCTTTTTCCTAGGCCGACATTGGAAATGACAGCCGCCTCGTCGGCGGCGAGCTTGTTCTCTGCGTATCCTTGTATAGATGGGGTTGCCACTGGCATCCTTCGTTTAGGAGAAAATAACGTACGATCTTCCATCCAAGCATGCTCTCGGAGGAATCCTTCCGGCAGTGCGTTGCAGGCCGCAGCTTTCAGGCGGATTTTATCGTTCAAGTCTTTCTGCATCGCCCTATGCTGCTCCATTTTTTTCCTACTATACTCTTTCGCCTTTGCTTCGTACTCTTCCAATTGCGCTTGCGTGAGCTTCTGGGGTTTTATCTCTGTCGGCTCCACCGCTTTCACGAGCAGATTAATGTATTTATCTAAAGCTGCGTCTAACTTTGGGTCTCTTTTAATTTCACCCATACCACCACCACTTTTACTTTTACTACGCCGGCCTTGAGACGCCTTCGACTTGCTCTGAGAACCTTTTTTTGCCGCCTTGGCGTATCCCTTTCTCTGTTGCTGACGATGCATCGTCGCTGAAATGGCTGAAAGTTTCGTCGACACTGTGGTTTGTGTTGAAGAAGTATTTAACGACGACGTCGATGCGGAGGCGAGAAAAAAAGAAGGACTAGTCGTCGAAAGATGCGCAATTTTGCTTCTGCTTCTGCTCGTTTGATGACGGCGAAAGTGGTGGTGGTGGTGGTGTAGTTTATGCTGTTGCGCGCGAGCAAAACAAGAAGAGGGAAATGATGATGATGAAGAAGCCGTAGTTTCCATCAATTGCCGACAAACGGTCGCGATGGCAGTCGATCGTTCTCCTAAATAGCGGCGTAACATTTTTCTTTGTGTGTCTTTTTCTTTGGCGGAGGAGAAGTCTCATAAAATGGCCGAAACAGACGTTCAATTGACGATTGAACTCTTTCGCTCCATTTTAATAATTTCAAAATACATATACGTACGTACACAGATGAAGAAGAAGAAGAAGAAGAAGAAGAAGGAGAAACATGAAAATGACTGGTTTTCCCGCTTCAAAGAAGAATCCGCAGCATACTATACACATACAACACGTGTTATTACATACGAAAGTTTTCAAGATGGCGTCAACTCGAGGATGAGCACTTCGTTGCACGCAAATATTTTTCGTTTTTCAGAAACAAGTGTTGTTTGTTTCTCTTCTACCATTATCTTCTTGAAAAGCTCGCGATTTTGAGGAGCTCGAAGCGGTGGATCTGCTATGAATATTCGACCCCCGTTTGCTTTAACAAATTTCGAGCAAAATTCGCTCACTGGTTCAACTGCGTGCTTTTCATACAGAACGTCAGCGGCGACTAAAATGTCAAAGCTGTTCAACTTATTTTCGTCGGCTGGAGCGTTCCAGTCCAATACTTCCGTTTTAACTATATTTTCTACGCCGTTCAGTTTAGCGCTCGCATTGGCGCACTCTAAACACAGAGGTTCTCTGTCAAACAAGGTCACCGACTTTGCTCCTAACTTTGCCAGCGTTAAACCTACTAAACCAAGCCCACAACCGAGTTCGCAAACGGTTTTTCCCGAAAACTCACTATCAGAGGGTTCTGTTGTTTCGTCTTCTGAATGCATAAGTGCGAGGTGCGCTGATAATGCACATGCAGAAGGCCATAAAGCGGCCCAATACGGATCAGCATCCAATTGTTTCTTTTCTATGTAATACTCTATGACTGCATTTTCCGACTTTGGGCGACAAATATGCACCGTCATTTCGTTAAAGACGACGACCTCTTCCGTGATGGTTTCGAAAGAAGAGGAAGAGGAAGAGGAGGAGGAGGGCACGAGCTCTCGAGGATGATTATTATTCCGTTTCGTGGGTGACGGCACGCGCGGTTCTTCTTGTTTCCTCCTCTTCTCGCGGCGATGAACGAGAAGAGGAGGAGGTGGAACAGTACTTTGAGAGCGGCGCGACAACAGTTCCATCTTCATCCAGCGGTCTCTTTTGATGAGCTCTCTTTCGAGTGTCTTTTTTGTCCCGCCAAAAAACGAAAAAAGGGTGTGAAAAACCAAGACGGCAACACCAAAAAAAGAGACGCCGGAAGAAAAAGATCCTCCTCTTCTTGGAATTCAAACACTTTTACGACAAGACACGTTCAGATCGGCGCACGAGTACGATGTCGAAGGGCACGATAGTTCTTGGATCGATCTCACCGATGGAGGTGAGATCGGTCCGGACGAGCGGTCTCGGAACACCCTCCTCTTCCCCCTCCTTCTTTTCAAAGCCGCCTTCTTCGAAATTCTCTCAAGAGCAGCACAGGCATCACAGCAAGCAGAATTCTCGTCCTTCCTCCTCCTGGGCGGGACGATTCGTGAGACACAACACCGTTACAAAGAGTAAGAGTAATATTGCCGTCGCTGCGATAATTTCTCCGGCCGGAGTAGGCGGAGGAGGACAAGGAGACGCACAAAAAATGCTTCTCGAAGAAGAGCTCGGCGTCAAGAGCATGTACGCTTTGAACTCGAAACTCAAGACCAGGGAGGTTTTCGGCGAACATGAATTCGTGGTCATGCAGAAGATCAACAAGTCCCACGAAGTCGTCGTTAAAGTGACGACGAATGGAGTTAAATATTGCGTCACGATCGAGACAACTCTCGACTGTAAGAAGGATAACGAATCTCTCTTCTTGCACTGGGGAGTTGCTCAAGATCCAAACCAGTTGTACGCATTTAATGAACCACCCATGGAACTTCGACCACAGAACACGCGTCCATTCAATGCTGACGCCTGTCAAACTTTGCTCAAATCGAGGAATACTCGAGATCGTTTGAGAACGAAGGGAGGAGGAACGATCGAAATTTCTGGAGATGTGTGTGACTCTGTGCACGCCATCAACTTCGTGATCAGAGACGAGAATTCAGATCAGTGGTTTAAGCCACAAGGTGGAGACTCGTTCCACGTGAAAATCCCGACTCCACCTCCTCCAATCGTTGAAGTAAACGAAACTTTTGTGGAAGAAGAGATTGATGTCGAGGAAATGGAGGAAATGGAAGTCGAGATTGAAGATGAACCGATTCCTCCTCCTCCTCCTCCTCCTCCTACAGCAACAACGACGAAAATGGATGCAAGTGATATAGATTCTTCAGAGGTAGTTAGTGCGGGTGATTTATTCAAGCGAATAATGGAGCAAGAAGCGGAAAAAAGAAGGAGGACAAAAACTGCCGTTCAATTTGGCTCGATGGATTTCAGCAATAATGTGTCGTCTCTTCGCTCGATGGATAGTTCAAACTCGGCGACAGTGACAAAAAACAAGATCTTTATGCGAGATGGTAAAAAATACGAAAAGAAGATGGTGCCAAGGATAGTAAAAACAAAAGTGAAAAAGCGTGTTCTCACTGAAATTCAAGTTCCAGCAAAGCTCGTCGAAGGACCTTGGATTGACTGTGGAGGCTCAAGTTCCAAAATATTTTTGGAATCTGAAAACGCATATCGCATTGGTGCCTTGGTAGAGGGCAATTCTTTGTCGGCATTTGAGAGGAAAAATGGTGCGGTGACTTGCAGAATTGAAACGAATATCCCAGATGATGTGCATTTGCATTGGGGCATCGTTCCACGCGGTGGAAGATCTGATTTATGGACAGCTCCACCAGAAGCTATGCGTCCACCTGAAACAAGGTCACATGATGATCAGGCAGTACAGACGCCGTTGAAAAGGGTAACGCATCCTTTGCTTGGGTCTCATAGTTTTATTGAACTTGATTTGAATATTGTTTCTATATCGCAACTGCGATTTTGCCTCCTAGGAAAGAACAATACTTGGTTTGATAACTCTGGACAGGGCTATTCGATCCAGCTTCCAGAACTTCAAAAGTCGGAATCAAAGTTAACTCCACAGCAGATGCAAGAAAGTGTGTCGAAGAAGATCGAAGAAACCGAGCAAAAAGCTTTGCTGTGCATGGAAGCTGCCGAGGGTACTAAAGAATCGGCCGAAAAGGCCTTCAATGCGTATATTTCTGCACTCTCGAAAATTTCAGCAGCCGGGGATGCGAGTAGATTTGTTCAATTTCGAACCTTGGTTGATGAGGTTGGAGAAAAATATCTTGAATTGGTACGAACTGTCGGATTAGCATCTAGCATAGCCCAGGCTGCAGCAGATGATTTGCAAATTTCATATGAGGAACAAATGGATATGTTTGGTACAACTGAGGTTTTTTATGCTTCAGCCTTCGCAAGTTTGACAGTTCCTGAAAATGAAGTATTGAATGAGAGCTCCGTCCGAGCATGGTATGACGGAGTTGTCGATGCAATTTCGAAAGCTGAAAAGAAAGCTGAAGCGGTTCAGCGTGGTCTGATATCGTTGAAGAAAGATCTCGAGTTGCAAATTGAAACCGAGAAAGCAGAGGTGCAAAAGAACGAAGCAGACGAGAAGATGAGAGTGCTTAAACGTCAAGCGGAAGCTGCGCGTACAAGAGCGAAAGATATTGACATTGTGAAGCTCGGCTTACCACAGAAAACGACTACAGAGAAGAAGAAAGGGACCGGTGGTCGCGAAATTTTATTGCAAGGATTTCACTGGGACTCTACTAGAGTCAAAGATGCTACTAAATCTTGGTATGCGCATATTCACTCACTTCTTCCGAAAATCAAAGAATATGGTTTCAACACGGTGTGGCTTCCACCGCCTACTGACTCAGTATCTGCTGAAGGCTATATGCCGAGGGATCTGTACACGCTCGATTCTAAATATGGTACTGAGGAAGAGTTGCGAGACCTTGTGAAAGCCTTCCATGATGTCAATATAATTGTACTTGGTGATGCTGTATTAAATCATAGATGTGCACATGCCCAAGGTCCGAATGGTTTATGGAATAAGTTTGGGGGTAAGTTAGACTGGGATGAGCGCGCTATTGTTTGTAATGATCCAAACTTTGGTGGTAAGGGAAATCACGGAGAAGGGGATTGCATTCACTGCGCCCCTAATATTGATCACTCACAAGATTTCGTTAAGAAGGATATTACGGAATGGCTTCAATTTATGAGACGGGAAATTGGTTTTGATGGTTGGCGTTTAGATTATGTGAAAGGTTTCGGTGGAAGACACGTGAGTGACTACATTGAAGGAACCGAACCAGAATTTTCTGTCGGAGAATACTGGGACTCTTTGAGCTACCAAGATGACGGGAAGCCTTGTCATCCGCAGGACGAGCACAGAGGTAGAATTGTAAAATGGATTGAAGCAGCAGATCCAGCTAGAAAGAAGGGAGCAGCCGGTTCAACTGGACAGACGAACCCGGGTGCTTTTGATGTAACCCTTAAAGGTATTTTGCATGCTGTCATGGAATATGGAGAATATTGGCGCTTATCACACGAAGGAAAACCATCTGGTCTTCTTGGATGGTGGTCGAGTAGAGCTGTTACATTTATTGAAAATCATGACACTGGAAGTAGTCAAGGACATTGGAGGTTTCCCTCTGGAACTGAGATGCAAGGATATGCGTACATCTTGACTCATCCAGGAACTCCTTGTGTGTTTTGGGATCACATATTCGAGGATGGTTGGAGCCACTTACACAAACCGATTAGAGATTTACTAGCCATACGTAAGACGATGGATATTCATTATAAGTCAGACGTCGAGATAGTTCCCTTGCCGCATGGTACAAGAGCCTACGCTGCGAAGATTGACGACTGCTTGTACATGAAAATTGGTCCTGATGATTGGTCTCCTCCACAGGATGGAACCATCTGGGATGTTGCAACTTTTGGAGAAAATTATTGCGTATGGGTGAAGAATGGGAGCGAGAGATCCTCAGGACCTAGATGAGACGTTATATTTCAAAAGAAATTCACCACAATGCTTCGTGCTATATATGCTTATCTATACTACTACTTTGCCAAAAAGCTACTTTGCAACTAAATGCTACGAAGGTACTTAAAAATTATATCTTTTTCTTCATCGGTCGAATCATCATAGTGCAACTATTTGGGCCAACCATATTTGGTTCTTTCTCTAGTTCATAATCTCTCAACCAACCTTGCACACGTTTCATCACGTCTTTACCTTTTGTCAAACGTTTGTCGAGTCCGATCTCGTCGTGAGCATTTTTGAAGTTTATACGGAAGAGGACTTTATGACCTTCCAGCAAGAACTTATTCGCATTTTCTGTCTTCTTACTCAAATCGTGGTCGTCAATTCTAGAAGTAATTCGTAATTCGCGTACCACGTCCCTTTTTTTCCTTAGGATCAGTTTTTTCTTTTGTTCTTTTTCTCTCTTCTTCTGTTCAAAACGATATGTTTCGTAATCTATCAGTCGGCATACTGGGGGCGATGCGTTTGGGCTCACCTCAACGAGATCCAGATTTGCCCTATTTGCCTTCTGCAAAGCCTTCTCAATGGATAATATTTCGTGGGTCGTAGATTTATCTTCGCTTTGCTCGTCTTCTTTTCCCACATTACTTACTAATCTTACAAATTTTGAAGTGATTTCCTTGTTCACCCTGAGTCCAACCCGAGAAGGTTCACCCTTGTTTCCGCTACTGCTTCTGTCGTCTTTATTTGTTGAAGATATTGCTTTATTCGGGGCAGACTTTCGTTTTCCAAACGCGGGCGCACACGAGTGGAAATCGCGCACGTGGCGACGTGTATTCGTATTCGATCGACTGAAGTATTGTTTCGTGATTACAGTTCCAATCGCACGCGCTTCATTGAGCGCGTATCGAGTGAACATCGACGAATTTCTAATCCCAAAACTTCTGTTATAAATTTTGCTACCCTGCGCTATGGATGTTGTGTTTGTCGATGATGACGGCATCAACAACGAAGATGTAAGCCGTCGTAACGACGAGACACCTTCTCCAACTCTTCTGTGTCCTCTGAAACCGTGAACGAGCATGAGCTCGGATATCTGAAAAGTGGCAAAAACTCTGGTGTTAGGCGCAACTTTTCTCGATTTTATTTTCTTTTTACGAGTGTGTTTGTCTTGGCGCTCTGCGTGTGACGAAAGACGATCGATCACTCCTCGTGATGAACTTTGTTTGGTGAAACACAAAAAAGAGAATAAATTTTCGTTTGAAAAAGACTCCAAAACGAAGGAGAGAGAGAGAATAGAATGGCTGTGCTCACTGAACTTGGTGAGGGGCAATCTGCGGGATTAGGTCTAGGACACAACTCTGACGTGCGTATCTTCCGCCTTTGATTTCGCATCTGCGTGTTTTCGATTTATTTTGAACAACGAGTGAGAAACTGACCGTTTTCTTCCCTTTCTCTTTGTCTTCCTGTTCTCCCCTTTCTTCTTTAGTTACCACCGAGACCGAAACAAAGAAGAAACAAAAATAACGTCAACACCACGAGGGTGACTCCCATCGCGCAGGAAGCGAGACTGCCGAGAAAAGTAAACAATCAAATAATCACGTTAGCGTTTACAGTAGCACTCAGTATGGCTATTATTGGAACCGTAGTAGGTATAGCGCTGTTGTATTTTGTTAAGAAGATGCGATGAGAAAAGTAGAGATTGATTTGAGTGAAGACTTTCCCTCCCCCCTTTTACATTACAAAGAGCCCGTTATCTCAATTTATCTATTTCTGATTTTTGTCCAACTCCTCGACTAACGCTTTCTCTTCGTTGCTGATCTTATTTGGGATGGTTACTTTCACTTTAACGTACTGATCCCCTCTTACGTTGGGATTTCCCAATTTTGGAACCCCGCGCTTTGCCATGAGAAGCGTGGCACCAGGTTGTACTCCAGTAGGAATTTTTAAATCAACAGTACCATCAACAGTACGCACTTTTACTGTCGTTCCGAGGATAGCCTTCGTATACGGAATGGTCACAGTTGAACTTATATTTATGCTTTCAAAACGCTTCAAATCTGGATCTTCGCGAACTGCAATGAACACGTATAAGTCTCCTGGAGGTCCGCCTTTTCTTCCAGCATTTCCCTCAGATCTCACACGCAAACGTGAACCAGAATCTACACCCGCAGGAACTCGCAAAGATATGCGTTTGCTTTTTCGAACTCTGCCATCGCCACCACATTTCGGGCATGGCGTTGAAATCTGTCCGGTTCCACCACAAGCTTGGCACGTCGTAACTTGCTGAAAGTTGCCAAGCGGTGTGCGGACAGTGGCGATAACCTGGCCTTGACCTCCGCAAGTTCCACAGGTGCTTGGGCGTGTGCCCGCTTTGACACCAGAAGCAGAGCACGTATCGCATTCTTCCAAGCGCATGACATCCAACTCCTTTTCGCAAGCAAAAACAGCTTCCAAAAAGTCGATTTCCAAGTCGAAGCGTTCATCGTCGCCCTGCGTCGGTCTATTCCGAGCTTGCGCAGAGGAACGTCCACCCATCCCACCCATTCCACCCATTCCACCCATTCCACCACTTCCACCAAAAAAGGACTCGAACAAATCGAAAGGGTTCGTGAAATCACCCATACCAGCTCCACCAAAGCCGCCCCCCATCCCATTTTTCAAGCCAGCCTCGCCGTACTGATCGTAGATAGCCTTCTTCTGGTCATCCGATAAAACTTCATACGCGTTGGAAATCTCTTTGAATTTGTCTTCAGCCCCTGGTTCTTTGTTCACATCTGGGTGATATTTTCTGGCGAGTTGACGATATGCTCGTTTTAATTGCTTCGAGTCTGCGTTTTTCGAGACTCCTAAAAGTTCATAATAATCGGTTCCAGCCGTCACGATTAGCGTTTTCCCTCTTTGTGTTTTTTTGCCTCCTCTTCTGTTCTTTTGTGTGGCGTTTGTATACAAAAATGTCCTTGTGTCTCCGTTGGCGAACGAAGAAGAGGACGCACTCACCGCGACAATAGAGCTCCCCGAGCGGCGATTATATCCTCGCGCTTTCATCGCGCCGTAGCGAGTGGCGCACGGGCGAGGGGAAGAAGAAGCGGAAGGACGAAGAGGACGACTTTGGGGAGGCAGGATCTTCGATGATGTCGTCGTCGTCGTCGTCGTTCTTCGATTATGATGATTGTGTGTCTGTGCGCCGCCCAAGCTCGCGGCAGAGGGAGCAAAAATGGATGAGGACATGATTCAATCCCTTTGCACCGCAGAAAAGTATGTGCCCAAAGCGCGCGTCCCTTTCTGTAACTCGAGTAACCCGGCTTCTTCGGAGAGCGTTTTCGCGCGCGCCGTCGGAGTTTCTATCTTTTAAAGAGATTTTGGTGCTTTTGTTTTCCTTTTTTCCCTTTGATGTTTTAGCCAAAAAAGCACCCTAATAATAAACGTGCGGTGGATGAGGAGAGATGAGTCGCCGCTTTTTTTGTCCTCGAAAAGAAAAAAGGGAACACGTTGTAAAGTTAAGTTTGTTTTTAGTAAGAAACCAAAGGAACAGAAAAACAATGGTGTTAGAAACGCAGGCAGTCGTATATATACATATTTCAATTATATGCAAACATTGACACACTCTTATCGCCAGAAACAGACGCTACGCGGGTACCGTGCATATTGAAGCTCACTCCCCAAACTGCGTCGTCGTGACTTTTATCGACTTGGGTGCATTGGCGTGAGGAAACGTCCCACAACATTACAGATTTATCTGCCGAACCAGAAACTAAGCTATTTCCATCTGGAGAGGCTGCTATAGATAAGACCCACGAATTATGACCAGACAGTGAATCGATCAACTGCTTGCTATTAACGTCATATATGTGTATAAAGCCATCGTCCGAAGCAGTGTACAAACACTTTGAGTCTGGGGAGAAGCATATACTTCGCACTGGCAACTTATGACCATCACACTGTCCTAAGAGCTTTCCGCTCTCTGCGTCAAAGAGAACGACTGTACCATTCATTGCACCGCAAGCGATATATTTACCATTGCTTGAATAAGCCACAGAGTAAACGAACCTATTTTGATCCTCCTCTCGTATTGGCACTTTGTAGGAGAATTTAGCGTCGTTATGAGTTTGATGCGCAGATGGTGAAGTACTATCCGTTGAATTTTTTACAGTTGAGAACAGCTTTACGGTGCCAGAGATCCCACCTGCCACCGCGATATGTTTAGAGTTTTTCCCAGGCTCGAACGCAATCTCCCAAGACTCGCTTGGTGCACACTCAATAACTGTTCTCGTTTCGCTCGATTCTAACTCCCAAACACGTATCATCGAATCTAACGCAGAACTCGCCACTAACCCAGATTCACTCGCAGCAACTGAAACGGCACCTAACATGTGTCCAATATAATCCTCTTTCTTCTCAATTTCTCCAGAATCGCTGGCCTTCCATGCCGTGACGGTTTCGTCGAGTGATCCAGTGAAAATCAAATCGGACGAAGACGAAGATGAAGCAAAACAGACGGACCACACAGAATCCGCGTGCGCGCATTCTTTCGAAGACAGCGGAGAGATTTTGACCATGTTGTTGTATTGATTTTATTATAATCGTTATTAGTTCCTTCCTTCTTACCTTTCTCTTTCTCTTTCTTTCTGAATGGAAAGGAACGGCGCGGTTTTGAGAAGAGGATTTGGACTTTTGTGTAAATTAATGAACAGAGAAATTTTTCTTTTTCTCTCGTTTTGTCCATCATCCGTCCATCTTTACCGTTTACGAAAAAAAAAGGTCGCTTCAAGACCTGAAATTTTTCTCTTTTTTTTTCTCTTGTCTATCTTCGACGAACAATCGAACCTGTCGAAGATATATATTAAGGACAAAAGGGAGAAAAAAAGACAAAAGAGGGCGAGAGAGGGAAAGAGAGAGCACACGTATCAATCTTATCTGTTTACTGCTACACAACAAACTATCTTCTTTACAAATATTTATTCGAGAAAATCGGGAATAGAACTCGAACTCTCCGAACTTGGACTTTCAAAAGGCGTTTGCGTTTTGAAGCCGCTTTCCTTCGCGAGCTCTTCCAAAGTCTTATCGCCCTCAAAAGTTTTGCCGTTAATTACCCAGGTTGGAAACCCTTTCACTTTTGCGTCTGCGCAGACTTTCGCTATTTCTGCTCCTTTTTGCCAACCTTCTGGGAAACATTCCACGTACGGAAGCTCGGTATCTTTCCCAAACTCTTCTTTCTGGTCTAAGCAGTGGCTGCACCAAAACGCGCCATACATTTTTGCTCCGGACTCTTTTAAATACTTTGCAAGCTCTCGGGAATACTGCGTAGACACAGCCTCGATGCGCGGAGTTTCGTAGGATAAAAACTCAGGTTCATCTCCATCGTCTACATTATCCGCTCCAAGTCCTAAGACTAAACTCAAGGAGAGCATGGTGACGAAGAAAAGTGAAATTGCCGGTGGTGAGGCATTTACTGTTTCTTTTGGAGTCAATCCTGAGAAGCCAATCGAAAACAAGGCAAAGGATATCGATGCCGAGGTTAAGCAGTATACGCATTCGACGCCCCCCAGTTTTACCGCGAGAACGTACAGAAGGTAAGAAGAAACTCCAGCTAATCCACATGTACTGAGAAAGAACAGCACCCGAGATTTTTTGTATTTACTTTCCAACTCTTTAGATTCCTCTGGGTTGAAGTTTGATCCAGAAAATGCAAGAAATGCTACGATAAAATAAGCCACAGCGCCGTATAAGGAAAGAGGCAGGCCGAAAAGCTCAGCGTAGGAGGAGTTCAAAGCCGTTTGACATCCACCAACCGGGCATACCACGTCGCCTCCAGACAGCTTTTGAACCGCGAGATACGTAGACTCTAAAGATCCTACAAGCGCTAAAGCAGCGGCAACTTTTAAAGGCGGTCGTGGAATTATTTCGCTTTCGACTACCTTGGGGGGAGTACCCACCGCGGTGGAGTCATCTTTCGCGTTTATGCTCACGGACGGTGCTTCATTTTCTGAAGGCGACGACTCTGCTCTACAAATCAGTGATGATGATGATATCTTGATTTGGTTACTTCTCAAATTGATTTTTTTCTCCCTTTCTTGTTCTCTTCCTGAGCACGCGGACAGAGTCCAACTGCTGAAAATCGAGATGGAAGTACCTCGAGTCATATTAATTGCTGTTGTGTGTGTTGACCTCCTCGAAGAAACTGCATTTCTTGCCGTAGTCGTTCTTCTCGTCTTCAATCCTGTTTGTGGCGCTTGCTGTATCCGCACAATTTTCATTTTCGTCATCATCGTCGCCATTTATTCTTTCCTCTTCGTCTTCTTCTTTCTTTTTCTCTCTCTCTTGCCTCGCGCTGTGTGCTTCTTGTTAATTTCGTAGTGCTGTTTGATGGTGGTAATAATACTAATAAATATTTATTGTTCGTATTATTATTCTTATACAAGCGTGTGAGAATGAAAGAAAGAAGAAGAAGATATCTTTGAAACTCTTTGGATATCCATCGTCCATCCGTCCGTCGCCCTTTTCAAAGAGAAGCCCTTCACTTAAAAAAAACGAAAAAGGAAGAGGAAATCTTCGGGTCGTCTTCCGTCTTCCTCTGCCCACGACCTATTACGAGGACGCAAAAAAAAGCATACCGCATACATACTACTTAATAGAAAAGAAGGATGATGATGATGATGATGATGATGTCGGGCACGCCCCGTTGTGATCACGCGGATGAGGCCAGGAGTGCCCGTTTGTATAATTTGAGAAGTAAGAAGACGAGGAGCGTCAACAGAAGCAGAGGAGAAGAAAGTGGCCTCCAGAGAAGAACAAGAAGAGGAGGAAAAGTGCGCTTTCAATCCTGCCAACCTTGTTTTGCGTTTGGAGGAAAAGGAGGACAAAGTCGAGACCCATTTGCACCAACGAAGAAGAAAATTGCAACGATGTCGCCGACGTTGTCTCCGTCTTCAGTAGTACTTCCAGAAGCAGAAGAAAAATCTGAATTGAATAGCTCTTTCGAGAGGAAAGAGAAGAAAAAGGATAGTGAAGACGATGATGAAAACAATTCGAGTGAGAATATTTTGCCCACTCCACGAGAAAGACGCAGAGAGAGCGAGGCCAAAATTCCTAGCAGAGAGAGCGAGATACAATTCGTTTCTTTGAGTGAACTCTTTCCAGGAACGGGCTTCTCGGAAATATTTCATGGAGAAGCCAAGTTTCGCACTGCCTTACGCGCAGCAATGAGAGAGGACCTGTTTCAAGAGAGTGCTTTACTATCAGACAAACAGAACAAGGCGATCAAATCTCTCAATAGTTCTCTTATGGTTCCTTGGGATCAATTTCCAAAAGATTTCGAGCTGGGCGCTTTGACAAAATTATTCAAAGAGTACAAAATAACTGGTTTGACGGGTAAAGAGTTCATCGCAAAGATATCAAAGTTGTGTGGAGAAAATCCGCATGGCAGTTTAATAGATATCAGTAATCCTGCGCTGAATAGAAAAAAAATGAAACATTCCTGGCATCAAGATTCAGGGTTAGACGGTCGCTTCACAGTGATGTTAGGATTTCCATCGGAAAATCTCACCAGCTTGGATGAGCGAAAGGAAGGTGTTTTCTCACACGCTGTCAGACTCTCGCATAAGATATTTTGGCCAAACAAAGAGAGTGGGAGCGTGATTGAGTGGGAGAACTTCCCTTGCGAGGAGACACGAGACCATGAAATTGCAGAATCATACATTATTAGACCACTGTATGGAATTAATCAAGAAATAATGGTGTATTGCGACGCGAAAGTAATCCATTCAGCGCCAGATTTCATCGATAGAGAAGCAGTCTGGCGATTCATGTGAAAGATTTTCACCTTTGTATGTATAATATAACTATTTTAGAAATCTACTTTTATTGTTGAGACACTGATTATACGCTTTGCTCCCGCCCCTCACGCCCTTCTTGCTCCTGATGCTCTTCGTTCTCCTTTTGCGACTTATTGAGAAAACCTTTATCCTTTCCTAACATGTTTTCCACGCTGAATAATTTCTCGTTGTGCAAGCCGAAGTTGGGAGCACAACGATAGTGGCGTTTCGTCGGGTATTCCCTAGATTCAATCTTTCTATACTCGAGGTCAACTTTCTCAGCGGCATCTCTCCAATCGAGAAACGCAAAGTTTACGGCAGCTTTCCACCCAACACCTAAATTTACGCCCCAATGGACTGAGCCGTAATCGGTAATGACGTATTCGCCGGGGCCTTGAACGTGTCTATAGACTTTCAACTTGCGATTGTTTCCTAGCCTTTTTGCATTCCATTTCGCTATAATTTCAGGATTGATCCATACCTCTCTCGATTCCAAGCAATCGATTCGGTATTTAGTCTTTAACGTATCCTTAAGAAATTCGTGCAACAGAGCAATTTGTTCGCTTGGTATTGAATACCAAACCACCCAGCATTGCGTGGATGGATCCGCTACGATAACATTTGCTGAACCAAGCGCGTAATCCTCAAAGTGCATCGGGAAAAAAGAAAATGGACTCATATAATACAACCACGGATTCACGATCCCGGCCCCCCACTTCTTCCTCTTGCTCGCCTCGCACGATGCTTCAAAGAATTTTTCCTGCATATGATCAAATTCGAGTTTCATAGAATCGTTCATTTGATTCTCTTTCGAAGAATTCGGGGGAGATTTACCAACCATCGGAGCTGAAACACTACCAGTACTTACTTTTTTCGATCCTCCTCCACTTTTCAAACCCTTCCTCTTCCCTTCGCCAGAAAGTAAACGTTTGCGTTCATTCCGCCGCGTTCTAGCCTCGGGATCGCTCTCGACAGCTTTTGCTCCAGTTTTATTTTTTTCGTCTTCGTGTCGCCTTTTGAACCTTTTTTTTTTCACTTTGTTTTCGCTGGCCAATTTTTCTTCTACGATTCGTATCGCATGTGGTGAACACGCTGCCTCACAAATTTTGAGCAACTGACGAGTTATGCTCGTTGGTCTTTCAGCAAAATCAAATATGTTCCATGGATTTTGGGAAGGGAGACCGGACAAGGCTTTCTTTTCGCCACCCTCTATGGCAACAACAGCGACACCTTGCAAGTATGGGTACTGTGCTTGCAATTTGTTTTGAATTTGAGTGATAAAAAACCTCTCGCGCTCAACGACACCCATTAAACGCAAAGGTTGCGCCGCAAACTTAAAATTCTCTTGTATTTCTTCGACGAGAGCGCCGAATTCAGCGCGAGACGGATCATATCCATCCATGTCTTGATACTTTCTCAAGATTCCAGTTTCAGGATCTGGAAGTGTTTGTCGAATGTATTGGTAATCGGGACTGAGAGTTTGCAATTGCACTCTCGTATTTCTAATCCAGTCCAAGCTTAATAATGTACTCGCGTTCGTATTCTCGTCCCATCCACTGTCATGCAGCTTCAAGACCATCGCACCCTGTTTTCTGAACAGCTTTGTAAATGCTGGATCTTTACCGCTTTCAAGGAAATCTTCTGGCTTCACTTCCGTAGATCTCGTCTTCGCCCAGTGAGCCTCATAGATACTATTCTGAAAAATCTTTTGGGTTTGCGCCTGACTGTGCTTGCGAAATTCTAAAAACTTGCTTTCCTTCGCTCCTTTTCCGACTTCATCCCCATCCTCTTCTTCATTTCTTTCGTCTTCTTCTTCTTCTTCTTCTCCTTCTTCTTGATCCTCTTCTTTGTATTCCTCTTTTTCTGCTACATCCCTCTCGTTGTTTTTCCTATCATCTTTCTCTTTCGTTATCCTTCCTTTATTTTCTTTTCCGTCGTCAAGTTCTTTTCCTCCTCCTTCTTTCCGCTTTATTCTATCTATGAGGTACTCGATTCGAGCAAAGTGCCTTTCTGCATGTTCCTTTGCTGAGTCCTCCACACTGTACTTGAAGCGATGTTCCCACTCCTGGACGAGCCAAGAGATGAGTAAATCGTGTGAGTCTTCTAAAGTGAAATTCGGCTTCTCGAACTCCTCGGAGTAATACGAAGTCTGGTTATTCTGCTTCAAGTCTTTCCGTGTTTTCTCCGACGTGTTCAAGTTTGCGTCTTGGAGCACTTCGTCCAGAATTCTACTGTACAAGGCGTTTCTCAGTTCCTCCTCTTTCGTATTCTCTCCGATGCTGTCATTGCACTTCTTGATTTTATTCTTTTCCTTTGTATTCTCGTCCTCATTCATTTCATCGTTCATGATTTCGTCGTTCTCGTCTTCATCCCTCTCTTCGTCAACGCCAACGAGAGGACAGAAAAATGAGTCCCATAATTTATCGAGCACGTTCGTACACACGCTCTTAAATTTCCCCTCTTCCCTTTCTTTTTCTTCTTCGCAAACGTCCAGAATGTGTCGAATGTAGGTTTTGATTTGCTCTTGTTCGTAGTGGAAGTCTGAAAGATGTGCCATCTTTTCGGAAGACCGGGTGGGCACCAACCCTTTCGACAAAAAGTAAAATTGATGTGGAGAAAATGAAATAACGAAATGAGAAAAAGGCGCCTTCTTCAAAAAAGCGTTTTGTAATTCTTAAAATGTAATTGTGGTGGATGTGGTATGGTACCCTGTTTCCTTGAACTGAATTTTTAGAGTAATGAATTAAACATTGTTTTAATTTTCTATGCTATGGGTATTTATTATCACCCAGATATTCTATTCAAAAAACATTATAATTATTTAAAATTTATTTTGGAAAATAAATAAATTAATAAAATGTGAAATTAATATGAATTTCCATAAAAATAAAATGTAATCAATAATTTTAACACGTATAAATAATATACACATTATACACAAAATCATTTTATTTCTCTTGTTAGGGAAATTTGAAGGATTTTCTGCGTGTTGTCTTATGTATACATTTTTTAAATTAAATTATGATTTGGATATTTAACATTCCTCAACAGAATATATATAATTTTTTTGTGTGAGATTTCAAAATAATTCGATTTTGGTGTTGGTGCATTTATTTTGGATAAACTCTTTGAATCAGGGGGGGAATCTTCTTTTTCATACGAGTGTGATAATAAAAAAATTCCACAGAAGAAGAAAAGAAGGAGGAAAAGAGAAAAGCGAGAAACTTTAATTCTTCCTCAAAAATGAAAAGAAGAAACGTCCTACCCCGGACGAACGGCCAAACGTCCGTTCGCAACAACGGCAACAATAACTTTGTCGTCAAGGCAATAGCTTCTCTAGACGCGTATCCCAAAGTGAAGGAGGATTACGCCCGAGGATCGACTTTAGGCGCTGCCATCACCTTAATCTGTTTCCTTTCCTGTTTATGTCTGTTTTTCAGCGAATATCGAACGCATTTAGTGAGCAAAATAGAGAGCGAGCTCGATGTCGATACCATGGGAGTGCATAAGTTCGAATCCAACGCCGAGCGGTTACACGTGTACGTGGACATAACGTTTCACAGTTTGGCGTGCGAGTTGATTACTTTAGATAGTTTAGACGCAGCGGGTGAAGTCCATCATGACGTCCACGACGGACACATCACGAAACGGCGTTTGGACCGAGATGGGAAACCAATACACGATTCATCTAGGAAAGACGACGTTGGGGTTACTCGCGAAAAGCCAAACAAACACAAACACATAGAAAAGTTAGTTCGGGAAAAGGAAAAGGAGGAAGCAGAGAAGAAGAAGGAAAAGGCGAACGGAGGAGAAGAAGTAGAAAACCAAAAACATCGAAAACTTCAGAACACGGCATTGGCTGGATTTGGAGGCGGGTTCTTTGATATCAACGCTTTAATTCACGAGCAGTTTCCGAACGGACTCCAGGAGGCGTTTAGGAACAAAAAAAAGGAAGGATGCGAAGTAATGGGATATTTGGAAGTGAATCGCGTGCCAGGATCCTTTTCGATATCTCCAGGGAAGTCTTTGCAACTCGGCATGTCTCACATTCAATTGAATGTCGTCTCCAATTTGAACATGTCTCATACCATTAACAGACTCGCTTTTGGCGAAGCATTTCCGGGTGCTTTGAATCTGTTGGATAAAAATACGAGATATTTACCTCCCAACGCCGTCCATCAGTATTTTCTCAAAGTCGTCCCAACCTCATTCGCTCGATTGAAAGATACCACGTTAGCGACGAACCAGTACAGCGTAACTGAGAGTTCATCGTCGGCGAAACAAAGTTTCTTTGGCATGGGCAGCAGCGGGAAACCTTCTGGAATATATTTTCATTACGAATTGAGTCCTATTCGGATAGACTTCAAGGAGAGGAGAAACAGTTTTGGTGAATTCGTACTCAGCGTGTGCTCGATAATTGGCGGAGTGGCGACATCATCTGGAATCCTTCACAAGATCATCTTATTTTTTCAAACGCGAGCGCGGGGTAAAAAATAGAAAGCAGAGGGTAGAGAGGGTTCATTTTCGCTTACCGGGTTTGGTACCGGTACCCGGGTACCATTATTGTTATTATTATTATTAGTAGTCATTAATCAAACTTTCATGCGCTCGAGAAAAACAACACGACTTTACTTTCGCGGTGCGATTGTTTCTGGGTGTTCTGGGTTGAATACTGTCATTGGTGTATGCTCAGCGTTATATCCGTCAAGCCGTAACTTTTGAACATAGAATTCGGGAAACTTTTTTTCAAGTTCGTTTCGAGTATCTTCCACTCTCTCTGTCTTATCGGTAAGGTACAGTGGTTCGCGGAAGTTGATGTTTAGCCACGGCGTCGGATCTAAGCGACCATCAATCATGCGCTTTAGAAATTCGGACCATTTTCCAGAGCCGAGGTTTAAGTCGATTTCGTCTCGAACCATTTGAGTCATGGATATTCGCTGATATCCACGAACAGTGCCAAGATCAATCCAATCAGATTCTTCCGCTCTTCCTATAATTTGTAACCAATGTTTGATGTTTTCTGCACCTTCGGTTTCACCAACTCTTCGTTCGAGGTCTCTGCTCACGAGTATTTCCAACGACTCGTCGCTTCTGACTCTCTGCCCGGTGGCAACTGATATTTCTAAGGCGATGTGTTCAGGACATAACCCATGGTCGTGTCTCCACCAACCGGACGGGATGTAAAGAATGTCTCCTGGCTTGAGTATGCAAGTCATACCTCGCACGCTGGAAAAATTTGGAAACTGTCCATCGTTCACGTCGTCTAAATCAACCATGCTAAACTTATCGTATGGGTGAGCAATCGGGTATGGGTACATACCTTTGAAGGTTTGATTTGGATTTATCAAAAGAATTCGTCTGCGACCGTGAATCTGAACTATGAACGAGTCTTCGAGACTATAACAGCAAGGACGAAGACTATCTCGACAACCTGCCGAGAGTTTCACAGAGAGAATCGAACCAAAGCGTTGAAAGCTCAGTAAACTCTGGAACCATTTCCAATCGAATAATCCTTCTATATCCTCTATGGCTAAAGAACCAACTTTTGAATCAAAGATGCTCTCTCCCTTCACGTCTGTGGAAGGCATCGTTTTTCTCGAGATTGGATCTTTCGTAATAACACTCTCGAAATAAATTGACTTATGTTTCCATGCTCGCGCGCACTGCACAAACTCGGAGAAAGTACAATCGAGCGACTGTGTTTCTGGTTCTTTGACGTAGTAGTCTGAGCCAAAAATGTTTTTTGATTCATCGCACTCGATGAATCTGTGTTTATCTGAAGGACAAACCAAACATTTCCACGCATGTGTGCGTGCGTTGTTTTCTCCTTCTTGTATGCCTAGGATTTTTGCGAGATGATCGAAATTCCACACCTGAGCGAGTCCGATTTTCGAATCGGCATTGAACTTTGCGTCAAACTTTCCGACGACTCCAGAATTTCTCAATATTACTGACTCACCGCGTAACATTACGTCCATGACTTTGTTTTTTCTTCGAATATCTCGCGTGCTCAAATCGCACCAAGCGATGACTCTTGTCGTTGTTTCTTCTTTTTCTTCTTTTTCGAGATCGCATGCGAAAGATGTAGTAAGAGAAGGAAGAAGAGATTTGGGAAATCTGAGAGGGGGATCGGTCGCCACAGCGCCGAGCTCGAAGTCTTCGTGAGAAACGTTATCGATCCGTGGAGGAGTAGCTACGGCTATGGTGTCTATCCCCCGCTCGATTTGCTCTTTGCGCGGTTGCAAGATCCCGTTTCCGAATTTGTTCGATTTCGTCCTCTTCCGACCCCGACTCTCGGAATTTTTCGAAGAAGAAGAACCCAAACTCTTGTTCTCGCTTTTATCGGTGGCAACGACGTCTGTCGCCGTCGCTCTCTCGTCATCGCGATCATCGACTGTTGTCGTTGTTTTTACACTCGAAACCGGAGTTGGAGGAGTACACAAAGTTTTCATCATCCTTCTTCGAGAGAAGAAAAAAACGCTTCGATTTGTGTCGTTGCAAAATTCAATTTTATTTTTTTATTTCGAAACGAGACGTCGTTTTTACGAAGGAAAATAATAATCGAGAATGGGATTTTGAGCGTTTTCACTCGAAACGTCTCAAAAAAGTTCATTTTTTCATTTGTTTTGCGTGTTGAGTCGGAGCCGCCATTGCAACAAAACGGAAACGAATATCATCAATCTTAAAGATATGAGCGACGGAAACGACAAAAAGGAAAAGAAGAAGAAGAAGAAGGAGAAGAAGGAGAAGAAAGAAAAGAAGAGAAAAGAGAGGGAGGAAGAGAAGGAGAGGAAGAAGAGGAAAACGAAGAAAGAAGAGGAAGAAGGAACGACGACGCCAAATGCCAAAATCGTTGGCGACTTCGCCTTGGCGAAGAGCGGTGCCCCATTCCAAAAGAAGTTCTACACACCTTGTGAATCTATCCTTCGTTTATCCGAGAAAGATGTCGAGGAACGGCGCAATTCTTTGGCGATTACCATCGAAAATGATAACAAGAAAGATAATTTTACGCCGCTCGCTACTTTCCAAGAGGCTGGGTTTCCCAAGGAAATTTTAGCCGTCTGCAAAAATTTCCAAAAACCTTCTCCCATTCAAGCGCAATCGTGGCCAATTATCATGTCTGGTCACGACATGGTTGGAATTGCAGCAACCGGATCTGGTAAGACTTTAGCTTTTGGATTACCAGCTTTGACGCAAATCAAAGCACAGCCACCGTGTAAAGCAGGGCAACCAGCATGCCTCGTTCTCGCCCCTACCAGAGAACTCGCACAACAAACAGCGAAAGTTTTTGACGACGCTGGAGATGCGACGGGTATAAAATGCGTGTGCGTGTACGGTGGAGGACCAAAATATTTACAGAAACAAGAGATGAAACAGAGTGGCTTCGCCGTAATCGTAGCAACGCCCGGGCGATTGCGAGATTTCATGAACGACGGCGACATACGTTTGGATAGAGTTACAATCTTAATTTTGGATGAAGCGGATCGAATGTTAGATTTAGGCTTTGAGCCTGAGATTCGAGCCATTGCAGGAGCGACGAGGGCAGACAGGCAAACGGTGATGTTTAGTGCCACTTGGCCGAACTCGGTCCAAGGATTGGCGGCTGAGTTCATGACGAATCCCATCAAGTGCAGAATAGGTGCGGAAGGTTTGAAAGCCTCTCACAGCATCAAACAAATCGTCGAAGTCGTAGAACCACACGAAAAAGATCAGCACTTACATCGTCTGTTGAATAAGTACTTAGGTTCGGAAAAAATTATTCCGCGTTGTCTGGTTTTTGCGCTGTATAAGAAAGAATGCGCTCGAATCCATGATTTGCTTCGGAGATACTGGAAATCTGCGTCAATTCACGGCGACATGTCCCAGCACGACAGGGAACAGTCTGTTTCTTCATTTAAAAATGGACAGACTCCAATATTAGTTGCTACGGACGTTGCTGCTCGAGGCTTGGACATACCTGGTGTCGAATATGTGATAAATTATACTTTCCCATTAACTACTGAAGACTATGTACATCGAATCGGGCGGACTGGGCGCGCTGGGGCTACTGGTATCGCACACACCTTGTTCACTGTACATGATAAATCGAGAGCCGGAGAACTAGCAAACGTTCTTCGAGAAGCTGGTGAAGAAGTTCCTGAGAGTTTATCAAAATTTGGGACACACGTAAAAAAGAAAGAATCTAAATTATACGGTGCACATTTTAAAGATATAGACATGAGCGCAAAAGCGACCAAAATTACCTTTGATTGAGTAGATATGCCTGGCGATGATTTGTGTTAGTATGAACAGCTTAAGTAGATTGTTTGCGTTGTTTATAATAAAATATGCTACATATTACAACCTAGTCAAATTCTTTGAGTAAATGGGATGAGTTCGGGTAGAAGCCTCCATCAAACGATTTTTCCAGAGCATTTGGACCCAAGACATTTTCCAATATATGAGCCGGGTCACGACTTCCACCGTATTTCAACATCTTATCACGCAGTATCGTGCATCCTCCTTGTTCAATTTTATCGTTTGTGAACTCTTTGTGCCAGATCTCTGCAGATAAACACTTTGCATATAAATAATTGTAATAAGACGATCCATAGCCAACGGTGTGACCGAACCGGAGTTCCCACGATGTCCCGGGCTCGCTCGGGATGAAGCTATGTTCGGACTGAATGTCCGAAGCTAATTTACTGATTTCCGACGAATTTTCCACATTTATTTGGTTACTATGAAGCTCAAGATCGAGGAGAGCGTACACTATTTGTTGCTGCAAATCCATTGCCGCGAAAGCACGCTTTGATTGCTTCAGTTTTCTTAAGAGTTCTGCCGGCATCACTTCACCAGTTTGATAGTGGCGTCCCAGAAAATGAAGCGCGTTTGAGTCCCACGCGAAGTATTCAAACACGTGGCTGGGAACCTCAACATAATCCATAGCACCTCTCGTTCCAGATAGATGCTGAAATTCTGTATCAGACAGGACAGAATGCATTGCGTGTCCAAATTCATGCAAGAAAGTTTCGAGTTCTTGATGAGTCAATAAAATTTCTCGCGAGAAAGATTTTGCCGCAAAGTTACAGACTAAGGCAACAGAAGCCGTTTGACGCGTTCCACCGTTTCTTTGCCGATGTCCACACCTAATCACGAAGTGCGCTGCGTGTGGAAACTTTCCTTGCCTTGGAATGAGATCTAAATATATAATACCTTCTGTATCCGTCCCTGGCACAGTCACTCGAAGCTTTTTTATTGCCTCGCCACACCACGATTCCCCTGGAATTAGACTATCCACTACGATTTCTACGCCTAGAACTTTTCCGAAAAATTCATTCATGCCCTTAATAACACCATCGAGAGAGAAATACTGTGCTACCGTGTTTATGTCTGGATAATCATCCTTTTCCCGGATTCGCCGCATCAAGTGTAGAATATCCCAGCCGCGAACACTTCCTTGTGCTCCTCCATTCGCTATCTGCTTTTGTAGTTTTTCCAACATTTTAAATTCTTCTCCTGCTATGTCCCGTACTTGCGCGCTCAAATCTTTCAAAAACACTTTCGCACCATTTGGTGTCTTTGATAACATAGAAGCTGTCATAAAATCTGCATGAGAGGAGAACCCAAGAATCTCAGCGGCATTGTTTCGTGACTTCAGTAATTTACTCAGCACCAGTCTGTTTCCTTCCGGGCTTGAATTTCCTGCTTGATACATTTGCTGCCGTACTTCACGATTATCGCACACGCGCAGGATAGAATTCATGGTGTTGTGATCCGCTGGAATTAATGTTTGATTTCCTCTTTTGCTCCTTGAATAAATCCATTTTGGTATCGCATCAATCTCCTCTTTATTTTTCAACTCAACCTGTCTGATTTGCCGCGGATCTATCAAGTTTTGCTGGAACTGGAATCCATGTCGCAACGCGTCGTCTGAATGTACCTCTAATTTTCTTCTTTTTTCATCCGTTAAATGAATGCCGCCACGTTCAAAGTCTTGTCTGAGCGTTTGAGCAACCCTTCGTAACTCTTCCGTTTGTGACTCGTCTTCTTCTATCTTTGCGTCAATGAGACTTTTGTATAAGTCCACGTTACCATTCAAAGTTTGCACGAAATTTTGCAATCTCAAGTACGTTCTTTCTGCAGCTTGCACAAACTCTCGATCAGGATGTGTATTACGGCACAGTTCGGCGACGTCTACGACGACGCATATAGTATCTGAAATCTCATCCAGCTGGTGGACGATACTTTTTTCTCCCGTTGCGTTTTCTTCAACAACGCCAGCGCCCCCCGTAGACTTACTGCGGTGCTTCCAAAGAACCTTTTTCTCTTGCTGACCTTTGATATCACTGATGATGTCGTTCACTCTGTCGATTGCATCTGCGGCCAATCGATCGAAATCCTTTGGTGCGTGCAAGCCAACTAACCCGTACACTCCACTTTTTTTTTGGTCGTTATTACGCTGTTGCTGATGATGATACAGTCGAGAAGAAGAAGAAGAAGAAGAAGAAGAAGAAGAAGAA
>MDTG01099856.1_pt1 | contig 26022 bp, 23 predicted proteins | sample 811421 | NCBI WGS metagenome assembly MDTG01 (sample SAMN05326645, study PRJNA326480) | marine metagenome | isolation source: seawater | place: Pacific Ocean: South East | collected 2011
CTGGCTTTTCGCATTCTGTGATAACATCAGATAAGTAGTATGTATTTTCCTCTTTAAGAAAAGAAAATCGTTTTGCAACAGTTTCCATGCCAACTCTGGGTACACCAGGTAGGTTGTCGGAAGAATCTCCAACGATTGCTCTGGCTAGGGCAAAGTTAGTGGGGTGAATACCAAATTTATCAACGACACTGTTTTTATTCAGGTACTCTTTTTGAATAGGTCTATGCAAGACTGTCTTATCATCAAGAAGTTGAATGAAATCTTTATCTGCTGATACAATCACTTTTTGCCATTCATTAAAAATCGGACTGTTTTTAACATAAGAGATAACGTCATCTGCCTCTACTAGGGGCTCCATGAACTGAATGACAGGTGTTTGATTAAAGTATTCAATAACCCTCATCTGCTGCCACACTTTATTGTCCATGATCTCCTCGTCGGCCATTCCAACCTGCGACCAGTTAGTTCTGGGTGGTTTACGACCGCCCTTGTAAGATTTGTTCATGGCTCTACGCTTCTTGCTTCCACCTTTGCCATCCCACACAAGAACAAGAAGGTCTGGTTTGACCTCTCTTGTTAGCTTATTAAAAATATTGATAAAGGTACGAATACCGCCTATAGGAGAGCCATTTGGGTTCTTACTAGGGTCTACTATATATCCACGGATAAACTGATTATATGCGTCTACTATCATTAGTCTTTTCATTGTTTTAGCCTTTTTTATGATTCCACGGTTCGACTTTCAACATAAAAGCCTTTGGGTTAAGTTTGTGTATTAAAGCATCGTTTACTCTTAGTTCTCTGCCAAAAATATTTAATCTAACTGCTATCTTCTTATTTTCTGGAAAATGAATCCATTGATAAATGTTTACTTCTCCATCTTCTTTAACTTGCAAACGAAAGGGGTTTAAGGCATATGACAGCCTCCAGTCTCTGTGTTGTTTAAATCGTATCACATGAGTTCCTACACCTTTCTCTTTTATTAGATTTTTTATGAAGGGACTCGTTTTTATATAAGAATTTGAAATAACCTTTTCTGTACCATCGCCATGCAAATAGTGCTTCAGTATTTCTGCAGCTTCTGGAAATAAAGGATATCCTATTACCCACATAGAGTTAAACGAGGTATAGACAAACATTTTCTCAACTGGGTTAAGTTTTTCTTTGTAGGTTAGATGATTTACATAGCTGCTAATTTCCTTGTTACACCCCATCATAAATAATATTGGAGTGATTGCTAAAAGTAAAATAATAAATGTTTTTTTCATTTTTGCCTCTTTTTTTCTATTTACTATATAACTATATTACCACTAGATTAGTGAAAAAGCAAGGCTTTTATTATGTCAGAAATGAAAAAAATTATGGAAAACTGGAGAGGCTTTAAATCTTCTAATTTAATTACAGAAAAGGAAGAAAAATCTTTTTTAGATAAAGCCGGCGACTTTTTAGGTAAATTACTAGGTGGGTACGGAGAAGCAGAAACAACTTTGGCCAAAAGTTCTGAAGCTGCTCTCATTGGCACAAAAGATAAAATTCTAAAACAAATCGAAAAAAAAGCATTAGATTTTAAAATGCCAGTACACATGAGGGCTTTTGCTAAATTTCTACTGGGGTCTGAAACAGTTTTTACAGAAAAAAATCTTACAAAAAGAGAAATTGAAGCCTTAGAAAGATCTGTAATAATGCTGGGCTCTGTAGAGGGCTTAACAAGCAAAGAATTCAAGGCGTTCAATGCAAAAAAAGTTGATTCAAGACTTAGATTAGGTGGCTCAAAAAGAATATCATATGGACATTGGATGAATCTTTCTAGAAGAAATGATCCAGAGGGATTTAAAGTATATTCCAGATTAAAAAGAAAAAAAGATCGGAAAAGGAAGACTATGAACATTCCACAGAAAAAAAGTATCTTTTCAAGCGAGGTTTTTAATTCATTTCAAAGATTTTTAGGGAATGCCAGATATACCGTCGATAGATCGGGAAATGTAACAATTTCAGATTTTTATGACTTCAATAATGCTAAAGCTAAAGAAAATTTTGATGAACTTTGGTTTGATATTAAGAACGCACTGACTCCATCAATGCATGGAGGTGATGATATGTACCAAGCGATAAGAAGAATGGCTCCATATAGACAGACCGCGACTGGTTACAAAGGGTTTAAAGTTCAAATAACCTTTAAATTAAGTGATGCTACTACAAATTCATTAGCCGCGCTTGATAGTCAGCAAAAAGATTTTCAAATATCCTCGGGCTATCAAAAAAATAACGCTAGTTATGCAACAACTCCTTAATCTATTTTTATACTCCCAGTTTACCTAAGTATATAAATATTGTTTCGATTTTGGATACTTTTATACTATTTATTTTGTGCCATTACTTTGGTGGTGTTTTTAAAACAAGGACCTTACTATGTCAAAAATGAAAAAAATCATGGAAAACTGGAGAAAATTTGAAAGAGAACAAAAATTATTGAATGAGGAAACTTCTGACGATAAAAAAGGATTTCTCGATAAAGCAGGAGATGCCATAGGAAACGTTCTTGGTAAATTTGGTGGTGCAATGACCGGAGTAGTTGGTAGCGCTAAAGATGCTATTGATGGCCTTATGGATTTTATAAAAGCTCCAGGCCCAATTCATATGAGAGGATTTGCAAGATTTTTAGCTGGAAATGAAAGCACTTTACAGGCTAGTTTTCTTTCATCAAAAGAGATTGAAGCACTTAGAAAAACTGCTCTATATTTAGGGGCTCACAGAACCCGAAGAAAAAGAACAATCACCTATCAAGTTTGGAGAAATCTATCCAAACAACAGTTAGGCAAAGACTATAAACAATATTCACGTAGAGAACTTGCCAAAATGAAAGCAAGAGGAGAAACACCACTCAGTCAAAAAACTGGAGTATTTGAACCTGAAATATTCAATTCACTTTCTAGATTTTTGGGTGCTGCAACTGTCCAAAGGGCTGGAAATATGTTTGTTTTTATAGACCATTATGATTTTAACGACGCTAACCGAAAAAATAATTTAAAGTCTTTAAAAGATGATCTTGGCAAGCTAATGGACGATAGTGTTTACAGTGCTGTTAGAAGACTTGCTCCATATAGGCAGGCATCTGGGTATGAAGGGTATCCTATAAAAATTGCTATTCCAATCAAAGATGGGTCAATTTCTTAATTATTCTTTGTTTTCCTCATCATCATAGAAATCTGCTGCATTTCCTTCTCTATTGCTGAATTTCATAATTACATCTTCATCCATAATAGTCAATACAGTATCTCTAAATTTATCATCACATAGTTTGTCTAACCACTGTTTTCTTTGAAATTTTGTTTCAGTACCATCTTTGTGAACGATTGAAAACCAAGCTCCAGATTGTTTGAGTCTTTCAGAAATTTGAATAGCGTCAAACCAACTTTCTTCATCTTGCACCCCAACAGACTCATCACCCCACAGTATTTTAAAATTACAAGTTCTACCTGCGGTACCAAATCTAGATTTTTCTAGCTTTACTTTTACTTCTGATCCAATTCGATAACCATTATCGTCTAAAATAAAGCTGGCTTTTGCTTTTCTTGCAGTTAGCCAAATACGTAGAGAGTAAGCATATGGAAGCGCTTTACCACCAGGAGTTACATATGGTGTTGTCATGGCTTGCGCTGGAGTTCGAGCACCCAGATTAGTTTTTAACTGATTTAGAACTAAGAGCGTTGCATCAGCATCAGCAATTGGTATAGTTAATTTTGACAAACCTTTAGCTAAGATGCGAGGTTTTACTGCCATAGAAGATTGAGGGTTAAAATCTCCTTCAATATCTGAGATTGAAGGGGTTAACGCTAGGGAATCCCAAATAAATAACCATTTATTGCCAGTTGATAATAATTCTTCAATTGTTTCAAGCACGAATTCTACAGACTCTGCCTGAACATACATTAATTTTTCAAGATCGCAACCAGCGCGGTCAAGAAAAGATGGGTCAATAGCCGATTCGGAATCAAAATAAACCACGTCTACCCCCATTGCCTGTGCGTTAGCTGCAACTTTAGCAGCCATAAAAGATTTACCTGTAGCTTCTAATCCTGCAATTTCTGAAATTTTACCAACTGGAATGCCGGCTAATTTACCTTTGCAAACAATTGAATCTAACCATCTCGAACCAGTAGGAATCCACTCATTAACTTGTGTTGGGTTATTGTCTTGTAGAGAGTGTGCTACTTCTCTCCCTGCTTTTTTATTTATAATGCCCCTAATAGATGCTATATCTAGGGCACCTTTTTTTAATTTTGAAATTTTTGCCATTGTTATTTACCTATTGATTCAACAAATCATTAAAAGCGGCTTCTACTGAATCAGACGTGTTGTCTGAACTTGTACCAAACTTTTCGACCTCTGGTCTCCCAGAATCACCGGCTAGGTGTTGATCCATGATTGACTGAACTTCCTCTGTTGTTTTTCTCTCAAAAATCTCATCAAAATTTGGGATGGTTTCAAGTAATTCTGCGCAGCGATCATCGCCGCCAACAGCCTCATCACAAAGGACAGTTTTTCTTGGGCGAGGTCTAATATCTGTCCTCGGGAAACTTGCACCTGGTAACTTACCGTACATTAATTTAAGATCATTTCCAGTTTCCGGATCTGTAATGTCTCCATAGTCAGGGTCAAGTACAATTGTAAGAAGTTTTTCATAGGCCATTTTGCCATAACCCCATACTCTAATACCTTCAGACTCTTCTCCACGAACGAGAACAGGAGAAAAGAATCTTTGCTTTGCAAACATTTCTTTTGCTTGCCTTTTACTTTCTTCAGTGCCCTCGTTCCAAAGTTTATTTGCAAAGTTGCAGGCTGGGCAATCATCTCCGAAATTTCTTTTGGGACACAAAAAGGATTGTCCACCGATTCCATAGTGGAAAAACTTTTCCTTGAACGGATCGCCGTCTGGCGTGGAAACAATACGAATATTACTTTCACCGTCCTCGGGTCTCCAAAAGTTCTTTTTTCCTCCGTCACCTTTTCCGTTAAGTTTATCTAACTTCGCTTTCATTGCGTCTAAATTAAGTGCCATTTTTAATACCTCCTATTGGTTTGTTGTTTTTTTTGCACACTCTTGGCTATAGCAGGTCAGCAAATATCCTGACCAACTCTTTATATAATATCTTATTTTTTATTCTGAGTCAACAATTATTTCTTGTATTTTTGGAGAAAAGTACTCTGCATAGATATAATCGTTTTCGTATTGTGTTGGATAGATCCCAAATGAGACTTTTTTTTCTTCTGTGATTTTTGATTTTACTCTGTTTGTAATTGTTCTAAACAAATTTTCCTCTGTTTTTAATTTTTCTTCTTCAATACCGTAGTAGTATACTACATCGACTTCTTGCTTAAAAGGAAAAAATAATTTATCTTCTTCATCTAAGGAAGATATTCCAATTGTTGTTATTCGGCATGATTCTTTCGGCCTCTTAAATGTAGATGTAATCGGTTTTGTATTTTTAAACACATCCAACATATAATATGTACTTGTAAAAACATTATTTATTTTTTCGTAATAATCATATACACTGGCTGAGCCAACTAGATGCTCTAAATTAAGATTGGATACAAGACATATTTTTTCAAATAAGCCACTTCTTGCATAATTTTGTAATATATTTCTAACTGCTCTTTCATTCAATGTTTTTTCTTCTGATAACACTTCTATCTCTGGCATAAAGTATACAATATCTAATTTAACACCTTTTTTGTAGAGAGAGTGCAATGCTTTCAAAGTTAGACCTGAAGAATTTGAAGCTCCGCACAAAAAAACAGTGCAATTTCTATCGATTGTAGAAAGCCATTTTTCTAATTTTTTCGTATCCATAATTTCGTACTCTTCTGGACCGTCAAGTTCTGGTATTTTGAAATTGTATTTTGTTGTTTTAGTATTTTCGGCGCAAACAGTATAAATTTTATACATTTTATACTTTGAAAATTGTTTCACTATGTTGGAACCTGCTGTTCCTATTCCTAATACTGTTTTCAAATTTTAATTTCCTTCAAAGTTCCAAAAGTTTTGCCTATTTTGCAGGTGCTTGGAAACATACCCCATCGAGTATACTCAAACTGGTTTTTTATATCTTTTAACATTATAGCATCTTTTAACGACATGTCAAGAATAATTGAATCGTGAAGTGTAAATGCAATTTTAGACTTCTTATGCTTAAGCATTTTTTGAATTTTATATGCGTTTTCGAGAACCTGATCTGAAGTCGTTGATTGAAGTAAATAATTTTGAGCCTTTCTTTCTTCTACTTGCAACTTACGACCAAAAGGAGTCTTTAATATATGATTCTTTAAATCATAAAAATTTTTAAATGTTTTCCGAGAAAAGAAGCTGTCAAAATCTAGATCTTTAGATACGGGATTGTATAACCATGCGAAGAGTTTTTCTTTAAAACTCGAGCGTGAAAGATTTTGACCAAAAATCTTGTTTTGTAAATGATTGTGAATATCTCCTTGAGGCTGTTCTTTGCCAGACAGTGCCATAAGCATTCTAATCTCAGCTGCATTTAGGTCGAGTTCTACAAACGCATCATTGCTTGGTTCAAGTAAATTTCTTTGCTCCTTTTTTAATGTTAGCACAGGAACAGATCCCTTGTTTGTTGTCAACCTTCCGGTTGCTGAACCGAACATATTATACACAACTCTCCCAATGGCTTTATTAAAAATAATGTTTTGCCTAGATATATTTGTTGTGAGTACGTGAATTTTATGCAGTATATTATAATCTTCATCAAATGACTTAGTATTATATAAATTTAATAAAGCATCTTTACGAATCTGAAACCATTTTAAAAGTTGATGTTCTGGTATCAAGTCAAAAAAACAAGACTCTTGAAAATTAATTTTAGCTGCTGTGGCTGCTTTCTGATGTGCTAACATCTTTATTTTACACTTTTTAAACAGTTCCGAATCATGACAAAAATGTGATAATTCTTCTTGTTTTAGTAGAAGAAATAAATATTTATACTTTTCATCATTTAACATTGGCGTATGCCTCCATGCCAAATTGTAATTTTGTAAAATATCTTGATAGTTATCTAAAATAATTTTATTATCATGGAAAACGCCGGTGCAGTTATTTTCAATATCTAATGTTTGTAATATCATAAATAATTTTTTAGTGTTGTGGTGTTATTACTACTAGTACTTTCTTTTTTTTCATATATATTTTTTAGTTGTTCGGAACATATTTTACCTATTTTTGCAGATGCTGGCTTTAATGTGTTACTAGGATAGTATACACTATAAGTATTGTGTAAGTCAAGAACAGTTTGTAAATTTTCTTGATAATTATTCATATTGCAGCCAACCTCTATCATCCTAATTTTTAAAGTTTTTTCAATAGCTTTAAGTTCTGACATGGGTCTTCCCAGATTAATAGGTTTTAATTTTTTTAATCTTGATAGAATTGAATTGTAAAAAAAATAAAAGCTGGAAATATCATCGTAGTGAGTTTTTGTTCTAAATGTTTTATTTAATATAATTTCAGTGCTTGTATCTTCTCTAGTAAATGATATATATTCTTTCATTTTTTCTGACTCTAGATTGGCTATTATTCTCCATGGCGTATTTTTGTCTACATAAAACCCATATTCATTTGCTAATTCTGCGTAACACTGGAAATCTTTTGATGCTATCATTTCCCCTTTGCTTTTGTCATCTGAATATGAGACACTAGCCAACTCAACGCACAAACCTGAAACATTTATAGGGCACTTATTCGATAAGAGAAACCCACTTCTAGTTATGGGAAATTTTGATATGTTAGATTCAATAATTTCATCAAAATAAAAGTCAAAGTTTTCAATGCCTGTAACTTTTTCTAACAAAGATGGCAGTACTTTTTCTATTAATGTAGATATGTAAAGCTGATAGGCAGAGTCAAAATTCACGTACCCTTTTGCTGGGATTAATGATTCTATAAATTTTGGATAAGATAATAAAGAAGTATTCTCTCTTTCGATATATTCATTTCTAAAATCATTAAACGCTTGAACAACAAATGTAGCACACCTAGCAGTTGGAGAAGTGTATATTCCAAATGGTAACAAATTACTTGAGCCGCCTTTGTTAAATCTTTCAAATGTTAATTCATCAGTACTAAGTATAGTGGGTTCATAATTTTTTGTCAATAAACCATAATTTGGCTTTTCATACCAAGTATCCAACATCATAACACCAGGAATCGAAACTGATTCTTTATATTTTTTTCTTTGAAGAAAATTATCCCGCGTACCGCTTGTAGCACCGCCACCGTATTCTATAGCCACTCTATCTTTCTCCTCTATCAATAGTTGCAAGTGCCTGCAGTCTGAGTGAATCTATTGTCTCTGACATTCTAGTAGTATCTGCATCAGCCCAAGATAAATACTCAGCTTGCAAGGTCGTATTTAATTGTCCACTATTAAACGTAGTCTGTACTGAAATCACTGTATAATACCCACCTAGACCAAGTCTGGCTGAGGCCGACCTTTTGTTTCTAGGGTCTCCAAAACCTACACTTGAAGGATTTATGTAAACGACCGATCCGGGTAGAAACAATCCATTACCAAACATGGTAATCGATGCACTATACGGCATCTTAAGCTCATCATATAAACTAACAGACTCCATCATTAGAGCCTCTCTTCTAAACTGTTGGTTTATTTGAGAAAAATTTATGGACTTTAACATACCCCTATCTTTGCCCAAATTAAAATGATATATACCATTTGATGCATCTTTTCTTAAATTGCCATCTAAGCCAGATGGCATTTTTTTAGAAATTTCTGCATACATTACAAGATAATCAATATCGTCATCTGCTGATCTTTTTCTACTTTTCTGCTTTACAAAATCGGGCAGATTTTTTATATCTACATCAACACCAAACTCCAAATCCTTTACTTTATCACCTGTCAATATAATAGATTTGTATGTTACATCATCAATCTCAGGCGCATCAATATAAGTGTGCTGCTTGAGGGCCCTTGGTAATATTTTAGTAACAACATCTGTAAATAAATTTCCAAGCGTATGCCTAATTTTATGTTGTTGTTCAATGTTCTCGAATACATAATCCTGAATAACTCTTAGTGATAATGGTATATCTGCAGCATTTACAGTTATTGATTCTTCTTTACCTACGGGGTAGACAAAATTACCTAATAAAAGTTTTGTTGTTTTTAAACTTTCTAAAGATTCTGTTAGGGGTTTTAGCTTTTTGCTTGTTTTTAATGAATTTGTTAATTTTCTGTCCTTTTCAACGTCGTTTATAGCCTCTTCGATAGTATTCTTTGTTATAACAATAAGAGACTCCAAAAAATCTCCTAGAAAAATGTAGTCTATAGATTTAGTATTGGCTATAAAAGCTTTAGACTCAATTTTACTTTTAGTTTTACTTGCTGCCTCTTTATCATCAGGGCTGTCTGAATTTTCATCTATTTTATCTGCGGCAGGTTTAGGATTTGAAGATTGAGTAGCTACTGAAGATTTTTTTGCAGTAGTTACAAAATCCAAATATTCTTTAATATCGCTATTTGATAATGATAAATTGTGAATTCTAGTGTTTTCATATGCTATATCTGCGACCTTTCCACCCACTTCAAGATATTCTAAAACTTTTCTAAATCTTGTTCTTACGGATTGCCTAATTCTCTTATCTAGTGCCTCTCTTTTTTCTTTTCTTATAGCCTCATCCGGCTCTAGTAGTATGTCCTCCTTTTCGTCTTGAAAATCGCTTAAAGCTAGTAAATCGGCCTCGTTTGCTAAAACATTATAAAAAGAATCATTTAACAGGCCACTAAGCCTGCCTATGAAATCTATGCTTATTGTAGCCGTTCCATCTTGGTTTAAACTGATGTTGTGATTTGTTATTGTTAACCTAACGGTCGTTACTGTGTTCTCTACTGCTTGTCTTTCTTTCCTACTAAAAATAGTTGATTTTGAATCTACATGATAACCAACAGATGCTAATATTTCATGACTAGATGCTCTATTTATCTGCTGTGAAGAGACCTCTTTTGACATGCTTTCTTTTAGCGATTTATACTTAGTTCTGGAAATAGTAAAAATGTCTGCAAGTGTTGCAAAGCCGGCTGGTGGCTCTTTAAATATATTTTCTAATGTATCAACAAATATCACTAAAGAGCACTCAATTTGCTTATCAAGAGTAAAGGGATCTTGTCCAGTGAACTTCATATCAAAAGATTGAATTGCTGATGCGTTGATACCAGACCCTTGCTGTAAAATACTTTGAATTGTGGTTTTTTCTGCGGCAGTAGGAAAATAAAAGGGTATATTTTTGTTATTTTCCACTTTGAATAGCTTAACGTATGGTACTAAAGATGTTAATTTATGTGTTTCCAAATCAAACAGATTTTTATAAGTGTTTAATTTATTTTTTTTAGTTACTTTAGAAATAAAATCTACAGGCGTATATTGACCTATAACTTTATGTACAGTAATACTATCTTTTAAAGCTTCCAAATTTATATCACTTTTGGAATCTTTAGATCGTGTTCTAATCCCTTTGTTTTTAATAAATTTTTCGTAAATCAAGTAACCTTGCTCACTGAACTTTATATCTTTTTTATTCATCTCTTGTTAAAAAATACATAATATCCTCTAGTGGAAGTGGAACATGTATAACCTCTCCTAAGTTTATCAAATTGTCAATGGGTTTTTTATTAAATGCTGCAAGAACCCACCAATATCTTGTATCGCCGTAGTATTCAAAAGAGATTTTTGCTAAGGAATCACCAGTTTTATATATATGATCAATAATTGTCATTTCTGATATATCAGACGGAGTTATATTGCTTAATTTCATCCTGGTATAGTGTCTGAAATTACGTATTCCTCTATTTTTAGCGAGTGTTTTGTACATCTTATGACTGTTGACAACAATTTCTCTTTTTTCGTTTCTATCTAACATCATGAATCTCCTGAGTTTAATGTAGAGTTAAGATTTGCCTGTGTTACATCCGCATTTGTAGAGCCTATTGAGTTTGAAGAAGGGTCCGCTGTTTCGGATCTTCCGTAAGGAAAGTTAGGAGTTATAAAGGTATTACCCTGAAAGCCCAAAGATTCTTCGTGCTGAGGGTCGAAAACAAACGACAATGAAAAAACTTTTGGTAACAACTCGTTCTCCTGAGTATAATATCCAGCCTCTGTATTAGGAGAAAATGAAAATCCACTTATACATCCCAGTAAACCCTGCTCCTGATTGGTGGACGAATTGTTCTTTATTAGGTTTAAAAATTGCACCCTCATTAGAGGGGGTGCTAGTATAACTCTACCTCTGCCTTCCATTCCACCGTTTAGTGGCGTACTATAAACAGGATATAACATCTGCACAAGTTTACTATAATTAAACATATTTTTTTTAGCTTGACTCAAACTAGGTGCAACAATGTCGAAACCCAATGTTATACTTCTTGTTGTGCCCTGGTATGGTTTTATTGGATCCATTCGACCAAAAATGTTTTCAGTGCCCCAATTCACTGCATAAGTATCTGAATAGTCGTTGATAAAAGCTGGAAATTCGACTCTTGTATTTGTCGCGACATGTAAAAATTTAACTAAGTGGTCGCTTCCTTTTGCTATGTCTATAAATGATACCATAAGTTTAATCCTCTTTTAATTTTTTAGCCTCTCTTTGCTTTTTTGATGGCTTCTTGTAAATCTGATCTAAAAACAATTCCGGATCCATCAGATTCTAATTTTATTTTTACTGTATTAGAGCCTAACCAATTTAGAAAACGATCTGCGAATCCACTTGAGCTTCCGCCGCCCCCGCCGCCAGTGCCACTACCTAAATCAATATCTTCACTACTGGCGCGCCGTCTTTGGCGAAGCTCTTTTTTTCTTTTAGCAATTTCCTCTTGTAGTTTTAGTCGGCGCGAATCATCTTCATCAACGCCGAATGCGTCGGTCAAAGCCATAAGATCCTTATTTTTAACTGCATCGAAAACTTTTTTTGCAACTCCTGTCCCAAGTTTTTCGACTTCTGTAATACTGCCTCCCTGGGGCCTCTTTAATTCCCTAAGATCAGCAGCAGTCATATTCATTCTATCTTGAAGAACTTTGAGACTAAAATCAGCTTCAGTCATAGTTCCAAGTGCTTGCATAGCTCTATCGAAAATATCCGATTGTGTTTGAATTTCTGTACTGTTTAGACCCAGGACGCCCGTAGCTGCGTTTAAAATACCCTCTCTTATTGATTTATTTACACCAAGCAGTGCGAGTTGAAGCTCTGGTAGTGTTTCTTTAAATACTCCTTCAAGGTCTTGTAAGCTAGAAGTATTTTGATTAAGAGCTTGTGTTGCAAGTTGTTGTGCGCGTACTCTAGGATCTGACGTCTCTTTTGAAGCAAGAGCTTTATCAACAGTAGTTTCTCCTGAAAGTAATCTTCTAGTGTCTTCTACTCCTAATCCCAAACCTTGAGCTATTGCTTTAAGCTGAAATTTACCTAACTGATTAACACTACCACCCATATTTCTTCGCAAGCCGGATATTACCGTCTCCACTCTTTCCTCTTCTGATTTTCCTAATAAATCAATAGAATTAAACACATTTTTACCCAAGATTGCGTTTAGAGTACCTGCTTTCTGAGAGGATCCTTGAAAAGTATCCATAGAATCTCCAAACGCACTTGTTAACTTGTCAAAACTAACTCCTGTTGCTGAAGATGTGGCTTGCAATTTTTTGAATACATCCATAATCTTACCTGAATTGTAGGCTAAGCTACTTTGAGCTTTTTGAAAATTTCTAGCAATTGTAGATGCTTGACCAGGAAAAGCTGACACCAAAGTTCCCAATTGGTTTCCTAATTTTGTAAGCTCAGAAGCATTTGCGCCAAAAGCCATCGCCGCTGTGTCTAATATTTGGCCGAAGTCAGTATATGAAACGCCTAATTTATTTAAGACTATAGCTTGTTTTCCAAATTCAATAACGTTTTCTGATGTGAAAAACGTTAAAGACTGCATACTTGAACCCAAGCCTCGAATTGCTTCGTTCGCGGCACCAGTGGTATTTGTTAAGTCTTTTGAAAATGCCTCAAGCTCACTTAACTCACCTCTGAGACCTTTTGCAGCTGTACCAACTTGTTTTAATAGTTCTTGCTGAGTCTGATATCTTTGATTAAGCTCATCTGAAGACCTGGTAATACCCCCTAAAGGATCGAGCGTGACGCCTCCAGTTAAGCCTGTAATACCTAGAGCCTGTTTTACTTCACCCTGCTGAGTTGGGTCAAGTTTCTTAATCAAGGCTATTAAGTCTTTAGGACCCATCATACCAACACCGTTTGCCATTATTAAATTTCTCCCATTAAATAAACTGGTATCTTAGTAAATATTCCGAAACTGAGTTATTTCTTGTTTCTTTCTTCTAGTATTTCTAAGTTCTTCTCTACAAACCAAGATCTTAGTGCTATTGGAAGGTTATATGCCTCTGTAAATGTAAAATTACCATAGTGTTGTAAAAATATTATTTCTTCGTATGTTACGTTCCTAGTATACTCAGACGTCAGGCCAAAAGAAGCCCAACGAGAAGGGCACCTCGCTTTCCGTCTCTTCTCCGCAAGAAACGCAAACGATTGGCTGTCTAGTGGAAACAACCGGGGTAATATTATTTATAACAGTTCTTATTTTTCTAGAATCTATTGCCGGCAAAGCTTCAAAGAGTTGATTCAAAGCTGCAGGGTCTGATATATCATTAACGCTAACAACTGCTCTTCTAAATAAATTTACTGTAGAGTTGTTAGAAATACCTAATGATTCGGCTTTTTCATTTTGTTTTCTTAAAAACTCTTCATCTTGACCAGTTAGAATTTTAACGTTTACTTTCAAATTTGTTTTTGGTGTTTCAAAAACAAACGTTTTACTAAAGTCATCAAATGTTACACCTTGCGGTAGATCATGAATAACTTTTTGTTTTGTTAAATCAAAGCATACTTCATTTTTTGCGCCGCAGCTTTCACATACCCTTTGAGTTTTGTAGTCGTTACCGTAACCAGTTATTCTAGCAGCTATTAAAACTGCATTTTTATCTCCCGCAGTAAAATCACTAGGATTTATTGACTTGTCTACAAGAATACTTTTTAACAAGCGATCAAATAAACTGCCATCTACAATAAATTTTTGATTTGCTAAAATATCCTCTTCGCGGGCGGTCATATGTTTTATTTCAACAGAATCTTTTTCAAAAAGTGTAGATTCTGAAGTATAGTACAATCCTTGCGATGGCAAAGATACAGTTTCAGTTGCAGCCACAAGATCAATACCAAATGGATTCTGTGGGGTTGGTGGTCTGAATTGAGGTTGCTCCGGTTTTGGTGCAACCTTTGTTCGACTAGAATTTCTTGACATTTATACCTCTTTTCTTATTCTACTGTTTCGCTTGTTGGGTTTAGAGTCCATACTTTTCCAGGAGTTATTTCAGGAAGCTCTAGATTGGCCCAATCATATTTTATTGTCATTGAAATATTAACTAGGTCATCAGATGAATAATCTAAGTTTCCAAAATCAACGCTTGTTAAAAATGGATTATTTAAAACCCACCGTTCTAACACATTCTCTTCTTGAGCACCAGTATTTGCACCAAATTGAACAAGCTGTATTTGTCCACCAAGGGCATCGACAAATTTTTCTTTAGAAATAGTTCTAGGTTCATTTGGCTGTGATGTATACTTATCTGGTAATACATAACCTGCTGCTGTCAATATATTGAATAAGCTAGCTGTGGAATCTGGCTGAACCGGGTCAACTATTGTAACTTGAATATCTTGCCACTCCACTCTACCTGGAAAATGAAATTTATAGTTTATAAAGTCATGAGGTGTCGCAGCCACACTGAACTGTGGTTTTTTGACATTCTTAACTATAAACTGTGGCATACCTGCGATGTAAAGTAACCATCTAAATTGTCTTTTTGGCTCTAAGCTCTTTTGACTCCAAAAACTCATTATTTATTTATCTCCTATAAGTATATATCTTTTTAAATACTTTTTTTAACTTAATCGTCAAAAGAAGCACCTGTATTTGTTATAACAAAATCCACCGCAATAAACTCAATAGCTCTCGCAGGCTTCAAAAATATCTTTGCGTACAAAACATTTCTATCAACAAGATCTGGTGTCGTCGTTGAATTATCTAGTATAACTTTAAAATCTGACAAACCGAGTCTTGTTTGTACACTTTGCAAAAATGGGTTTACTTGACCTAAAAATCTGTTCCAAGTAGCTGGTACATTCTGATCAAAAAGTAATGAGTTTGCTATTCTAGAAACTCTCTTTTTAATAAATATTAACAACCTTCTTACATTAATCCTATCGAGTGCTGATTGAGTGCTTTGTAGTGTCTTTTGGCCAAATATTACAAGACCTTCGGTTACAAAAGATGCAATAGGGTTAATGTTGGCTTCATACAAAGTATCTCTTTGTTTTGATAAAAGCTGTTCTGAAACTTGTAAGACCGGAAGTCCAGCATTACCTTCATTTAATCCGCCTCTATTGAATCCCGCGGGCGCAAACCAAACTTCATCTCGTTGTTCTGTATAAGCCATTACGCCCAAAGCAACAACAGAAGGTGGTACCCAAAGATCTGATGCATTTCTATCATCTCTAATTTTTACCCATGGATAATAAGTTGCACCATAAGATGAATTTAGTTGTCTCTTTTTTAAGTTTTTCGCAACTTGATCGGGAGTACTAGGTATTCTTAGTGAATAATCCTTGCACTTTTTTTCATGTGGTGGCAGATAAACATCTGGTAGATCAATAATAGCCAATGAATCTGCGCGCGCTTCGCATGTTTGCACAAGTTTAGTTGTTAATGCTTCGGTGGTGATACCTGGCATAACTGCAATATTATGTTCTAGTGTTTCTGGATCCTTAATCAAGTCTATGGCTCTTTCAATCGATGCAACAGCATATGATGTGTCTGATGTCTTATCTTTAGTTATTGAATTTGCAAATGGATCCGGCTTTGTAACATCAACACCATCGAATCCCCCAACTAAAGGCATTCTAAATTTATCAAACCCTAATTCAAGCATGGTATCAATACCATTACTTGCAGCCTGCAGATGCGTAAAAGAGAGTCCATCTTTCCGAGAACCTGACAAATAAAATGACGCTGTAACATTAGCGTTGGTAGAATCAGTTAAGTTTGATCCTAAAATCCTAATTTCATCTAAAGAGAAAACAAACGCATGTTTAGTATTGCCGTCTGCTTCACCTGTGTTTTGAGCAGTTCTAAGAGCACTATCTGGTAATGTTCTAATGTAGTCAATATATCCTGGGTCTATTTCACTAGACAACGTATTGTTACTGACCTTGTAAACTGCTGCTCCGAAATAGTCGACTCCACGCGTTGAACCACTTATTGTTTGTTTTAGTGCTGGCCATTCAACTGTAAATGAAGCTGTTGCATCTGCTGCTCCATTACTAGCAATAGTTTGAGTTTTTAAAAACACACCATTTGTAGCCTTAGACCCACCAGATAAAGTAATGGTTTCACTTTTTGGTATGATTGGTCCAAGAAAACCGAACGGAACTAAATTTGGTGAAATTAAGCCTGCATCGACTGATGAATCCATATCCAATCTTATATACTTTGATTGATTTTGATAGTCTCCATAGACTTTATTTCTTTTTTCTGTGGCACTCCATTTTACAAATTGGCTTCCAACTTGTCTAGCAACGTAATTAGAAGAATTTGGATTTAGATTGCATCCTGGAAAACTCTCTACTACTTCTAGATTGTTTCCGTATCTTCTACGAACTGACACCGTAAATGACCCATAAGGATCAACATCTCCATCCTGAGGAACTCTAATATCTTCAATGTCAACAACAAAATCTTTTGACATCTCTTCACCTTCAGCTAAAGCTATTACTCTAAAAAGCTTAGTTTGCTTGTCTGCTATGTACTGTGTATTAACTCCGGTGTCTTGAGAAATAACCCATCCAGTTCTGGCTGCAGTTGCTTCAAGCGTAAAATCTCCAAAATCAAACGTTTCAGATCGAAGAGGTATTGTGTATCCCACCAAATCACCGCTAGGCACAATATCTTCAAAAGTTTCACCCAACCAATATTTATCTGCTATTGATGAGGTTGTAACATAACTAATATCTGAATTAGTCTGCACCGGATTTGTGTTTAAAACATCTCTTATATAATTCTTGCTTCCAGCTGTAAAATTTACTAGAGTATCCAAAGTACGACCATCACTGTGGGATATGTGCAATGTGAATTCGCCGTTGCTGGTGTCGTTAATCAATCTCCCAGACGAAGTAAGTGCAGATTTATGCATTCCGGTACCTTTAAGTTGAAAATCTGTACCAGTTTCTGAATAAAATATTGCCGCCAACTTATGTTTCGTTCCATTTAGCGCGCCTGATGCAAAAACAAAAAGACCATGTGCGTTGACCGTAGTCCATCCTGGTGCGCCGGCGTCGGTCGGAGCGTTATCGCCTTTTACACCTAGTAACCTTACAACGGTGACAGGAGAATCTATGTCTGATGCTAAATAAGCTTTTGCAGCATAACCTGCGTATGAAGGTGCCAAATATCCATTGCCCTCTCTCCAAACGTCGCTACCTTGACCGCCCGGAATCGGATTACCAAATACTTCTACAAAATCTGCAAATGATTGAACTGTTGTTGGTCGAAAGGATGGGCCCTTTCTTGTTCTACCGATTATAACCGGACCGACTGCAGGTGCAATCTTAGGAAGTTGTGAGTTATCTATCTCCCTTAGAAAAACGCCGGGTGAGACAAACTTATATTTTCTAGCTGCCATGTTAATATCTCCTTAAAGAATCAAATAAATGTTATTTTACTTAATAAATAGTTTTTCTTTACTCCAATGGCATTAAGAAAAAGAAAAGCCCGGAAAAACCGGGCTGTGGTGAGAAAGTTGGTAGGATTATTAAGATTAGGATACGATGTACTTAACTACTACTATGTCATCATTGTCCATCGATACACCATTTGAAAGCGTAACCGTTGCACCACTGAAAGTGTAATCAAATGTTGTGGCTGCAGGACCTGAAGATCCACTCTGTACCAGACGCATACCGTTAAGGAATACATCCAAAGAGTTACTTAAGTGACTCGAGCCAGATACTGAAATCTGAATTGTAGTTCCACTTGTTACTGCAACAGATGAAGATAAGAATAATTCTTCTCTCTGGTCAATACTAAACACACCATTTGTAGCTGTAATACCAGCGCCTGCCTGAGCAGTTGCGATATTTGCCACTGTGTCTCTCTTCATTGACGCGTCAGAATCTCTGTAGTATATAGCGTCTGCAGATACATCAATACCGGTCTCTCCAGCGCCGTCAGGCTGAATGGTACCATCAAGCTCAACCGATCCTGCAAATTTAGCATAACCTGCAACAGAAAGATCTGGATCACCTGTTGCTCCACCGGTTGCGGTAAGATCTACATCACCTCCCAATGTCGAAACACCACCAATTTGAAGTGTTGAAGAACCAGAAAGTGTTGTCACAGTTGTTGCCTGAAGTGCCGAAGCACCGCCAGCACTTACACTTAATGCTGTGCCTGAGCCCTTACTTAATGTAAGAGTACCAGCAATGTCTGCAGCACTATTAGCGTCTATATCACCGGTAAATGTAGAAATACCTGTAACAGCTAGCGTCTGACCAATGGATGCAGAAGATGCAATTACTGCTGCACCATTAATATGAAGGTGACTAGAACCAGAAATAATACCAGTTACAGCCAACTGTGAACCATTAAAAGTAAGATTAGAACTATCTTCAAGTTCACCAGAGCCACCTGCAAGAACCACTCTACCAGATGTCAAATCAGAAACCTTAGCGCTAGCAGCTACAAGTGCGCCGCCAGACGTAACCGAGAAGGTTCCGCCACTATTAGCTACGGCACCAGTTACAATTAATGTTGATCCATCAAAAGTAAGCTTGTTACTGTCTTCTATTTCACCACCGGTACCGGCGAGAACAATTCGACCAGAAGTTAAGTCTTCAACTTTCAAAGAAGCGATTGTTGAAGCTGAATCTGCATCAAGTGCCCCAATATGAAGATCCGCATATGAACCGCCACTAATGTCACCATTAGTTGTGCCGTCCTCACTTAAGCCTGACTTTGCTGCAAACTCTGACTGATCTCTATCATAGAAGAAACCTAGATTTGTGCTTGATCCAGACTGCTCAAGAATAAGACCTAAGTCTCTTATATTGCTTGTGTTGCCAGAACCTAAAACAATCAATGGGTCTTTCAACGTTGTGATTGTACTATCAACAACAGTGCTTGTACCATTAACGGTAAAATTACCAGTTACAGTAAGATTTTCACCAACTGCAAGATCACCACGTACAGTTGTGTCGGCGGAACCACCGCTTGTACCAAGTTGTACTGTACCGGCAGCATCAAGATCGCCGTTAATGTCCGCATTGTTAGCCACAACAAGACCGTTACCTGCGCCATTAGCTGTAAGTACATCTCCAAAAGTACCCTGGCCACCAATTTGTAGTGTGCTAGAGCCAGAGACAGTGCCTAAAAATACTGCACCGCCGCCGGAGCTTACGCTCAATGCTGTTCCGGAACCCTTGCTTAATGTAAGGGTGTCAGCAATGTCTGCAGTGCTATTAGCATCTATAGCAGAACTAAAGGTAGCAATACCAGTGACACCTAATGTTTCTCCAACGGATGCAGAAGATGCAATCACAGCTGCGCCATTGATGTGAAGATGACTAGAGCCCGAAATGATACCAGTTACTGCTAACTGCGAACCATTAAAGGTTAAGTTACTGCTATCCTCAAGCTCACCAGAGCCACCAGCAAGAACAACCCTGCCAGATGATAGATCAGATACTTTGGCACTAGCAGCTACAAGAGCGCCGCCAGATGTAACTGAAAATGTTCCTCCACTGTTTGCCACAGCGCCAGTCACTACTAATGTTGAACCATCAAATGTTAGTTTGTTACTATCTTCAAGAGCACCAGATGTGCCTGCTAGTACGATTCTACCAGACGTTAAATCAGATACCTTAGCACTAGCTACTGTCAAATCTGTACCATCAAATGTAAGATTAGAACTATCTTCAAGTTCACCACTAGTACCAGCAAATGTTACGCGACCAGAAGTAAGATCTGAAATTTTTGCGGTTGCAGCTACGAGTGCACCGGCAGCCGTTACAGTAAACTCAGATCCGTTATTTCGTAGGACTGTTCCAGATGATGCCGAAAGTGTTAACACTGTCCCATCGAACAAAAGATTTGCACTATCTTCAATTTCACCGGAGCTGCCAGCGAGTACAACGCGGCCGCTTGAAAGGTCAGAAACTCTTGCTGTTGATGCAACTAGAGCACCTGCTGAAGAAACTGTAAAAGAGCCACTTCTATTTTGAAGAGCTGGTACCTTCAACAAGCCCGAAGACGCGTTAAAGGTAAATGGTTCATCACCATGAGCGAACTCAAGGACAGAACCTGCAGAAGCATCAGAGTTTAAATCTCCTGATCCTGCGTTTGCGAAAATGATTCTCTGATCTGCGTCGTCTTGACTTTCAGAGATATCTACTTTTGAAAAATAATTCTGAAGTATCGCTGCCGTTACTTTTTTTGCACCGCCACCGGCGTTTGCTTGGATTAGTAACACATCTTCGTCAGCGATTGCAGAACTGTGTGCAGAAGAGCCCGTCAAGTTGACAGCTGCTGAATCAACTTTGTTAAAATCGGTCAACTTTTCGAGCTGAAAATTTCTTAGTTTTGAATTAGCCATATTTTATTACCTCCTAAATATGTTCAATATTCAATATTATATTAATAAACAAATTTGAATGGAATAAAGGTAATGTAATATTATAAAATAGGGGATTTTAATAAAAGAAAAAAACTGTCTTCTTTAAATAGAATATAAAATTATGAAAATAATATTTTTTTAAGGTTTCGAACATTATTGTCAAACCGACAAAAGTCTGAATCTAAATATTCCAATGCTATTGTGGGACACTCTATATTTTCGTCTTCAAAACAAAAATAAAATTTACCCGATACTAAACGCTTGCATTGTAATAATTTAAATTTTTTAAGTTGTAAGTAAGCTGCGATGCCGATGTCACTAGTAGCGTAAGTATTTAAATTTTTTTGGTTCTCCATATCATCTCACCCTAATAAATATTATATATATAGATACCATAACTAGTTCAAAAGTATTGAGATTTACGAGTCTTTTCTTATAAAGTATGCCTTTTCTCCAGGAGAAGCTGGCATTTTTAATTCATAAGTAAGATCTGAACTTAAACTCATTTCCTGTTGAAGCTCTGTTGCTGTGGAATATAAGCCTCTTTCTGCTTCTGATAATTGACTTAATAATCTATTTTTTTGCTTTTCTGACTGTAATATAAAGTCTGAAACATCTTTTTCAAATTGTATTACAGCATTTCTTTGGTTGTAAAGCTTTTCTACCTGTTCCCAAGGAACCTCTACTATTTCAGAAGGGTCAAATGTTTCTTGACTCTCTTCATTATTTTCATTTAGTAATTCTTCTGTTGTATTTTCTGATGACATTGTTTTTTCCTTTCTTTTTTGTCACTAACCTTTTATGTAGGTTACATAAATAGAATCTTTATCTATTATATCATATGTAAAAGTTATAATATTCCCACTTATAGTATAATCGTTAGATGCACCAACTGCTTGAATCATGCCGTTTACATATACGGACTCAGTGTTTGCTCTTACAGTCGCTGCAGTAACAGTGTATTGCCTAGGGTCTGGTGGGGCAGCACCGTCTAACTTCAAAACTTCACGGATTACCATATTATTAGATAAAGTTTCGCTAAAGTTTTCTGTTGTAATGATATTGCCAGAGGTAGAAGAGCCTCCACCGCCTCCGCCTCCCGTGCTTGAACCAGCGCCGACCGCTGGAACGTTAGATAAAATAAAAGGGGTTGGAAAACCAGGATGAATAATGTTACCAGGTACACCTGAGAGTCCGTAATAAGCTCCATACTCATGTTCTGGTATTTCGTTCAAAGAGATTCTTTCTCTTGGTATTTTTACTTCCACAGCATTTTCTCTAATAGCATAATGAGGCTTGTCTCTATTATCACTTTGGCCTACAAGATATCCTATCACTTTTATGGGAATTTTTAATTCAAATTTTCTTTCGTCGGATGAAAAATCTGATAAATTATCATTTGATGAAAAATTGCCCTGGATAAAACCTTCAAATCGATGATCACCTTCAAACAATCTAATGTAGTTTATCGTTCCAGGGTTAGTTATAAAAGGAAGAACTAGTTGATTTAGCTGTTGCTGATATTCTGTCCTAACAGTTATCTCATACATAACCGTAACATTAACTGGCATTGGTACAGACACTGTTCTATATACAATCTTTGCGTTAGGTCTAGGGTAATTAGATTGGTTATGTAATCTAAGAGCATCCGCATCTGCAAATTTTGAGGTTTTTTCTTGGTATATAACTCTGGAGACAGCTAATGTACCTCCCTGCTGATCTTTGAAATCTGGAATTGTTCCATGAAAAACACCTTTACTCGCCATATCTTTTTCAACTGACATTCTTCTTATTGTTATGATAGGTAAAATTAACATACCTTGAGTATCTCTAACTTCACTGTGTTTTTTTGCTTGATATGATCTCTCTGCAGAGCCCCAAATTATCGGCACCTTCCGCCATCCAGTATTAGTGTTAGTAAAGAGATCTAAACCTTCTATATAATTAAGCATGGATTTATCTATAGTTTCCAACGTCGACGGCTCAAAATGTACTTTTCTTAGTGATGATTCTTGATCTGTTATTTTTTTAGACATTAAATAAGCCCTCTCTAGCCCTAATACATGATGCAGCAATTTCAAACCTTGACTCTACTTGACCGAAAAGCCATTTTGGTTCTACCAAACTAAGAATTTCATAAAAGTGTTCTCCATATTGAACAAAATCTCCCTCTCTAACAAAAAGATCTTGATCTTCTGATAGCCTTCTTTTATGAAAGAAAACACTTATTTTTTCCACTCTATCTACGCCTAATGGCGTTGTTGTAGTATTTTGCGATTCATACTTAACCATTGCATAAACTCTAATCGGATTTAAAAAACTTTTTTCTATTGCCTCGCCGTATATCGGATGAAAATTAGTATGTTCCAAACTAACTGGATAGTAAGCTATAGTCTGACCGACAACTCTCTCTATAACTTCGTCATTTACTTGTTTAACAAAGTCTTTCTCTTTTTTTCCAGTAAAAAGAGGTGGAGGTGGCTGTGCTGGTTGTTCCCATTTATTATCATCTGACATTCACACTACCCCACGAAAATATAATTTGGCACTTTATCTAATACCTTTTCTGTATTATCTAACATTGTTGCATCTTTTTCCGCTAGTTTAGCGTAAGTTAATTCTGCTAAGGTGGTTTTAAGCTCCTCTCTTAGCTTATCTTGTTCTGCTTTTGCTTCTGATAAAAGGGCAGTTCCATTAAGAGTTACTTGATCTCCTGGTATTGGTATGTTTCCAAATTTAGACCTTACCTGTCCTAGCATTTCTTTACAAAGTGATAATGCAAACCTACGAATCCATTGCTTTCCTATTGCGTTTATATTTTCAAAAGGCAAATTACCCAGTGGCAAAGTATTCATGTTATTAATACCATCAGTTTCTGTTTCAGTATTATCCCAAATATCAGTCGGTATCGAAAATTCAACCCACATTGATTCTGGTGTGCCATGCAATGGTATTGGAAATAATCTTAATTTATTGTTCCTTAACTCATAAGAAAAGTGAGACATCCTTGTATATATTGCATCTTCAAAAGCCAAAGCTTGTTGCTTGTTTTGCCATGTAGGAACAAGTTGAAATGTAGAATCATCTGAAAATTGACCATAGTTGTGTAGATTCCCAACCACATTTAAGCCTCCATAGTAGCCATAGAACCTCCACATCGCGTGAGGCGTTTTATAAAAAACCTTTTTTATTAAAATCTTTTTCCCGGCGACCGATCCGGAATATGCTGTGGATGTAGATACAATTTCTTGCAAATCATAATCTTGCTGATTTCTAACAATATCAAACGAAGCAGAAAACTGAACAGAACCATTTAAACCAACTTCAGAACCAATACCATCTGAAATTCTCCTTGTCATACTATAATCAAATTTTGGATATTTTAAAGCTACATGTTCACCACCTAAAGATGAAGATAAAGATCCAGCTTGAATGTTACCCTTTGAATCAAAAGACCCTGTAGTATTTCCTAGTGCATCAGATAAAATATTAGATGCTTGGTGGACATTTACAAGGTAAGAGTATTCTAATACCGATTCTTCATATGCAGTATAAACATTACCTTCTGTTAGCTCAACATCTAATATATCGCCTCCAAGTTTCTTAAATACATATGAAACTTGGTCAACAGCACCACTCACAAAAGCTGATGAAAACAAAGGCGAAGATGTATCTGAATAAATTTTATATGGCAATGTATCATTTACATTTGATAACGTGCCTGTTATAGGTAAGACAATCGCAGACAAAGTACTTGCCGGTGTTAAAATTGGTGCTGACATGCATAGACCCTCACAAGTTATAGCTATTCATTATAACTAGTTGTTCAAGATAGCATTTCACCTAGGTGTCTGTTTTAGTTTTAGTGGTTCGCTTTCTACGTGTTGTAGGGGTAGTTTTCTTTTTCGTTGTGGTCTTTGGTTTCTCAACCTTTGGCTCTTCCTTTGCAGAATCTATAATTTCTTGAGTCTTGTCCAAAGTTTCTTCCACCTTGTCTAAAACTTCTTCTACTTTATCTTCTATAATTTCTGTGGTTGTTTTTATTAATGCTGAAAACTTTGCTGCATACTTGCCTAAATTTCCAATTCTCTTATTTTTTAAGATTGCTTTCTTTTTCTTTCCCATTGTTTTTCCTTTCGTGAAATAAAAAGCCCCCCTTTGCAGGGGGGCGTGAAGGTTTTACTCTTCTTTGACCTCTTCAGCCTTTGGCTTTTCGGCCTTCTTCGCCTTTTTTGGTGGTGCCTTTTTAGAGGCAGATTTTCTCGCTTTCGCTCTTCTTGCTCTAGACATGATTCACTCCTCCTTACAGATCCGCTGGGACCGCAGCCCCATAGATCGTAATAAGAAGCTTTCCAGCTGTGAGTGCTGCAGCGTTGTCGTCTTCACCCTGGCAAACATAAAGAAATTTATCTGCTAGCTCGTTAGCGTCAAACAATTTTGATATGTCTACACCGACAGTGTTTGTTATAGCGTCGAGTTGAGCAGTGTTGCCCGTACCTAGGGCCCCGACAGCGCCTGATTTACCAACTCCATCGTTGGCGCTCTCAAGATCAAATGTGGTGGTACCACCGACTATGGCTTCTAAGACCTGAACTCTCACTTCATTGACTACCCCAACCTTTGCTACTGTTAACTGTCCTATACTAGCCTCCTTGTCAGCAACACCGAAAGGCTTCCTCGCGCCGTTGCCTCCGGTACCTGAGGTTTTTATTTCAGCCTTCGACGTACCAAGGTCTAATGCAATTTCTGTGATTATTTGATGACCTTCTCTTTTTTGTGTTGTTGACACAATAGCGTCTTTAATTCCTTCTCCGGCACCGAGGTCTACTTCCTGACCTGCTTTATCTAAAGAGAATAATCTCCTTCTACCTAATCTTCTACTACCCATAATTTATTTCCTCCTTATTATGTGGTTAACGTTAACCTCGAACTTCCACGAAACACAACCAGCCACCTCTGTTGTATCTCTTCAAGGGCCAGTGGCTTTACGACCCAGGAGGTTATTCCAAGTTATAATAAATAGCTTTCAGAAAAAAGAAAAGCCCCACCAAATTAATGATGAGGCTTAATCTTTTGGCTGTTGCTAAGTTTTATTACTTAGAGCCTTCCTCACCGAGGAGACCACGACAAATAACAAGACCGTACATATCAGGTCGTACCATCTTCTTAGCGTAACGGGTCATAACGCCCTTACGTGGTACGAAGTCTTCCGTA
>MDTG01371217.1_pt1 | contig 26010 bp, 21 predicted proteins | sample 811421 | NCBI WGS metagenome assembly MDTG01 (sample SAMN05326645, study PRJNA326480) | marine metagenome | isolation source: seawater | place: Pacific Ocean: South East | collected 2011
ACTGATCGAGCGTGGCACCGATCCCGCATGCATCGTCGTCATGGACATGAACGAGGAGCGGCTTGAGCAGGCCGAGGCGCTGGGCTGCAACGTGATCGAGGCCGATGCCTCGCGCGACGAGAACCTCGAGGCCGTGCGCATCAGCCAGGCGCAGACCGTGCTGGTCTCCGCCGGGCGCGACGACAGCTCGATCCTCATCGTCCTCACCGTGCGCCACCTTGCGCCCAAGGTGCCGATCAGCGTCGTGGTGCGCGCCGCCGACAACGAACTGCTGGCGCGGCAGGCGGGGGCGGACAACGTGATCAACCCGGTGCGCTTCACCGGCCTGCTGCTGGCAGGCAGCGCCCGCGGCGCGCACATCGCCGATTACCTGGGTGACCTCGCCTCCGTCACGGGCCGGGTGCAACTGGTGGAGCGCGAGGTTCGCCCCGACGAGATCGGCAAGTCGCTGACCGAGGCCTGTGCGGGTGGCCGGGGCCTGCGCATCTATCGCAACGGCGTTGCCTGCGGGTTCTGGGAGCACGAGGCCGAATGCCTGCAGGCAGGCGATATCATCGTGGAGATCCAGCCCGCCGACATCGAAGGGCCGGACGGCAACGATGCCAAGCCCGAGGATTAGCGCGCAGCTCAGCCGAGCAGGATGAACACCCCTCCCACCGCCGCCATGCCGACGATGAAGTGGGCCGCATCAATCGCGAACAGCTTACCGGGCCGCATCTGGAACAGGTAGTTGATCCCCAGTGCCGGGGTCATGATCAGCGCGCCGAAGCCCACAGCCATCATCATGACGACATGCGGCGCGGGATTGGTGCGGGCGATATTATGGCCCAGCATCAGCACCACCACCATTTCCAGCAGGAAGGCCAGCAGCATGATCAGCCAGACGGGCTTTTGCCCCGGCTGCGGTCCGGCTTTCACCATCTCGTCGGTCATGCCGTTCATTTCGCGCCAGCTTTTCCCGAACAGGGGGCCATACCACAGCGCGCCGATCGCGAAGAAAGCCACCGTGCCCAGCACTACCGCCAGCAGGTTCACATTACCCATCGTATCCCTCCAAAACCGCGTCCCGCGCGCAGACTAGCCCAAAGCCGCAATCGGGTGTAGGGGGCCGCGCATCATGGCAACCCAGATTCCAGATCAGAAGCGCGTCGGCATGGTCAGCCTCGGCTGTCCCAAGGCGCTGGTCGATTCCGAGCGCATCCTCACCCGGCTGCGCGCCGATGGCTATGCCATGAGCCCGGACTACGAAGGTGCCGACGTGGTGCTGGTCAACACCTGCGGCTTCCTCGATTCCGCCAAGGAGGAGAGCCTCGAGGCGATCGGCGAGGCAATCAGCGAGAACGGCCGCGTCATCGTGACCGGCTGCATGGGCGACGAGGCAGAACTGATCCGCGCGCGCTTCCCGCAGGTTCTCGCGATCACCGGCGCGCACCAGTACGAGGACGTCGTGGAAGCCGTGCACGAGGCCGCGCCGCCTTCGCAAGGTCCGTATATCGACCTGGTGCCGCAGGCCCAGCCCGACATCAAGCTGACACCGCGCCACTACAGCTACCTCAAGATCAGCGAGGGGTGTAACCACTCCTGCGCCTTCTGCATCATCCCGACGCTGCGCGGGAAGCTCGCCAGCCGCCGGATCGACGCGGTGCTGCGCGAGGCGGAGAAGCTGCTGGCGGCGGGCACCAGGGAACTGCTCGTCATCAGCCAGGACACCAGTGCCTACGGCGTCGACACCCGGCACGAGGAGCGCGACTGGAAGGGCCATCCCGTCCGCGCGCACATGACGGACCTTGCCCGCGAACTGGGCCAGATGCGCACGCCCGAAGGCGACGTGCCGTGGGTGCGGCTACATTACGTCTATCCCTACCCCCACGTCGACCAGGTCATCCCGCTGATGGCCGAGGGGCTGCTGACGCCATACCTCGACATCCCCTTCCAGCACGCCAGCCGCAATGTGCTGAAAGCCATGAAGCGACCGGCGAACGAGGCAAAGGTGCTGGAGCGGCTGAAGTCGTGGCGCGAAATCTGCCCCGAGATCGCCGTGCGCAGCAGCTTCGTGGTCGGCTTCCCCGGAGAGACCGAGGAGGACTTCCAGTACCTGCTCGAATGGCTGGAGGAAGCCCAGCTCGACCGCGTGGGCGCCTTCCGGTTCGAGCCGGTGGAAGGCGCGGCGGCCAATGCCCTGCCCGACCCGGTGCCCGAGGCGATCAAGGAAGAGCGCTTTGCCCGCGTTATGGAAGTGACCGAGCGCATCAGCGCCGCCAAGCTTTCCGCCAAGGTGGGCAAGACCATTCCCGTCATCATCGACGAGGTGGGCGAGCCCGACGAGGACGGCGACATCGGCGCAACGGGCCGCAGCCAGGCCGACGCGCCGGAGATCGACGGGGCGGTGTACCTGCGCAACGTCGCGGCGACGCTGAAGGCCGGCGACTTCGTGGACGTCGAGGTCGAGGACGCCGACGCGCACGACCTGTTCGGGGTTATCGACGAGGGCTGACCGCCGATTGTGGAACGCCGACAGGGCGGTTCTAAAAAATTTCGTCTCCTCGCCGGAAGGGCGGAAAACCGGGCTTTCGCGAAGATAGCAGTTGTTGGACGTGTAACTTTTCGCATCCGGCGTGCCTTCATGGTGTGCGGCTTCAATATCCTGGCCGAGGACAAGGGCTGCCCACCTCGTTGCCCGTCACCGGAAGTGTAGGACAGACGAGGCCGGTTGGACCTGCCAATTCGGCTGCTATTGCGAATGATTATCATTGACGAAAGCGAGTGCGCAGCCTAGCCCGCGCGTCAAAGGCTGCGGATTCGCCGCGGTCCGTCGTGACAAGGGTCTCATTCGTGCAGCGATCGACCATAAAAGGCTGGTTCCTCGTCCATAAATGGACGAGCCTGATCGCGACCGCGTTCCTGCTGATGCTCTGCGTCACCGGTCTGCCGCTGATCTTCCACGACGAGATCGATGCGGCCTTCGGCGAGGATCACGATGCCACCCTGGCCGGGCCGCCTTCTGCCGAGAGCGGCCTCCCGCTCGATCAGATGCTGCAAACCGCGCTCGACCAGCGGCCCGGCGAAGTGCCGCTGTTCATGGCCTTCAGCCAGAAGAGCCCTCTGCTGACCGTCACCACCGGCCCCGCGCCCGATGCACCGGGTGACGAGATGACGCTGCTGTTCCTCGACCGTGCGACCGGGGAAGCGCTTGGCCCTGCGCCCGGCGGCGGGTTCATGGATTTCGTCCTGCAGCTGCATACCGACATGTTTCTCGGCCTGCCCGGAATGCTGTTCCTGGGCGTGATGGGCGCGCTGTTCGTGATCGCGCTCGTCTCCGGCGTGGTCCTCTACGCCCCCTTCATGCGCCGCCTGAAATTCGGCACCCTTCGCGCGCGGCGAAGCGCGCGGGTGCGCCGGCTGGACCAGCACAACCTCATCGGCATCGTCGCGCTGGGCTGGATGCTGGTGGTGGGTGCAACCGGCATGATCAACGCCTTTGCCGATCCGCTGGTGGATAGCTGGCAGAACGGCGAGCTTGCCGAAATGACCGCGCGCTATGCGGGCGAAGCTCCACTCCCGCCGCAGGAATACGGCTCGCTCGACACCGCGATGGCTTCGGCGCAGGCCGCCCTTCCCGGCCGTTCGCCCCAGTTCATCGGCTTTCCCGGCGGCGACTGGAGCACCGGGCACCACTTCGCCATCTTCTTCCAGGGCGACCGTCCGCTGACGCAGAACCTCCTTACCCCGGCACTGGTCGACGCGCGCAGCGGCGAACTGACCGATGCCCGCGCCATGCCCGCGCTCAACCAGGCGCTGATGATTTCCAAGCCGCTGCACTTCGGCGACTACGGCGGCCTGCCGCTGAAAATCGTCTGGGCGGTGATGACGCTGTTGACGATCTGGGTGCTGTGGACGGGTATTCTTCTGTGGCTGCGCCGCTCGCCCGCACACATGGAACGCCGCATCGACGAGATCGCGCATGGTGGAATGGCAGGCCAGCCCGCATGAAGCCTTTCGCCCCGCACCGCAGGCGCCGCCGCGCCAGCCTGGCCACCGTGTTCGCCGTGCCGACCCTCCTGCTGGTCGCCACGATTGCAGGCCTGGTGATCGGTCTCAATGGCGACGGCCTGCCCGATTTCCTTGCCTGGGCCTTGCTGGCCCTTCCTCTTCTCGCGCTCGCCCATGCCTGGGCCAAGCGCAGCTGAACCTTACCCCGATCCACAACAGGACCTCTTATGAAGACCCGTCTCTCTGCCGTTTCCGTTTCCGTGCTGGCCCTTGCGCTAGCTGCCCCCGCCACGGCGCAGGATGCCGCTACCATCATCGTCACCGCCCAGCGCGACAACGCGACCGAGATCACCAACGGCGGCGATGCAGGGGCGCTGGGCAACCAGTCCGCCGAGGACCTGCCCTTCGCCATCCGTAGCTTCGACGAGACGCTGATCTACAACCAGCAGCCGCTCACCATCGGTGACGTGCTGGAAAACGATCCCACGGTGCGCACCACCTACGGCTTCGGCAATGCGGCCGAGCAGTTCGTGATCCGCGGCTTCTCCCTGTTCGGGGACGACGTGGGCGTGAACGGCCTCTACGGCATCGCTCCGCGCCAGCTCGTCGCGCCCGAACTGTTCGGGCAGGTGCAGGTGCTCAACGGCTCCAGCGCATTCCTGAACGGCGCGGCTCCGGGTGGATCGGGCCTTGGCGGCAGCGTGAACCTGGTGCTGAAACGCGCCGAACAGGATCGCACCCGCGCCACGGCCACGTTCGTGGGCGAAGGGCATATCGGCGGCAGTCTCGACGTGTCGCGCCGTTTCGGCGACAGCCGCCAATTCGGTGTGCGCGTAAACGGCGCTTACCGTGACGGCGAAGTCGCCATCGACCGCGAGGATCGCCGCACGCAGGTGCTGGGCGGCGCGTTCGACTATGATGGCGGCGCATTCCGGGCCGCGCTCGACCTCGCCTACCAGGAAGTGCGCGTGGATTCGCTGCGGCCCAAGGTCGGCTTCACCACCGCCGTCGTGCCCGACGTTCCGGAAGCGGACGCCAACTACGCGCAGGATTACACCTACACTGAACTCACCGACATATTCGGCACGCTGAGCCTGGAATACGACATCGCGCGCGACGTTCTGGCCTACGCCAAGCTGGGCGCGCGCAGCGGCGACGAGGAAGGCATCTACGGCGGCCTGACCGTGGAGGATGCGGCAACCGGCGCTGCGACCTCGGGCTTTCACAACTTCATTCCCTACGAGCAGGACAACCAGGCCGTGGAAGCGGGGCTGCGCGCGAAGGTGACGACCGGCAGCGTCAGCCACGCGATCAACGTGGGCGGCAACATGATCTGGCAGGAAGACCGCACGGCCTACGATTTCTTCAATCCCTTCGCGACGAACCTCTACGACACCGTGCAGGTCGCGCCGCAGGATACCGCTTTCGTCGGCGGCGATCTGGATGATCCGTTCCCCATCACCAAGCGCGAGTTTGCAAGCCTGTTCGTCTCCGACACGCTGGGCCTGTTCGATGACCGCGTGCTGCTGACGGGCGGCCTGCGCTGGCAGGACATCAACGTGCGCGTGTTCAGCTATTTCGGCGGCGGCCTGGATACCGAGTTCGACGACGAGGCGGTAACGCCGGTCGCGGGTCTCGTGGTGAAGCCGGTCGAGGGCCTGTCGCTCTATGCCAACTACATCGAGGCGCTTCAGGAAGGCCCGCGCGCGAACGACGTGGAGTTCTCGAACTTCGGCACCACCCTCGCCCCGCGCCGCTCGACGCAGTACGAGGCGGGCGCGAAGTTCTATTTCGACCCGTCGATCTTTGCCACCGTGGCCGTCTACCGCATCGAACGCCCCGGCACCGGCGCGGTGGACGATGGTAACGGCGGCGTGCGCTTCGCCTACATCGGCGAACAGGTGAACGAAGGCGTGGAAGCCACGGTGAACGGCGAGCTGGCGCCGGGCCTGCGCGTGATCGCGGGTCTCAACTTCGCCGATTCCGAATTCGAAAGCGGCCTCGATGCAGCGGGCGTGCCCGAATTCGCGGCCAATGCGAATATCGAGTGGGACGTGCCCTTCGCGCGCGGCCTGACGCTGAACGGTCGGGTGACGCACACCGGGGAGCAGGAAGCCAACGCCGCCAACACGCTCCAGCTCGACAGCTGGACCGTGCTGGACCTCGGCGCGCGCTACGTGTTCGCGGCGGGGGACAGCCCCGTCACCCTGCGCCTCACCGTCGACAACGTGACGAACGAAGCATACTGGGCCTCGGCCTTCGACGCTTTCAACCCGGCGCTGCTGCAAGGCACGCCGCGCACGTTGAAGGCGTCGGCCTCGATCGCGTTCTGATAGTGAGTGAGCGGGGCGACTAGCGCGTCGCCTCGCTCACCACGTATCCGTCGATCACCACGCCGGTGACGTGGGTGACGTATTCCAGCGGGTCGCCGTTGAACATGGCAACGTCGCCGTCCTTGCCCACTTCAAGGCTGCCGACGCGCTCGTCCATACCGATGATGCGGGCGGCATCGATGGTAACGCTGGCCAGCGCATCCTCTGGTGCAAGGCCGTGCCCGGCGGCGAAGCCCGCTTCCCACAGCACCACGCGGGACTTGGGCACGTAGGCCTCGTATCCCGATTGCAGCGCAAAGGGGATGCCCGCTTCCGCCAGCGTGGCGGCAGTGGTGAAGGAGGCGTTCTCCATCTCGCCCGAATTGCGCGCCATGGTGGGATGCAGGATCACCGAAACGCCGCTCTCGCGCAGTTCATCGAGCAGCATGTGCGCATCCGCCGCGCCGTCGATGATCACCTCGATGCCGAACTCGTCGGCAAGGCGCAGGGCGGACATGATGTCCTGAGCGCGGTTGGCGGTGACGAGCAGCGGGCGTTCGCCGCGCACGACCGAGGCGAAAGCCTCGTTCACAAGGTCGCGGCTGGCGCTGTCGACGGCGTCTTCATCCTCGTCGTCGCCCTCGGCGCTCTCGCCGCCCTGCTGGGCGCGCAGCAGCGCCTGGCGAAGCATGGCGATCTGCTTGGCGCGGGTGCCGGGTGCGCTCTCGCGGTCCAGCGCCCAGCTGCCAAGGTTGGCGACCACCATTGTGCCGTCCTCCACCAGCGCGGCATCGACCGTGTTGCCCACGGTCTTCACCACCATTGTCTGCCCGGAAACGAGCGCGCCGGGGCCATGGCCGGTGTGGACCGTGGTAATGCCCAGTTCGCGCAGCCACTGCACCAGCCGGTCGTGCGGGTTGTAGGCGTCGATGGCGCGCAGGTGCGGCTGTACGGGCGCGGAATCGTCAAGCTGATCCTGGTCGTCGGGCTGGTTGAGATAGCCGGTGAGACCCACGGTGGAATGCGCGTCGACAAGGCCAGGGGTGACGACGCTGGCTTCCATCACCCGCATCCCATCGGGGATCGCGGTGCTGGCGGCGGGGCCGACCGCGGTGATGTTGCCGTCCTCGATCACGACGACGCCGTTCTCGATTACGCCCTGCGGGCCCATGGTCCACACCTGCGCGCCGCGCACGGCAATGTCCTGCGCCATGGCGGAGGTGGAGAGCAGCGCGGCGGTGAATGCGCCTGTGATTGCGGTGCCGATCAGTTTGCCAACAGTGCTCATTGTCCGCCCTCCAGCATCAAGGCCTCGCCTTCGAGGACGTGGGTGTTGAGTGTGGGATTGCCCGCGCCGTAGCCGCCGGTTGCCATCAGCAGTTCCTCCGGGTCGGAGGCGTCGAACAGCAGTTCGCCCATCACCCAGGTTTCCGCGACATTGGTGTAGACCGACAACGGATCGCCCGTCAGCACGACGAAATCTGCCATCTTGCCCGCCTCGAGGCTGCCGACGTGCTCGTCCAGCCCAAGCTGCACCGCGCCGTTGATGGTGAGCGCCCGGAGCGCGCCTTCGCGGCTCATCCCGCCGCGCACCGCAAGCGCGGCCTGCCGATACATCAGGCGGCTGTCGATGATGTTGTCATCCGAATGCAGCGATACGAACACGCCTGCATCCTCCAGCTGCGCGCCAGTGACGATATCCGCCTCGCGCGCTTCCAGCTTGCCGCCGGGGCTATCGAGCAGGATAGCCGAGACCGGCACGCCCGCCGCCGCGATCTCACGCGCCACCCGGCCGCTTTCCACGCCGTGCTGGATCAGGATATCGAACCCGAATTCGCGGCTGAGGCGCAGCGCGGTCATGATGTCGTCGCTGCGGTGGGTGTGGAAGTGGACGAGGCGGCTGCCGTCCAGCACCTCGCACATGGCTTCCATGCCGATATCGCGAGGACTCCTTTCACCTCCGCAGTATTCCTGCGCGGCGACGAAGTGCTGGCGCACCATTGCAGCGCTGCGGGCGCGGGTGGAGGGGAATGCGGGGCTTTCGCGCAACGGATTTGTGCCGTTGGCCATCTTCATGCCGCCCAGCACGTTTCCGTCCTCATCCATCCAGGCGAGTTCCTCGATGGTGTTGCCCTCTGTCAGGTGCATGTAGAACGTCTGCCCGCTCATCAGGTGGCCGCTGCCGGGCATGATGTTGGCGGTGGTGACGCCGCCCGATCGGGCGCGGGCGATGGAACTGTCGCGCACGTTGATCGAATCGAGCGCACGCACGTCCGGCTGGATCGCGGCGGAACTGTCCGCGCCGGAGACCTGGCCGATGTGCGAATGGGTGTCGACCGTGCCCGGCATGATGACCATGCCGCTGGCATCGCGCACCTGCGCCCCTGCGGGAATGGCCACGTCTGCGCCGACTGCCACGATGGCACCGTCCTCGATCACCAGCGTGCCGTTTTCGATGGTGCCGGTGCCGCTGGTGCCGCTCATCGTGTGGATGGTCGCGCCGGTAAAGGCGATCGGCGTCTCCTGCGCCAGTGCCGGAGCAGCGACGAGCGCCGCCACGGAGGAGGCGGCCAGCGCCGCCCGCTTGATCATTCGCATGGAAGTTCCTTCTATTCGTTGCGCGCGAGACTAACGCCGTGATGATTGCGTGCAAGCCTATTCGGGCGCAGTTTCCGCATATTCCAGGGCGAAGGTCGGATCGCATTCGTACGGGTAGATGTGCTGCCTCTCGCGCTTCTCCCATTCGATCCAGCGCGCGCCGTCCCTTCCGATCATCGCCGGGTCGGAGAACCACTGCGTCGCCACCAGCTTTTCACCGTCTTCGCCCAGGCGATAGCGTTCGACCATGCGAATGTCTGCGGAATGGTCCAGCCCGTTGTTGGTGATGGTGCTGGGGGCGATGTGGGTCGTCTCGATCACCAGTTCCTCGCCTTCCCAGCGGCCGGTGGAAAAGCCCATCTTGGAATGGGGATAGCCCTCCGGCGCCTCCCGGCCATCCATGAAGACCAGCCGCACCTGGTCGAAGTATTCGTAGCGCAGGACGATCAACTCGTCGGTCTGGTGGATCTCGAACGGGAACGGCCCTTGCAGCGCGTAGACGATGCTGGGCGGCAGGCACACGCGATCGAGCGCCATCTCGTCGTCCGGCTGCCAGTCCTCGGCCCGCGCCAGCGCCTGCGGCGTTGGCTCCAGCCCGCCGTATTCGCCGCGCGGAAATTCCACGACGCCCGTATCCTCCACCATCACGGTGCCATCGGGCAGCTTGGCGAGCATGTCGGGCGCGGGTTCGCCAAGGTCGAAAACCGGCCCCCAGAACCCTTCCAGGTCGGGCGGGGTGTCCTGTGCGGCTGCGGGAACGGCCAGCGATGCAAGGGCGAGAGCGAGCGCGAGCGATCTAGCCATCGTTCTGCCCGAACGGAGCGTTGCCGATCATGCGGCCTTGCGCATCGCGCACCTCGCGGATGCGCATGTAGTTGCGACCGTCGCGGGCGCGCCAGCCCGACACGGTGACAAGGTCCCCCGCCCGAACGCTCCCCCGCGTCCACCCGCGCCGTTGCAGCACCACCGGCGCATTCGTTTCCCCGCGCCATTCCGTTCCGTCCACGTCCAGCACCAGGGTGCCGTGCGGGTTGGTGAAGCGGAAAGCCTTCACCGTGCCCTCCACCGTAACGTCCGCCTCGGGATCGAAATAGACCGCGAACGAGTGGTGCGCGGCCACTCCGCCCGCCAGCGCGCCGGACAGAGCCAGCGCCAGCATCAGTGTCTTGGTATGCATTCCCTCTCCTCTTCCGGCGGCACAGTGTCGTCTTCGCCGCATGCTGTCCAGACGGGAGAGTCCGCTAGCGCATGGTGCGGAAGGTGATCGAGCGGCGGGTCTGCTCCATCGGCACGATCGAGTGCTCCCAGCTTTCCCGAACCTCACCTGAGAGCAGATAGGCAGCGCGCGGCGCGAGCGGCACGGCATGGCGGGCAAAGCCGCCGTCCGGCAGCCGCTGGCGAAGGCGCAGGGTGGCAGGCGCGCCAAGCGAGAGGCCGATCACCTCGCCATACTGCGGGCGATCCCGGTGCCAGCCGATGCCAGCGCCGGGATCGTAACGGATCAGCAGGGCCTGTTGCAGCGCGACCGGCGCAATTCCGAACCGCTTCCCCAGTCGTTCGCGAAGGTCCAGCAACCATACCGGCATCGGCGGCGCGGGGATGGGGCGCGAACGCTGGTAGTCGTAGGCGGAGCCGTAGTGCGCGGTCATGCGCTTGCCCGTCCACTGGCCGAAGCGGAACGGCTCCAGCGGGGCGGCATCGATCCGGGCGGACAGCGCCTGCTCCTCCCCCGCGTCGATCGCATCGGCAATCACTTGCAGGCCACCGACCGGCGGCAGGGTCGGGGCAGAAACCGGGGTATCGGAAAACAGGTCTATCTGCTGCGTCATCGGTCCCTATATAGGTGCCCATGCGACAGGATCAGCACCGCTTCACCATCCATACCTACGGCAAGGCGCTGTACGAGTTCACCGACGAGGTGGCAGATTGGCTGGCAGAGACGGGCATAGAGAGCGGAATGCTCACCCTGTTCTGCCGCCATACCTCCGCCAGCCTGCTCATCAACGAGAACGCCGCCTCCGCCGTCCAGCGGGACCTGCTGCGCTGGCTCGACAAGGCGGTGCCGGAAGGCAACCATTACGAGCATGACAGCGAGGGGCCGGACGACATGCCCGCCCATATCCGTACCATGCTGACGGGCGCATCGCTGAACGTGCCGGTGGGCGGCGGGCGCATGTTGCTGGGGACATGGCAGGGCCTTTACCTTGCCGAACACCGCGGCGCGTCCCACTCGCGCGAGATCGTCGCTCACATTATTGGAGAATAGCGAAACCGGCGGCACCCCCGCGCGTTCGCACCGCATATGCCCATCGATATTTCCGCCAAGTTCGCTTTCCACCTCGACCAGCCGACCGACCTGCTGCTCCAGTTCGAGGCGGCCGTCATCCCCGAACAGAAGGTGCTGTCTTCCAACACGGTGCTCTCCCCGGCCCTGCATACGGCCCGCGTGCCCGCACAGGATGCCGTGGGCGAACGCATCTGGGTGCGGGCCGAGGGCGACTACAATGTCGATTACACGGCGAAGGTGGAGATCAACCGGCTGGTGCCCGACCTTGCCAGCCTGCACCAGCTCGACCCGCACGACCTGCCGGGCGAGACGGTCGAATACGTATTCGATTCGCGATACTGCCAGGCCGACCGTATGCACAGCTTCGTCATGGACCGGTTCGGCGATCTTGAAGGCGGGAAGAAAATCCTCGCCATGTGCGACTGGATCGCGGACAATTTCACTTACGAGGCTGGCAGCTCGAACGCCACGACCACGGCGCTCGATACCTTCGTGGAACGGCGCGGAATCTGCCGCGACTATGCCCACGTGATGATCTGCTTCGCGCGGGCCTCCACCATCCCGGCGCGCTACGTCAGCTGCTATGCGCCCGGCGTGAACCCGCCCGATTTTCATGCGGTTGCGGAAGTGTTTCTGAACGATCCGACCACGCCCGGCGGCGGCGCCTGGTACATCGTCGATCCCACCGGCATGGCCAGGGCAGACCAGACGGCCAAGATCGGCATCGGGCGCGATGCGGCGGACGTATCCTTCCTCACCACGTTCGGCCTTTCGAAATTCAAGAGCTCGGAAGTGAACGTGAGCGAAAGCGCGTGAGAAACCGCGCGGCTTGTTAACGTTCACACGATTAGGTATTGCAGGCCGGGGAACGAACGAAAAGATAACGGTGTTGCACTGCAACATAGGGAGGGGTTAGGAATGCGCTACACGACATCTTTGCAAAGCGGGGAACGCAATTGATCCGAAAGGCACAAACGCTGATATTGTTCGGCGCCACGGGAGACCTCTCGCGCCGGATGCTGTTGCCTTCGCTTTGCGCGCTCGACGCGGACGACCTGCTTTCCGACGACCTCGAAATCATCGGCACCGCCCGTTCCGAACTGACCGACAGCGAATTCCGCAGCTTCGCGCGCGAGGCGATCGAGAAGTTCCTGCCCGCACATCGCCGGGGCGGCATGGCCGATTTCCTCAACCGGCTGAAATACAGCCAGCTCGATGTCACCACGCCCGAAGGCTACGCTGACCTTGCAGGCAAGGTGGGCGAGAACCGTGAAGTCGCGATCTTCCTCTCGACGGCACCCAGCCTGTTCAAGCCGACGATCGAGGGTCTCGCCGCCCACGGTCTGGCAGACGCCAACGCGCGCATCTGCCTGGAAAAACCGCTTGGCACCGATCTCGAGAGTTCGTGCGAGATCAACGATGCCGTGGCCAGCGCCTTTCCCGAAGGGCGCATCTTCCGCATCGACCATTACCTGGGCAAGGAGACGGTGCAGAACCTTATCGCGCTGCGCTTTGCCAATATCCTGTTCGAACCCTTGTGGAACGCGCAGCATATCGACCACGTGCAGATCACGGTGGCCGAGACCGTGGGCCTGGAGAGCCGCGTGGATTTCTACGACGGCGCGGGCGCGCTGCGCGACATGGTGCAGAACCACATGCTGCAACTGCTCGCCCTCGTCGCGATGGAGCCGCCCAGCAGCTTCGATGCGGGCGCGGTACGTGACGAGAAGGTGAAAGTCCTGCGCGCGCTGCGCGAACTGGAGGATAACGAGAGCGTGACCGGCCAGTACCGCGGCGGTGCGTCGGGCGGCGAGATCGTGCCGGGCTACGACGAGGAACTGGGCAAGGACAGCGATACCGAGACCTTCGTTGCGCTCAAGGCCCATATCGACAACTGGCGCTGGCAGGGCGTGCCCTTCTACCTGCGCACCGGCAAGCGCCTGCCGGAGCGGGTGACGGAAATCATCGTCCACTTCCGCTCCGTGCCGCACTCGATCTTTCCCGATGCACGGCTGAAGCCGAACAAGCTGGTAATCGGCATCCAACCCGAGGAAAACATCACCCTGTCCCTGATGGCCAAGGTGCCTGGTATCGAGCACGAGGGCATGACCCTGCGCGAAGTGCCACTGGATATCCGCATGCCCGATGCCTTCACCGGTAAGCACAAGCGCATCGCCTACGAGCGGCTGCTGCTCGACCTCATCAACGGCGACCAGACGCTGTTCGTGCGCCGCGACGAGGTTGAAGCGCAGTGGAAGTGGATCGACGCGATCCGCGCCGGATGGGAAGCGGAGGGCAAGACGCCCAAGACCTATAACGCCGGAAGCTGGGGCCCCAGCGCAGCCATCGCCCTGGCCGAACGCGACGGAGTAAGCTGGCATGAGTAGCCTCAACCCCACCATCGAACGCGTGACGCAGCGCATCATCGAGAAGTCGAAGGACAGCCGCCGCGCCTATCTCGACCTGATCGACCGCGAGGCCGACAACCAGCCAGAACGCTCCGCCGTTTCCTGCTCCAACCTCGCCCACGCCTTTGCGGGCGCGCTGGAGGACCAGGAGGCGCTGAAGACCAACGCCGGGCCGAACATCGGCATCGTCTCCGCCTACAACGACATGCTTTCCGCGCACCAGCCCTACGGGCGCTACCCGGAACGACTGAAGATTTACGCCCGCGAAGTGGGCGCCACCGCGCAGGTCGCGGGCGGAACCCCGGCCATGTGCGACGGGGTGACGCAGGGCGAGACGGGCATGGAGCTGAGCCTCTTCAGCCGCGACGTGATCGCGCTTTCCACCGGGGTCGCGCTCTCCCACGCCATGTACGACGGCATGTTGCTGCTGGGCATCTGCGACAAGATCGTGCCCGGCTTGCTGATGGGCGCGCTGCGCTTCGGACACCTGCCCGCCGTATTCGTACCCAGCGGCCCGATGCCCTCGGGCGTATCGAACAAGGAAAAGCAGCGCGTTCGCCAGCTTTATGCAGAGGGCAAGGCGACGCGCGCCGAACTGCTCGAAAGCGAGCTGGGCAGCTACCACTCACCCGGCACCTGCACCTTCTATGGCACCGCCAATTCCAACCAGATGATGATGGAACTGATGGGCCTGCACATTCCCGGCGCGGCCTTCTTCCAGCCGGGTACGAAAATCCGCCAGGCGCTGGACCGGGCCGCCGTGCACCGCGTGGCCGCGATGACGAAGGGCGGCAACGATTATCGCCCGCTCGGCCACTGCGTCGACGAGAAAGCCATCGTGAACGCCGCCGTTGGCCTGCTGGCGACGGGCGGCTCCACCAACCACGCCATCCACATTCCCGCCTTTGCCCGTGCGGCTGGCGTGGAGATCGACTGGACGGACCTGTCCGAACTATCCAGCGCGGTGCCGCTGCTGGCGCGCGTCTATCCCAACGGCTCTGGCGACGTGAACCATTTCCACGACGCGGGCGGCATGGGCTTCGTGATCCGCGAACTGCTGGGCGCGGGTCTTGCCCATGCCGACGTGATCGGCGTTGGCGAGGAGCGCGGCATGGCACAATACGGGCAGGAGCCGTGGCTCGATGAAGATACGCTCGACTGGCGCGACACCGGCCCCAGTGGCGACGACGAGATGCTGCGCCCGGCTTCCGACCCGTTCCAGCCCGATGGCGGGATGCGGCTCGTGCAGGGCAACCTGGGCCGCGCCTGCTTCAAGTCCTCCGCCGTGGAGCGCGAACGCTGGACCATCGAGGCACCGTGCCGCGTGTTCCAGACGCAAGGCGCGGTGAACGAAGCCTTCAAGCAGGGCGAACTCGACAAGGACGTGGTCGTGGTGGTCCGCTTCCAGGGGCCGCGCGCGAACGGGATGCCCGAACTGCACAAGCTGACCCCGGCGCTGGGCGTGTTGCAGGATCGCGGATACCGCGTGGCGCTCGTCACCGATGGCCGCATGAGCGGCGCGAGCGGCAAGGTGCCCTGCGCCATTCACTGCTCACCCGAAGCGCTGGGCGGTGGCCCGCTCTCGCTGCTGGAAGATGGTGACGTGGTGAAAGTCTGCGCCGAGACCGGCGAACTCTCCACCACGGCAGACCTTTCCGCCCGCACCCCCGCGCCGGACCCGGTGCCGGACATGGGCACGGGCCGCGAACTGTTCGCCATGATGCGCGCGCAGGCTGACGAAGCAGAGAAAGGCGGCAGCGCGATGCTGGCCGTGGCAGGTCTGTAATGGAACTCGTAACCGTAGATATCGGCGGCACCCACGCCCGCTTCGCGATCGCCACCAGGGGCGAGGACGGCACGCTGACCATGGACGAGCCGATCACGCTGCATACCGAGGATCACGCCAGCTTCCAGACCGCGTGGGAAGCTTACCGCGAACGCAAGGGCGGCATCCTGCCCGATGCCGTGGCCATGGCCATTGCCGGGCCGGTGGGCGGTGACGTGATCCGCTTCACCAACAACCCGTGGATCATCCGCCCTGCGCTGGTGGAGAGCAAGCTGGGCGTCTCGCGCTTCACCATCGTCAACGATTTCGAAGCCGTGGCCCACGCCGTGGCGCGCGCGGGCGACGACGAATTCCTGCACCTGACCGGACCCGAAGGCCCGTTGAAGCCGACCGGACGCCTCTCCGTCATGGGACCGGGCACCGGGCTTGGCGTGGCGCACCTCTTCCGCGAGCCTGACGGCACCTACCGCGTCTCCGCCACCGAGGGCGGGCACATCGACTTCGCTCCGCTCGACCCCATCGAGGATGCAATCCTCGCCCGCCTCAGGAAGCGTCACAACCGCGTTTCGGTGGAGCGTGTCGTCTCCGGCCCCGCCATCGTCGATATCTACGCCACCCTTGCCGCGCTGGAAGGGCGCGCGGTGAAGGAACAGGACGACGTGGCGATATGGACCGCGGGCATGGACGGCTCCGACAGCCTCGCCGCTGCTGCCATAGACCGCTTCTGCCTGTCGCTGGGCGCGGTCGCTGGCGATATCGCCCTGGCGCAAGGCGGCTTTTCCGGCGTCGTGATCGCGGGCGGCCTTGGCTACCGCCTGCGCGACCACCTGCCCAACTCCGGCTTCGCGGAACGCTTCCGCGCGAAGGGCCGTTTCGAGAACCTGATGGCGGGCATTCCCGTCAAGCTGATCACCCATCCCCAACCGGGCCTGTTCGGCGCGGCAGCGGCATTCATCCAGAGCCACGGAGACTGACGACCCATGAGCGCACCCGACAACATCGAGGAAATCATGCTCTCGGCCCCGGTCATCCCGGTGCTGGTGGTGGACGATCCCGCAGAAGCGCGCCCCATTGCCGAAGCGCTGGTGTCAGGCGGCCTCAAGGTGCTGGAAGTCACCTTGCGCACCGATGCCGCGATCGAGGTGATCAAGCGCATGAACCTCGTCCCCGGCGCCATCGTGGGTGCAGGCACGGTCACCAACCGAGACGATCTCGACAGGGCGCTCGCCGCAGGGGCCGAGTTCATCGTTTCCCCCGGCCTGACCGAGCCGCTCGGCCGCGCGGCGATCAAGAGCGGCGTACCTTTCCTGCCCGGCATCGCAACCGCGGGCGAGCTGATGGCGGGCCTCGACATGGGCCTCACCCATTTCAAGTTCTTTCCCGCCATGGCCAACGGCGGTATCCCGGCGCTCAAGGCGCTCACTTCGGTCTTCGGCAAGTGCAAGTTCTGCCCCACCGGCGGCATCACCCCCGAAACCGCGCCCGACTGGCTGGCGATGGAACAGGTGCTGTGCGTCGGCGGCAGCTGGGTCGCGCCCAAGGGCGCCTCGACCGAGGAAATCCGCAAGCTGGCAGAGGAAGCAGCGGGGATGGGCCAATGAGCGGCGTTGCAGACCTGACCCAGCGCCTGCAGGACCTGCACCAGCGCACCGTCGAAACCCCGCAGTTCAACCCGGTTTTCCAGCTGGCGCACGAGCTTTCGCGCAAGCTGGAAGGCGGCGAGATGACGCTCGACGATTTCGAGGCGCTGATTGCGGAGCTGGAAGTCGCGGCGCTGGAAGAGCGGGCGGACCGGCTGGAATGCATGGTCGCCCCCATCGGCAGCGATGCCAACGAGGCAGCGCTGGCCGAAGCGCTGGAGAAGGACGACTTCGCCAAGTTCCGCCAGCAGTGGGAGCGCCCACAGCTCCACGCGGTTTTCACCGCCCACCCCACTTTCCTGCTGACGCCCGAACAGTCGGACGCGGTGGCGAGCGCCGCCAGCCACGGCACCCCGATTACGTCCGATTGCATCGGCGGGGAGCGGCCCGAAGTCACCTTGTCCTACGAGCATGACCGCGCCATGCGTGCCATTGCCCATGCGCAGGACGCGCGCGACGCGATCGTCGCGCAGCTTCTCTCCCACGCACAGAAGCAATGGCCGGACCAGTGGCACGAGCTTGCCCCCCTGCCCTTCCGCTTCGCCAGCTGGGTGGGTTACGATATGGACGGGCGGACCGACATCACCTGGTCCAACTCCATCGGCTTCCGCCTTACGGAAAAGGCCGAGCGCCTGTCGCGCTACGTCGCCTCGCTCGAAGCCATCGACGCCGATCACGCGCTGCTTTCCGAATTGCGCCCCGCAGCGGATTACGCCGCAGAGCGGGCCGAGGATTTCTCGGCCGACCTGTCCGATCCCGCCGCGCTTTCGGTCGCCGCCAACCGGCTGACGGCCAGCGATCCGCGCAAGCTCCTGAGCCTGTCGCGCTACATCGATGCGCTGGAGGATGAGGCGAAGACCTCCGACGATGCGAAGCGCGCCGTGGCGCTCAAGACGCTCGCTGCAGCCATGCGCGCCGATGGGCTCGGCATGGGCTGGATCCATTTCCGCGTGAATGCCAAGCAGCTTCACAACGCCATCCGCCGCCGGATCGACCCCGATGGCAACCTCGACCTCGCCAGCAAGGGCGCGGTGGTGCATCTCAACCGCGCGATCGAGCAGATCGAACCGCGCCGCAGCAACTTCGGTGCATTGGCGATCGAGGCCAGCACGGCCATCCGCCAGTTCCTCGCCATGGCGCAGATCCTTGCCCATATCGACGAGGATGCACCGATCCGCATGCTGATCGCCGAGTGCGAGGAGCCGGCAACGGTCCTCGCCGCGCTCTACTTCGCCAAGCTGTTCGGGATCGAGGACAAGGTCGACGTATCGCCCCTCTTCGAAACGGAGACCGCTCTGGAACACGGCGGCCGTTTCCTCGACGAACTGCTGGCGGAACCCGTCTACCAGGAATACGCGAAGAAGCGCGGGCGCGTGGCAATCCAGACCGGCTTCTCCGACGCCGGTCGGTTCGTGGGCCAGATACCCGCCAGCCTCGCCATTGAGCGACTGCAGGGCCGCCTGGCCGCCGCCATCGACGATAATGGTCTCAACGAAGTCGCCGCGCTCATTTTCAACACTCACGGCGAGTCCATGGGCCGCGGCGCGCATCCCACCAAGATGGCCGACCGGCTGGACTGGGCTCTATCCCCCTGGGCGCGCCGCCGGTTCGCCCGTGCGGGCATTCCGCTGGAGCCGGAAGTCAGCTTCCAGGGCGGCGATGGCTACCTTTGGTTCTCCACCCCCGAACTGGCGCGCGCCATGCTCACCCGCATCGCCGTGCTGCGCCCGGCGCAGGCCGATACCGACGTGCCGAAGGACATCTTCTACCAGCGCACGGACCTGAGCCTCGATTTCTACCGCGCGGTGAAGGATCACCAGCGCGACCACCTGGAAAGCCGTACCTACTCCCGCGCCATCACCGCATTCGGCCTCGGCCTGCTCAACTCCACTGGCAGCCGTGTCAGCCGCCGCCAGAGCGACCTTTCCGCCGACCGCGAGATGTCCCTGCGGCAGATTCGCGCCATTCCGCACAATTCCATCCTGCAACAGCTCGGCTACCCGGTGAACGTGATCGCCGGGATCGGCGAGGCGGCGGACGGCAATTACGAGGAAATCGGCGCGCTGCTGGCCGAAAGCCCGCGTGGGCGCGAACTCGTCCGCCTCGTGCGCGCCGCCAATGCGCTCGCCAGCGTGAAGACCGTGGCCGCGCACGGCGAACTGTTCAACTCCGCCTACTGGGCCAGCCGACCCTATCGCGGCACCGAGGGGCACCTGACCGCCGCCTGCCAGGCGCTGAGCGAATATCTGGTGAAGGACGACCGCGTCGGCGTGTTCCGCCGCCTCGCCAGCCGCCTGCGCGTGGACGCGATGAAGTTCCACCGCCTGCTGGAACACGTGCCCAATGACGCGCCGACCGACAACCGCGAGGACAAGCGGCGCATGATCGGCGTGCTGCAATCGCTGCGCTTGGCGCTGCTGCAAGCCATGTTCATTCGCGCCGTCAGCGTGCCGGTGTTCAGCCGCGCCAACGACGTGAGCCGGGACGACGTGCTGGAAATGGTCTTCACCCTCCGCATCGATGATGCGCTGGCGCAATTGCGGCGGGCCTACCCCACGCATTTCCCGCGGATCGACCGTTTCGACCTGACCGAGCCGACCGACTGGCCCGACGGCAGCGACGAGGGATACGAGGCCATCCACCGCGACTTCATCGATCCGATCGAACGCGCCTACGGCCTCTCCCTGCGTATCACCACGGCTGTTGCCAACGTATTCGGCGCGCACGGTTAAGCAGGGCCGCGTCGTTCCAAACAGGGACGCGGCGGCGCTGATAACTGGATTCCGCGCGCAATCGGGCGCAAGGAGCGCGATATGAAAACGAGGTTCAAATGGATCGGCGCGCTTGCCCTCGCCATCACGGCAACGGTGGGTGGCGCGATGGCTTTCACCCACGGCAGCGATGCACAGGAAAGCGATATCATCGCAGGCAGCGCCGCTGCCGTGGATGACGCTATCGCTTTCGTCGCCAATGAAGTGGTGCAGGAAACACCGGCTTACGACCCCGACGATCCTTTCGTCATCAAGCGGGTGCTGCCCATCGAAGGCCCGATCAAGTACGGCGAATGGCACTGGGACGACGAGGGTATTCCCGACGGTCCGCTGGTGATGACGGTTGACCTTCAGGCACGCGTGATCAGCGTATTTCGCAACGGCTACGAAATCGGTGCGGCCGCCGCTCTGCTTGGAACGCCGGAGCATCCTACGCCTGTCGGCACATTCCCGATACTGACCAAGGAGCGCCACAACGTCTCCGAGAAATACGGCAACGCGCCGATGCCCTGGACCTTGCGCCTGACGTGGGACGGCGTGGCAGTGCATGGCGGCTCCACCGTGGAACGCGGCTACGCCAGCCACGGCTGCATCGGCGTGCCGGATGAGTTCGCTTCACGGCTGTTCGATACTGCCGAGGTGGGCGACGTGGTGATCATCACCGATGGCGTGATGACGGGTGTGGGCGGAAGCCTTTCGACCGCAGGCTAACCTGTCCGGCGGGGCGGTTCGCGCGTCAGCGCCCAGCGGCCATCCTCGATTCTCGCCAGGACGCCCGCGACGTTTCCTCCCTCGCCCGCTTCGAGGCGCAAGAGCAACCTTGCAACGTCGCCGCCGCGCGGCCTGCCGCCCAATCGCTCCATCACCTGCGCCAGCAGCCGCCGGTTCATTTCGCGCGACCGGCCCGGCTTCAGGAGAAACCCGTCCGCCGTTTGCGTCACCATCTCCGGCCATAGACGCTCTGCGTAAGCCTGAAGCGCCTCGTAGGCTTCGGCCACGTTGCTGGCCGAAATGGCAAGTGCGGCGGGATCGAGCCAGTCGCAGTCCGCCAGCGCGCTGCGGATGCGCACCCGGTCGAAGCGTTCATCCACATTGCTTGGGTCATGCACGACCTTCTGCCGCGCGCCTGCGATCACCTTTTTCAGTTCCGCCCGGCGGAAGCCCAGCAGCGGGCGCAGGATGTGGATGCCGCCAGGTCCAGGCGGCTGCGAGCGGCGCACGCCGGCAAGGCCGGCCACCCCGCTGCCGCGATTGAGCCGCATCAGCAAGGTCTCGGCCTGATCGTCCGCATGATGGGCTGTTGCGACAGCCGCGAGCCCGCGCCGGGTCGCCCAATCGCCAAGCGCTTCATACCGCGCCGCACGCGCCTGCGCCTGCAAATTGCCCTCGCCGACCTCTATGCCGAGCACCTCGCATGATACGCCGCGCTGCTCGCAGGCAGCGAGCACGAGCGCGCATTCGTCCTTCGCTTCGGGACGCAGGCCGTGATCGACCGTCGCCACTTCGAACCCACCCGGAATCGCCTCGTGCGCCAGCAGCAGCATGGCTATCGAGTCCGGCCCGCCGCTGACGGCCAGTCCGATCTTCGCCCCTGACGGATTCAGCAGGTCGAGCGCCTGCCTGAAGCGCTCGACCAATTCGAAATCAGTTGCAGTCGACGCGGCCACCGAGGTCCTGGTACTGCGTCTGCAACCGGCCCACCGCCAGCGCCGGATAGGTATCGCCGAATTCGGCGAGCGCGATGCAGGCGCGGCGGGTGTCGCCCAGCGCGATCATGCTTTCGGCAAGGTACAACAGGCTGTCGGGAGCGCGAGCGGCACTGGAATCGGCTTGGTAATTGTCGAAGAAGTGCGTCGCGGCTGCGCGCGGTTCGCCGGCGTCCAGGAAAGCGCGGCCCAGCAGGTTGCGGCCATAGGTGGTGCGCCAGTGATCGGGATAGCGTTCGACGAACATCGCCAGCTGCTGCTGCGCTTCGGGGTAGAAGCCCGCATCCCACAGGCGGAAACCGTAGACGTATTCATCGTCGCCTTCGTCACCGGTGGCAGGCTTGGCAATGCCCTGCACCGCTTCCACGCGCGCCGGCGTGGGACCTTCGGCGACCTGCGTATCGCTTTCTTCGACGGGAGCGAGTTCCGCGGTATCTTCGCCGTCGCCGGGCACCGGGATCACGCCGCTGGGGCCGGAACTGGAACCCGTCGATCCCGCAGAAGCGCTGGTCCCGCCGCTGACGTCGCGTGTCTCCAGCGCATCGAGGCGGGTTTCGACCGCCGTGAGCGCGTTCTCGTTCACCTCGGTCGCCGCGGTGAGGCGGGCAAGCTGCTGCTCGATGGCATCGAGCCGGGCCAGCACGTCCGTCAACGCGGACGTCGTGGGTTGCGGCGTCGTGGTCTGCACCGGATTGCTCTGGGGCGTGATTTCCGGCTCGAAGAAACGCTCGTCTCCGCCGGGGAAGACCGCACGCTGAAGCGCGTTGATCTGGCTTTCGATCCGGCGCAGCCGGTCATCGCTCTGCGCCGCTGCGGGCAGCGGCACGGCGACGGCCACCATCCCCGCACAGATGGCGGCTCGGGTCAGGGTGAAAGTCGGTTTCGACCTGGAAAGCATTGCCGAGGTTCTCCTCAAATCCATATTCGGCGTATCGACATGGTTGGCCATGCCAGTTGCCACCAAGATAGACGATTAACGCGGGCGTAAAAGGCGCGATCGGGCGCATTTCCCCCGTGAAGATGCGAGCGCGGTGCCTACTCGATTTCGGGCGAAACGCCGCCCTCACCCGGATCGGCCGGCTCCGCGCGCGGCGGCGCGGTGGCCGCAGGCGAAGGCTCGGGCGTCGCCGTCGGCGTCGGACTTGCCGTCGCGGCAGGCGCGGTCCGGGCCGGTGTCGGCGTCGAGGTGGGGGACGGTGCAACTGTACGCGTCGGCGTGGGGCTGGGTTGCGGGGCCGTGGTCGCCGCGGGCCGGGGTGCGGGACGCGTTGCCGGTTCGCTCGATTGTGCAAGCTCCGCTACGGGAGCGGCAGGCGTGCCGAGCCCGAAACCGATGGTGGCAACGCCGCCTTCGCGAGACAGCAGCGCATCGGCCGAAATCGGCACGTCCTGAATCGTCTCGACCTCGGTCGAAAGCTTGCGCACCGGCCTGCCGCCAATGGTGATGGCGAGGCGATCCGGTCTGCCGGTAATGATCTGCGGATTGGCGGCATCGGCGGGAACGGTGAAGGTGTCACCCTCGCGCAGGGTGCCTTCCTGCAGCACGCGCCCCTCGCCATCGTAGAAGCGCACCCAGGTCTCGCCCTCTGCCGTGAACACGACGGGGCCACCCGGTTCCTCCGCAACGGCCTGTTGCTGCTGTTGTCGCTGCGTCGCCTGCTGCGCTGCCGCAGCCTCGGCCTGCTCCTGCCGCTCCTGCTCGACCAGCGAGGGGATTTCGGCGGCGGGCGCGAACAGCGCGCGGGCGGCGAAGAAGATACCGATCAGCAGGACCACGACGGCGAACAGCGAGAAATACAGCAAACGACCGCCCGGCGCACGCGAGGGGTCACCCGGCTCGAAAGAGCCGCCGCCGCGCCTTTGCTGCTCGTACCGCTCGTTGATGGCAGCCTCGTCCAGTTCCTCGCGCATGAGGCCGACGATTTCTTCCTGGTCCAGCCCGACGGTCTTGGCATAGGTGCGGGCGAAGCCGAGCACGTAGGTGCGACCGGGCAGCCCTTCCAGATCGGCGGTTTCCAGGCTTTCGAGGTGGCGGCGCGAAATGCGGGTCTCCGACGCGACCTGCTCCAGCGTCAGACCCTTGCGTTCACGCGCGGCGCGAAGCCGGGCACCGGCGGTGGCCGCAGCTTCGTGGGAATTATCTGGCAATGTCTCGTCTTCAGTATCGGTCATGACCGCTCCAGCAGGAATGATGCTGGGTTGTTTGCGAACCCTTGGCACCCACCCCAATCGACCCAGCCCCGCAGAGTCAAGCGATTGTGCGGTGCAAAAGGTTATTCAACCTCGATTTCGCGTTCCTGCGCCCAGGCCTGCAGGGCCGCGCGCATGTCAGCGGGTGGATTGGCCAGCCATTCCCTCATGGCCTGGCCGATTTCGCGGGTATCCACCTTGCGAACCAGTTCCTTGATGGGGCCGACACCTGCCGGTGTGATCGACAGGCGGCGAATGCCGATGCCCAGCAGCGCCAGCGCTTCCAGTCGCCGCCCGCCCATCTCGCCGCAGACGCCGAGATCCACCGGATAGCCGACGCAGTTCTGGACGACGCGGCGCAGGAAACGCAAGATGGCAGGGCTGACCCAATCGTACCGCTCCGCCAGCATCGGGTTCGCCCGGTCCGCCGCGAACAGGAACTGCGTCAGGTCGTTGGTGCCCACGGAAATGAAGGAAAGCTTGGGCAGCAGCAGGTCCAGCGTTTCCGCCAGCGAGGGCACTTCCAGCATCACGCCGTAATTGATCGCCGTGGGCAGCTTGTGCTTGCGGGACCTGAGAAAGGCGAGTTGCTGCTCGAACACGTCCTTTGCCGCATCGAATTCCCAGGGTTCCGATACCATCGGGAACATCACGTTCAGTTCGCGGCCCGATGCGCCTTCCAGCAAGGCGCGTGCCTGCGCCTTCATCAGGCCCTCACGCTCCAGCGCCAGGCGCAGGGCGCGCCAGCCCATGGCGGGGTTCTCGTCCTCTTTCGCGTTCTCGCTGGAGATGTAGGGCAGTGACTTGTCGCCGCCGATATCCACCGTGCGGAAGATCACCGGCTTGCCCTTCGCCGCGTCCAGCACGTCGCGATAGAGGCGCGCCTGACGCTCGCGCTGCGGCAGGGCGGCGGAGACGAGGAACTGGAATTCGGTGCGATATAGGCCGATGCCGTCGGCACCGGTCATCGCCAGCATGGCCACGTCGTCGCGCAGCCCGGCGTTCATCATCACCTGGATACGCTCGCCATCGCGGGTGAAGGGCTCCACCTCGCGCAGCTTGGCGTAGGACGCCTTCTTCTCCTTGCTGCGGGCAAAGCGCGTCTCGAACGCGTTCAGCACGCCGCTGGACGGGCGCACCGTGACCTTGCCGGCATCGCCATCCACCAGCATTTCGTCGCCTTCGCGCACCAATCCGCGAATGTTGGAGCACCGCCCGATCACCGGGATGCCCATGGCCCGCGCCACGATCACCACGTGCGCGGTGAGGGAGCCTTGTTCCAGCACCACGCCTTTCAGCCGGCGCTTGTCGTATTCCAGCAGTTCTGCGGGGCCGAGGTTCTTGGCGACGAGGATGGAATCGGCGGCAAGGCCCTTCTGTGCTGCCGTGCCTAGCTGGCCGGAAACGATGCGGATCAGGCGGTTGGCCAGATCCTCGAGGTCGTGCATCCGGTCCTGCAACAGCGGATCCTGGATTTCACGCATGCGCTGGCGAGTGCGCTGCTGCACGCGCTCGATCGCGGCCTCTGCCGTCAGGCCGGAATCGATCGCCTCGTTGATGCGGCGGCTCCAGCCTTCGTCGTAGGCGAACATCTTGTAGGTCTCGAGCACCTGCTCGTGCTCTCCGCCCACGCCGAATTCGGCTTGGCTCGCCATGTTGTCGATCTGCTCGCGCATGCGGTCGAAAGCGAGGTAGACGCGCTGGCGCTCGGCCTCGGTATCTTCGGCGACCGTCTGCTCGATGGTGACGCGCGGCTGGTGGAACACGGCCTGCCCGATGGCGAGGCCCTTCACCAGCTTCAGGCCATCGATGATGACCTGTCCGGAATGCGCTTCGGGCAGGCGATCCAGTTCTTCTGCATCGACAAGCCCTGCATTGTTGATGAGCTCTGCCAGCACCATGGCGGTGGTCTGCAGCGCCTCGATCTCCACTTCCTCGTACTTGCGCGGATCGGCATGCTGCACGGTCAGCACGCCGATCGAGCGTTCGCGCCGCACGATGGGTACGCCGGCAAAGGAGTGGAAGCTTTCCTCGCCCGTTTCGGGGCGGTACTGGAATTCCGGGTGGGTGGCCGCTTCGGCCAGGTTCAGCGTCTCGATGTTCTGGGCGATGGTGCCGGTCAGCCCCTCCCCCACGCCAAGGCGCGTGACGTGAACGGCGGCCTGGTTCAGCCCGCGCGTGGCGAACAGTTCCAGCATCCCTTCGCGCAGGAGGTAGATCGAGCAGACTTCGCTATCGAGCGCCTCGCCGATCGTTTCCACCACCTGGTTCAGCTTGGCCTGCGCATGGGTGCGCGATGCCATCACCTCGTGAAGGCTGGTA
>MDTG01007686.1_pt1 | contig 26003 bp, 30 predicted proteins | sample 811421 | NCBI WGS metagenome assembly MDTG01 (sample SAMN05326645, study PRJNA326480) | marine metagenome | isolation source: seawater | place: Pacific Ocean: South East | collected 2011
AACATCTTGCACAACAAAAAGAAATATTAGAAAAGGTAGTAGGAAAATTTAATTAATGTCTCAAAAAATATTAGTACCAACCTTAGGAGAGTCCGTAACTGAAGCAACGGTATCCAAGTGGCTTAAAACTAAGGGAGAGGAAGTATCCTCAGACGAACCTATAGTAGAACTTGAAACTGATAAAGTTAACGTTGAAGTTCCATCTCCATCTGATGGAATTTTAGAAGAAATTACTGTTAAAGAAGGACAAACTGTAAACGTAGGTTCTCTACTTGGAAGTGTAAATGACTCTGATGAAAAAACTTCAACAACATTTAAAGAAGTTAAAAAATATTCGCCACCATCAAAAAAAATAGAAGCAAAGCAAAAAGAAAAAAAAGTGATTAAAAAAGAGGATAACACCAAAATTTTGGTTCTAGACACAAAGGTAAAAAGTGAAAAATTAAAAGTTGAAAAAGATAATCCTTTATTGCTAACCGAACCTTACAATAAAAAAAATGAGACAGCAGTTTCGCCATCCGCGAGAAAAATGGCTATAGAGTCAAAAATTGATTTAGATGGGGTCAAAGGCACTGGAAAAAATGGAGTAATTTTAAAAGAAGATATTATGAGTTTAATGGGGGTGAAGCCAGCTACTTCAGAAAGAAAAATTGCGCACGGTCCAGAGGAAAGAATTAAAATGACCAGGCTAAGGCTAACTATAGCAAAAAGATTAAAAGAGGCTCAAGAAAATGCAGCAATGTTAACAACATTTAACGAAGTTGATATGAACGAAGTAATTACGATGAAAAATAATTATAAAAAAGAATTTCAAGAAAAATATTCTACTAAACTTGGTTTTATGTCCTTTTTTGTAAAAGCATGTGTAAATGGTTTAAAGAATTATCCTGCAATTAATGCTGAGATTCAAGGTGATGAAATTGTATATAAAAACTATTACAATATAAGCATTGCAGTTGGAACAGACAGAGGTCTTGTTGTCCCTGTGTTAAGAGATACTGACGAAATGTCTTTTGCTGATATTGAAAGTAATATTAGTTCGTTGGGGCAAAAAGCTAGAGATGGAAAAATTACAATTGAAGATCTTCAAGGAGGAACTTTTACAATAACTAATGGTGGAATATACGGATCAATGCTATCAACACCAATTTTAAATCCACCCCAATCTGCTGTTTTAGGGATGCATAATATTATTGAAAGGCCAATGGTAATAAATGGAGAAGTGAAAATTCGCCCCATAATGTATCTTGCTCTTTCCTATGACCATAGAATAATAGATGGCAAAGAAGCAGTTTCTTTTCTAAAAACAGTTAAAGAGTGTTTAGAACAACCTAAAAGATTATTTTTAGATCTGTAATTATATGGAAAAAAATTTTGACGTAATAGTAATTGGAGGAGGACCAGGAGGATATGTCTGTGCAATTAGAGCTGCACAACTAGGCTTGAAGACTGCTTGTATCGAAAGTAGAGGAGCTTTAGGAGGAACCTGCTTGAATGTTGGGTGTATACCATCAAAAAGTTTGTTAAATTTATCTGAAAATTATCATAAAGCTCAAAAAGATTTTGGCAATCAAGGAATAGAAATAAGTGACATTAAATTAAATATAGAAAAAATGATGTCAAATAAAGATAAATCAGTTCAAATTTTAACAAAAGGAGTAGAATTTTTGTTTAAAAAAAATAAAGTCTCTTATTTAAAAGGAAAAGGAGTTCTCTTTTCTGAAAAAGACGTAGTAGTTTATAATGAGGGAAAAAAAGATTCATATAAAGCAAAAAATATTGTTATAGCAACTGGATCGTCAGTGTCTTCCTTACCTGGAATAGAAATTGATGAAAAAAATATTATTTCGTCAACAGGAGCTTTGTCTCTTAAAAAAGTTCCAAATAAATTAGTTATAATTGGTGGAGGTTATATAGGTCTAGAGATGGGTTCAGTGTGGTCTAGACTAGGTTCAGAGGTAACCGTTATAGAGTACCTTGACTTAATTACGCCAGGAATGGATAAAGAAATTTCAAAAGAATTTCAAAAAATTCTTACTAAACAAGGAATAAAATTTAAATTAAACTCAAAAGTTATTAGCGTAAAATCTACAAATAACTTAGTCCAAACTAAATTTATTGACAATCAAAGTTCAAAAGAAAGCACAATTGATGCTGAAAAAGTTTTAGTATCTGTTGGAAGAAAACCATACACAGAAGGATTAAATCTTTCAAAAATCGGCATTAACAAGGACAAAAAAGGAAGAATAGAAGTTAATGAAAAACTTCAAACTTCAATAAAAAATATTTATGCTATTGGTGATGTAATAAAAGGACCAATGTTAGCTCATAAAGCTGAGGAAGAAGGTATAGCAGTAGCAGAAATTATTGCAGGACAAGCAGGGCACGTAAACTACAATGTTATTCCAGGAGTTGTTTATACATCCCCAGAAGTGGCAACCGTCGGTCAAACAGAAGAACAACTTAAAGAAAATAAGATATCTTACAAAGTTGGAAAGTTTCCATTTCTCGCAAATTCACGAGCTAAAGTTAATAATGCAACTGACGGATTTGTAAAAATATTGGCAGATTCGAAAACTGATAAAGTACTTGGTGTTCATATTATCGGTCCCCACTGTGGAGATATGATAGCTGAAATGGCTTTAGCAATGGAATTTGGAGCTAGCTCAGAAGATATAGCTAGAACATGTCACGCACATCCTACGCATACTGAAGCAATAAAAGAAGCAGCGTTAGCTGTTGATAAGAGACCAATTCATTTTTAATTGATAAAATTTCAATTAGTATATTTTTATGAAAATTCCTGTGTTGCTTCCTAAGATTTTTAACTATCCCTTAACCTACAATATAGACATAAAAAAAAATATTAAATTAGGCGATATTGTAGAAGTTCCATTTGGGAAGGAGAAAGAGATAGGAGTGGTATGGAAAAGCATTCAATTTACAAATAAAAAAATTAAAATTAAAAATGTTGAAAGAAAAATTTGCAATGTTCCTTTTAGTAGTAAATTTATTTCTTTTATAGATTGGTTTTCGACTTACAATATAGTTCCAAAGGGAAAAGTGCTAAAAATGAGTATTGGCAACAAAAAAAATGATTTATTTAAAAAAGTTGAGAGCAAATTAACAGTTAATAAATTGGTCAAGGTAAAAAAATTTATACTTAATAATGAACAAAAAAACGCATTAAAGTATATACAAAAATTAGGAAATAATTTTAACGTTTCAGTATTACAAGGAGTAACAGGATCAGGAAAAACACTAGTTTATTTTGAAAGGATTAAAGAAATATTAACCAAAAAAAAACAAGTATTAGTTTTGCTTCCAGAAATTTTTTTAACTAATCAGTTTAAAGATAGATTTCTAGAATATTTTGGTTATTCGCCAGCGATTTGGCATTCAAAAATAACACCAAAACAAAAAAGAATTATGTTGCAAGGAATTGTAAGTGAAAGAATTAGATTAATTATAGGTGCAAGGTCCTCATTGCTTTTACCTTTTAAAAATTTAGGATTAATTATTGTAGATGAAGAGCATGACCCCTCATACAAGCAAGACGATGGAGTAATCTACAATGCTAGAGATATGGCAATATCAAGAGCATACTTTGAAAATATACCCATAAGTCTTGTGTCATCAATTCCTTCTTTAGAAACTTTTAATCATATTAAAAATAAAAAGTATAATCACATAAAGATCTTAAAAAGGTTTAATGAATACCCGCTTCCAGCAACAAAAATAATAAATTTAAATCTACAAAAACTTAAAAATGAATTTATATCCAAAGAAACTATATGTTTAGTAAATAAATTTTTAAAAAAAAAAGAGCAAATATTGTTTTTTTTAAACAGAAGAGGATATGCCCCATTTTTAATATGCAAGAATTGCGGTTACAAGCATTCATGCCCACACTGTTCAATTTATTTAACTTTTCATAAATCTTTAGGAAAATTAATTTGTCATCATTGTGGATATAAAAAAAACTCAAAAAATAAATGCAATGATAAAAATAATGATTGTAATTTTACAATGTATGGACCGGGAGTTGAAAAAATATTTGATGAGTTGAAAATTAAATTTCCCAGTAAACGAATTAAGATATTTTCTAGTGATTATTTAAATAAAAAAAAAGAAAGTGAAAATATTTTGAAAGAAATAAGCGATAATAAGATAGATATTATTGTTGGAACACAAATGATCTCCAAGGGTTTTAACTTTCCAAAATTAAACTGTATAGTTGTTGTTGATGCAGATTTTTCTGGAAAGGGCTATGATTTAAGAACTACTGAAAAAAATATACAACTTTATAATCAATTAAGTGGTAGAGCAGGAAGGTTTTCAAAAAATTCTTTAATTATTTATCAAACTATAAGTCCGGAGAATAAAACTTTAAGTGATTTACTAAAAAATAATCCTGAAAAATTTCTCGAAAATGAACTTATTATTAGACAAGAAAATAAGCTTCCTCCATTTCGAAGGTTAATAGCTTTGATAGTTTCTTCAAAAAATAAAGAAAATAGTTTTAGAGGAGCTCAAGAGGTAAAAAATAAAATAAAAATAATTAAAGATATCGAAATAATGGGACCCGTAGACTCGCCTTTGTTCAGAGCTAAAAATATGTTTAGGACTAGACTTCTGCTAAGGAGCAAAAATGATCAATTTATCCAAAAAAAACTCATCAAGACTTTAGAGAGCCTTAAAATTTCGTCCAAAATTAAACTTACAGTTGATGTTGATCCAATAAATTTTATTTAAAGCTACTTAAGTAACTTGAACCGTATATTGGCATATGATACGAAACGACATTTATTTCTTAGAAAATCATAGTTAGGATAAATTAAGTGAGTTCACATAAATCATTTTCAAACGAAACTTCAGATAGATATGCTCGTGCATTATTTGAAATTTCTTTAGAAAATTCAGAATTACCAATTATAGAAAAACATTTAAAAGAACTTTTGAAAGTATATGAGTCTAATAAGGATTTAGAGTACTTTATAAAAAATCCAACTCAATCATCTCAAAATCAATTAGCTGCAATTAGTAAGTTATCGGAAATAATGAAATTTACTGAAAGCTTAAAAAATTTTCTTTCTATTCTTGTTATAAAAAGAAGAATATTTTTTATTAGCAAGATCATAAAAAGTTTTTTAAAGCTCTCAGCACATAACAAAGGTGAATTAACAGCATCTCTTGTATCTTCTAAAAACTTATCACCAGAAGAACTAAAAAATATTAATTCAGAATTATCAAAATCAGTTGGATATTTATTAAATTTTAATTATAAAGTTGATGAGGAATTAATTGGTGGTCTCAAAATTCAAATAGGAAGCTTAATGATAGACACATCTATTAAAAATAAATTAAAAAAATATGAACAGTTAATGTTAGAAAACTAAAATGCAAATTAATCCTTCAGAAATAACTAAATTATTAAAAGAACAAATTAAAAACTTTGGTCAGAAAGCTGAAGTTTCCGAAGTTGGTAAAGTTTTATCTGTAGGAGATGGAATAGCTAGAGTTTATGGTTTGGACAACGTTCAAGCGGGAGAAATGGTAGAGTTTGATGATGGTTCAAAAGGAATGGCCCTAAACCTTGAAAGCGATAATGTTGGTGTAGTTATATTTGGTGATGACAGAAAAATCAAAGAGGGCGATACAGTGAAAAGAACTAATTCTATCGTTGACGTGCCTGTTGGAAAAGAATTATTAGGCAGAGTAGTTGATGGACTTGGAAGTCCTATTGATGGGAAAGGCAATTTATCAGAAAAACAACGAAAAAGAGTAGAGGTAAAAGCACCAGGAATTATCCCAAGACAATCAGTCAACGAACCAATGCAAACAGGATTAAAGTCTATAGATACTTTGATACCCATTGGAAGAGGACAAAGAGAATTAATTATTGGAGACAGACAAACTGGAAAAACAGCTGTAGCTATTGACACAATAATTAATCAAAAAGCTATAAATGAATCAGCTGATGAGAAAAAAAAATTATACTGCGTTTATGTTGCAATTGGCCAAAAAAGATCAACTGTTGCTCAAATTACGAAAACTTTAGAAGAAGCTGGAGCAATGAAATATACTACAGTTGTTGCGGCTACAGCATCGGATTCTGCGCCTTTACAATTTTTAGCACCTTATACAGGCTGTACTATTGGAGAGTATTTTAGAGACAACGGCATGCATGCGCTTATTATTTACGATGATTTATCAAAACAAGCTGTAGCCTACAGACAAATGTCCTTACTTCTAAGAAGACCACCAGGAAGAGAAGCTTACCCTGGAGATGTTTTTTATTTACACAGTAGATTACTAGAGAGAGCCGCGAAGCTTAATGAAGAAAATGGCGGAGGATCTTTAACAGCTTTACCAATAATTGAGACACAAGCAGGCGATGTATCTGCATATATTCCTACTAACGTAATATCAATTACAGATGGCCAAATTTTTCTAGAAACTGAACTTTTTAATCAAGGTATTAGACCTGCTGTAAACGTCGGATTATCAGTATCAAGAGTTGGATCTGCGGCACAAACAAAAGCAATGAAAAAAGTCGCTGGTTCGATTAAATTAGAGTTAGCGCAATACAGGGAAATGGCGGCTTTTGCACAATTTGGTTCAGACCTAGATGCATCTACTCAAAAATTATTAAACCGCGGTTCAAAACTTACAGAATTGCTTAAACAAGACCAGTATTCGCCATTAACTGTTGGTGAGCAAGTTGTAACTGTATTTGCTGGAGTTAGAGGGTATCTGGATGATGTAGAATTAGATAAAATTAAATCTTTCGAGAAAGATATAATTGAACAAATAAAAAATGAAAAACCAGAAATTTTAGAAAATATTCAGTCAACTGGAAAATTAGACGATGACACTGAAAAATCTTTAGCGCAAATAATAGAAGAATACAAAAAAAGTAAAAAATAATGCCTAGTCTAGATGATTTAAAAAAAAGAATTAAAAGTGTTAAATCAACACAAAAGATTACTAAAGCAATGAAAATGGTGGCTGCAGCTAAATTAAGAAAGGCGCAAGAAAGCGCTGAGAAAGGTAGACCTTATAGTGAAAAGTTGCAAAATATAATTTTAAATCTTACAAAATCAATCAGTGATCCAAATAATGCTCCAAAGCTTTTAGTCGGAACAGGAAAAGATGAAACTCACTTATGCGTCGTAATGACAGCAGATAGAGGACTGTGTGGCGGTTTTAATTCTAATATTTGTAAATTAGCAAAAAACTATATTAAGAAAGTTATTAATGATAAAAAAAATTTAAAAATTATTACAGTTGGATCAAAAGGTTTAGATCAGCTTAAGCGTGAATACAACAAATATATAATTAAAAAAATGAGTTTTAAAGATCAAAAAAAAATTACTTTTAAAGAAGCAAATATAGTTGGCAAAGTTATAATAGATTTGTTTGAAAAAGGGGAGTTTGATAAGTGTATTTTATTTTATAATAATTTTAAAAATGTTATTACTCAAATACCACAGGCTCAACAAATAGTTCCTACAGAATTTGCTGATAATGAAAAAAACGAAACGGATGAAAATTTTTCTTACGAATTTGAGCCAGATGAAGATGAAATATTAGAAGATCTATTACCTAAAAATATTTCTACTCAAGTATTTAAGGCCTTTTTAGAAAATGCTGCAAGCGAACAGGGTTCTAGAATGACTGCTATGGATAACGCTACAAGAAATGCTGGAGACTTAGTCGATAAACTTACAATTAACTATAATAGAAGTAGACAAGCATCGATAACAAAAGAATTAATAGAAATAATATCAGGAGCAGAAAGTTTATAATTATGAGTACAACAGGAAAAATAACACAATTAATAGGAGCAGTAGTAGACGTTCGTTTTGATGAAGGTTTACCAGAAATTTATACAGCACTCGAGGTAAACAACGGTGGAAATAAATTAATCTTAGAGGTTGCGCAACACTTAGGAGAAAGTAGTGTTAGAACTATTGCAATGGATGCGACAGAAGGTTTGAAAAGGGGTGATGAAGTAATTAATACGGGAGCTCCAATTAGTGTGCCTGTTGGTCCGGAAACTTTAGGTAGAATTATAAATGTAATTGGTGAACCAATAGATCAAAAAGGTAAAGTTCAAACCAAAGAAAAATGGCCAATACATCGTCAGGCACCCAAGTTTACCGATCAATCTACAGAAACGGAAATACTTGTAACTGGTATTAAAGTTATTGATCTACTTGCACCTTATGCTAAAGGAGGAAAGATAGGACTTTTTGGTGGAGCGGGAGTAGGAAAAACAGTGACTATTATGGAGTTAATAAACAATATTGCTAAAGCTCACGGTGGATTTTCTGTATTTGCGGGTGTGGGAGAAAGAACTAGAGAAGGAAATGACCTATACCACGAAATGATTGAGTCAGGGGTAATTAAGACAGACGGTAAAGGCTCTAAAGCGGCTTTAGTTTATGGTCAGATGAATGAACCTCCAGGAGCAAGAGCAAGAGTTGCTTTAACTGGTTTAACTGTTGCTGAATATTTTAGAGACAAAGAAGGTCAAGACGTACTTTTTTTTGTCGATAATATTTTTAGGTTTACCCAAGCAGGATCTGAAGTATCCGCTTTATTAGGAAGGATACCTTCTGCAGTTGGTTACCAACCAACTTTAGCTACTGATATGGGAAATCTACAAGAAAGAATTACTTCCACTGGTAAAGGATCTATTACCTCAGTTCAAGCAATTTACGTACCAGCTGACGATTTGACAGATCCAGCTCCAGCAACTTCATTTTCACATCTTGATGCAACTACTGTTTTATCAAGACAAATAGCAGAGCTAGGAATATATCCAGCTGTTGATCCATTAGACTCTACCTCTAGAATTTTAGACCCAAGAGTAGTTGGGGAAGAGCATTATAGAGTAGCTCGCGAAGTTCAAAAAATCTTACAAGCTTACAAATCATTACAAGATATAATCGCAATTTTAGGTATGGATGAACTGTCCGAAGAAGACAAACTCACAGTTGCTAGAGCAAGAAAAATACAAAGATTTTTATCACAGCCTTTTTTTGTGGCAGAAGTTTTTACAGGCTCACCTGGAAAACTTGTAGATTTAGATTCTACAATTAAGGGATTCGATGCTATTTGTAAAGGTGACTACGATCATTTGCCTGAAGCTGCTTTTTACATGGTAGGTTCAATTGAGGAAGCAGTAGAAAAAGCTGAAAAATTAGAAAAAGATACTGCAGCGTAATGTCTGAAAATTTTAATTTAGAAATCATTAGTCCAGATAAAACTTTATTAACAAAAGAAGCTCATCAAGTTATAATTCCTTCTTACGAGGGTTTAATGGGAATTCTAAAAGATCATATATCTTTAGTAACTTTTTTAAGACCAGGTCTAATTGATGTTTCGAGTGAAAAAGGCGATGAAAAATTTTTTGTTGAAGATGGAACAGTTGAGTTTTCTAATAACTCGTTGTTAATACTATCTGCAACAGTAAGAAATATTAAAAATATTTCGCATCAAGAAATAAATGAATTGATAGCTGAGACAGAAGAAAAAATTAAAAGTGCAGAAATTAAAGATAAAGATATGTATATTTTGACATACAAGTTAGACACTTTAAATCAGATTACCCGATAATACTGTTAAGTTCTTTTACTAAATCTTCATAGATATGTTTTTTAAAATCAACAATTACATTAGGTAATTCTTTAAAGTCAATCCATTTCCATTCAATAAATTCTGGATTTTTAGTGTTTATATTTATTTCTTTATCGTTCCCAATAAATTTTACAACAAACCATTTTTGCTTTTGACCTTTATACTTGCCTTTCCAAATTATACCAATTAATTTTTTGGGTAACTGATATTCAAACCAGTGATCTATTTCTTTAATAATTTTAATTGTTTTAATACTAGTTTCTTCAATCAATTCTCGTCTCATAGCATTTTGCAAAGACTCATTATCATCTACTCCACCCTGAGGCATTTGCCATTTGTTTATTGGATTGTCTTTTCGTTTTGCAACAAATACTTTGTTTACTGAATTTAAAACTATAATACCAACACCAGTTCGCATTGGTAAATTATTTTCTTTCATGTATTTAAGAGTTAAAAAGTTTTATTGCGTAATTAAGTTGATTATCATTGTCGCTATTGATCTTAAAACCATCTTCTTTCTCTTCAACAAAAATATCTGGTGTAACCCCTACCTCAGAAATAGATTTTCCTGAAGGAAGATAGTATTTTGAGATTGTCAATCTAACACCTCCACCATTTCTTAAATTTATTATTGATTGAACTGAGCCTTTACCATATGTATTTTCCCCAAGAACAATTGCCCTCTTATGATCTTTAAGTGCTCCAGCTAATATTTCAGAGGCTGATGCTGATCCATTATTAATTAATACAATCATAGGCTTCCCTTTAATTTCGTCACCTGGCCGAGCAAAAAATTTTCTAGTTTCAGATATTTTTCTTCCTTTTGTTGATACTATTTCTCCATCATTAAGAAAAAAGTCAGTAATTCTTATCGCTTGTGTTAAAAGTCCTCCAGGATTATTTCTTAAATCAACTATGTAACCTATTGGATTATCTTTCTTTTCAAACTCTTTTATATTTTCAAAAAATTGAGAGTCGCTATTTTCATTGAAAGATTTTAGTTTTATGTATCCAATTTTATTATTTTTATCTTTAATTATTTTTGCTTCTACCGACTTAACTTCAATAATTGCCCTTTTGATATTAAATTCTAAAGATTTTTTTTTATTTTTTCTTCTGACCGTCAATTTAATGCTAGTTCCAACTGGGCCTCTCATCAATTTTACAGCTTCCATTAAAGATTTTCCTTGAACTTGTTTGCCATCTATACGAACGATATAATCACCAGCTTTAATACCAGCTTCAGATGCCGGAGTCCCATCAATTGGAGAAATCACTTTAACGACACCAGACTCCATTCCGATTTCTATACCTAGTCCTCCAAACTTTCCCTTAGTGTCAGTTTGCATACTCTTAAATAGTTCAGGACTCATATACGAAGAGTAAGGATCTAAAGATTGTAGAACTCCATTTATTGCTGAGTCCATAACATCGGCCGGATTTACCTCATCCACGTATTCTTTTTGTATTTTTTCTAAAACTTCACTAAACAAATCTATTTTATCATAAAAATCATCTTTGTTTTTTGGCACTGCCAATAGACCGTTGAAAATAAAAAAAGTTGAAAATATTATAATTATTTTTTTCATATCATAGCTTTTTGCTTAGGTATTGGTTCTGCCCACATTTTTTCAATATCATAAAAATCTCTTTTGTCTGGATGAAATATGTGAACTATGACATCTATTGCATCAACTAACTTCCAGTCATCACTTTCTCTTCCTTCTATTCTACAGTTATAAATTCCTTTTTTTTTTAACTCCGAGACTAGTATTTCTGATAAGGACTGCAAATGCCTAGAGGATGTTCCTGAAGCTACTATCATATAATCAGCTATATATGATTTCTTTTTAAGATTTATCGAGATTATATTATTAGCTTTGTTTTGGTCTAAAGTTTTTACTATAATCTTTTTAATTTCTGATATTTCCATTCAGTTATTTATTTTGTAAATTTTTTCTTAACTGAGTAGAAGATATATCTATTTTTCTATTTTTAACAAATATAATTTTATTTTTACTTAAATATTTGTTTATAAAAGATTTTTTACCTTTTTTATCATACCCTTTTCTTGAAAAAACAACTAGTTGAGTTAATTCTACAATCTTTTTCCATTTTTTCCACTTATGAAAATTAATTAAATTATCTGATCCAATAATTAAAAATATAATGGATTTTTTATTCTTTTTTTTTAGATACAAAATTGTATTGATTATATTTACTGATTTTAGTTTTTTATCTAAAGATAAAACCTTTATTTCATTTATTTTTTTTGTAATTTTTTTGCATCTTAAAACTCTATCTTTTAATGAAAAAAAACTTTTTTTCTTAAAAGGATTTTTTTTTGTTACAACCCAAAATATTTTATTAAGTCTTAATTTTTTTATACTAATTAATGATAATTTAAGATGAGCTTTATGCGGTGGATCAAAACTGCCACCAAATATCCCAATAGAAACTTTTTTAACTTTAATCATATTAAAATTAAGATCTAATAGTTCCTTTTCCAATAACAATATACTTGTAGGAAGTTAATTGATCAATTCCAACTGGTCCTCTAGGTGGAAGTTTATTTGTCGATATTCCTACCTCTCCTCCAAATCCAAATTCTCCTCCGTCTGCAAATTGAGTAGATGCATTAAGCATAGCTATAGAACTATTTACACCATCAAAAAAAGTTTGTGCGATCTTAAGGTTGTTTGTAATGATTGCATCTGTGTGCATGGTCCCATATTTTAAGATATGTGAGACCGCCTCACCAACATTTTTGACGGACTTGATAGATATTTTTGAGTCCAAGTATTCAGTTTTCCAATCAATTTCTTTTGCAAGTTTTAATTTATTCTTGAACAATTTATTAATCTTTTTATCAACCAAAACTTCACAGCCTACTGAATTTAAAGAACTAATTATAGGTTTACAATGTGATTTTAATACGCTTGAGTTAACCAAAAGAGTTTCGGCTGCACCGCAAATGCTAGTCCTTCTCATTTTAGCATTAATTATAATTTTTATCGCTTCTTTTAAATTTGAATTTTTATCTACATAAATATGACAAATTCCCTCCAAATGTCCTATAACCGGTACTTTTGAAAATGATTGAACTTTTTTTACCAATCCCTTTCCTCCTCTTGGAACTATAACATCTATGTAATCATTCATTTTGGATAAAAGTTGTTCTACAATTTTTCTATCTTTATTTTCTATAAATTGAACACAATTTTTATCAATATTATTTTTTATTAAAGAATTTCTAAATAAATTCGCCAGCAATCTATTAGAAAAATATGCATCTGTTCCGCCTCTAAGAATAGCGCAATTCTTAGATTTAAAACACAGTGCCGCTACATCTGCGGTAACATTTGGTCTACTTTCATAAATTACTCCTATTATTCCTATAGGTGTAGAAACTTTTTTTATTTTAAGTCCATTGGGCCTTTTCCACTCAGCCAATGTTTTTCCAATTGGATTTTTAAATTTTGCAATTTCATTTATAGAATTTCTAATACCTTCTATTTTTTTTTCATTTATAATTAATCTATCAATTAAATGCTTCCTTTTGGCTGTTTTAATATCTTTTAAATTTTCCTTAATAATTTGTTTTTTATTTGAGTCTAATTTTTTTATATAATCTTGTAAAACTTTTCTAACTTTTTTATCATCAATTTTATTTAATTTTTGAAAAGCCGCTTTAGCATTTACTCCAATTTCATTTAAATATTTCATTTATAACTTTACCATATCGTCTTTATGAATTACCTCTGATTTACTAGAATATCCTAATACTTCTTCTATTTTAATACTTTGTAAGCCTTTAATCTTGTTTATTTCTTCCGAAGTGAAAGAAGATAATCCACGAGCAATATTTTTTTCTTTTTCATCTACAATCAAAATATTTTCTCCTTTAGCAAAGTGGCCAGAAACTTTAGTTATGCCCGCTGCAAGAAGACTTTTACCATTGCCTAGAGCTTTTACTGCCCCATTATCTATATATATTTTAGCAAATGAGTTTATTGAACTCACTATCCATTTTTTTCTTGCATCTAAAGTCGATATTTTTGCTACAAACCGAGTATATACTTTATCTTTAATAATTTTACTTATTGGATTTAAATTCTTACCATTTGCAATAAACATATTACACCCAGAGTTCATACAAATTTTTGCTGCTTCTAATTTAGTGTACATTCCACCTGAACCATATTTGTTAATTTTTTTATCAGCCAGATCAAAGACAGACTGATCTAAATCATCTATAATTTTAATTAATTTTTTTTTACTTTTTGACTTATCATATAAGCCATCTACATCAGAAAATATTATTAAAGTATCAGCACCAATTATCTGTGCTACTCTTGCCGCCAATCTGTCGTTATCACCATATTTAATTTCAGACGTGGCTGTAGTGTCATTTTCATTTACTAAAGGTATTGCATTTAAATTAAATAAATTTTCAAATGTTCTTCTAACATTTAAAGCTCTACGTCTTTGCTCAGTATCATCTGGCGTGATTAAAATTTGTCCAGTCTTTAATTTATGTTTGTTGAATAATTTTTGAAATTCACTAGCTAATTGAATTTGACCTACGGAAGCAATAGCTTGACTCATTTCTATTTTAATTTTTTTTTTTTTATTTTAAGATAATTTTGACCAAGGGCAATAGCACCAGACGAAACTATAGTTAAATCAGATTTACCTTTGTATTTTTTGATATCTTTAATAAGACTATTAATCCATTTTTTTTTCAAATTACCAGATTTATCAACGACAGTTGATGAGCCTAATTTAATTACTATTTTTTTAGAGTTATTTATTAACATTTTTTATGAATAGTTTTTTTATTTTTAGAATATCATTTTTATTAAACACAGAAATAATTTCATAATTTTTCTTTATTTTATTTTTAAACATCTTTATTTTTTTATCTATGTCTTTTTTAGAAAATAAATCTAATTTGTTAAAAACTATAATCTCTCTCTTTTCCCCTAATTTACAATCATATTTTGTTAGTTCGTTTTTTACTTTTAAATAATTGTCTAATAAATTTTCTTCTGACAAATCTATCAAATGAACAAGCATTTTACATCTCTCTACATGTCTTAAAAATTTATCGCCCAATCCAACTCCTTTATGAGCACCTTCAACTAATCCTGGTATATCTGCTAGAGTTACTTCTTTATTGTTATAATAAGTAACTCCCAGGTTTGGATCAATAGTTGTAAAAGGATAACTAGCTACTTTAGGTTTTGCTCTAGTAAGTGCTGATAGCAAACTAGATTTACCTGCATTAGGTAAACCAATAATTCCTATATCTGCAATTACTTTAAGTTGTAACCAAACCCAAAATTCTTCTCCAGTTTTTCCGTTAGTCTTTTTTTTAGGAGCTCTATTGGTAGAGCTCTTAAATCTTACATTTCCTAAACCACCCAATCCTCCATTAGCCACTAAATATTTTTCTTTATTTTTGACAAAATCATATACTAGAGTGTTATTATCTTCTTCATATATTTGAGTTCCAACAGGAACCTTAATAATTAAATCTTTGCCATTAGCTCCTGTTCGATTCCTTTTACTGCCAGAGAATCCTTTTTCAGCTTTAAAGTGTTGGGCATATCTAAAATCTATTAATGTATTTAGATTTCTTTCAGACTCAAATATCACTGAACCACCGTTTCCTCCATCACCACCATCTGGCCCACCATATTCAATAAATTTTTCTCTTCTAAAACTAGCAGAACCTGAACCACCATCTCCAGCTTTAATATAGATTTTTGCTTGATCTAAAAATTTCATTTTGGATTTAAAATAACTTAAGTTATTTTTTTAATTAGTTAGGGATTACAGAAACAAAAGTTCTGTTTAGTTTAGCTTTTTTAAATTTTACTTTTCCCTTAACAAGAGAAAAAATTGAGTGATCTTTACCCATACCTACATTTTCTCCAGGATGAATTTTAGTTCCTCTTTGCCTGACTATTATGTTTCCAGGTATCACAACTTGATCACCGTATTTTTTTACACCCAGCCTTCTTCCTTTGCTGTCTCTTCCGTTACGTGATGATCCACCTGCTTTTTTTGTTGCCATAAAATTTTATTTTTTTGAAGCTTTCTTTGTTTCAGTTTTTAGTTTTTTTGAAACTTTCTTTGTTTCAGTTTTTAATTTTTTAGTCTCTTTTGTATTTATTACTTTTTTTGACTGTATAGCTTCTGTTTTTGCTTCACCAATTACTTTTCCATCTTTAGAAAGAATTTTTGTAATTTGAATTTTAGAGTGTCTTTGTCTATGTCCATTTTTTTTTCTAGAGTGTTTTCTTCTCCGTTTGTGAAATATTAAAATTGTTCTGTCTTTAATATTGTCCAAAAGTTTAGCTTCAACAATAGCCCCGTTTATATTAGGGTCACCGACCTCTGTACTTTCATCATCATTTAATAAAAGAACTTTTTTAAACTGAATAGTCTTTCCAACCTCAGAATCAAGTTTTTCTATTTTCAAAATCTCGCTTGGTGAAACTTTATATTGTTTACCACCTGTTTCAATTATTGCAAAAGACATATTATTAATTCCTTTAATTTTAAAGCAATATAACTTGAAAGGATTTCAAGTCAAGATCTATGATTCTAAAAACTATCTTTTAAAACCCTTAATTTACTGAAAATATCTTTATCGCTAGCTCCATTCATTTTGAGAATACTTTTTAAGGAATTGTTGTCACATCTTAAAAAAATATTTGTTTTTAACTCCTCTTCCATAGTAGTAGGTATTGTGCAGTTTTTGTTTTGACGAGCGATAGCGACCTTTTTTTTAGTTAAAAAACTGTTATTGCTATCAATGCTTAAGCAAAAATCTAAATTGTTTCTAGTATATTCATGGCCACAATATATTTTTATATTTTTTGGAAGTGATTTTAATTTATTAAGTGAATTAAACATTTCTTCGTGTGTGCCCTCAAAAACTTTACCACATCCTAAAGAAAATAAAGTATCGCCTGAAAAAATTATTTTTTCTTTTTCACAATAAAAAGCAATATGTCCTTTTGTATGCCCTGGAACTAATAATGCTTTAAATAAATGTTTTCCAAATTTAAAAATTTCGTTATCTTTTAAAGTAAAGTCTATTTCTGGAATACGAGATTTATCAATATATGACCCAAATATCTTTGATTTATATTTTAATTTTAACTTTTTATTTCCCCCTATATGATCAATATGATGATGAGTATTAAAAATATAATCTATCTTTTTATATTTTTTTGAAATAAATAAATCGATTGCTTCAAATTCAGAAGGATCAATTACTCCGACCAAGTTAGATTCTTGATCGTTAATTACATAGCTATAATTGTCGATTAAACAAGGAATTATATCTATATTTATCATTAGCTGATTAAAAAAATTCCTACTTCTGAAAATAAATTTTTTAGCTTAATATTGTTATTATGAATTAAAGAAGTTTTATTATTATTAATACCAATAACTTTTTTCATATTAATGTTTTTATTTTTACACAATTCATAAAAATCTTTAATTGTGCACATATGTATATTTGGTGTATTGAACCATTTATAAGGTAATGATTTTGTTTCAGGCATTCTTCCATTAAAAAGCAAACTAGATCTTACCTTCCAATAACCAAAATTAGGAATAGAAACAATCGACGCTTCTCCAATTCTTAATAATTGATCAAGAACATTTACTGGACTGTAAAAGGCTTGTAGGGTTTGACTCAAAATTACAAATTCAAATGATTTATCAGGAAACTGTCCTAATTCAGTTTCAGCGTTCCCTTCAATTACTGATAAGCCTTTAGCAATACAACTTTCGACATTTTTTTCATTCAATTCTAAACCTCTTACATCAATATTTTTTTCATTAGCTAAATATTTCATCAAGGTTCCATCTCCACAACCAACATCTAAAACTCTAGAGTTATCAGGTAATAAATCAGCTATAATTTTAAATTCTCTTTTCATTTTCTGTACACCTCGTAAGTAGAATCTATAAAATTTTTGATAGTGTTCAAAAATTTTGGTTCATTTACTAAAAAAGAGTCATGTCCTTTATCAGTTTTTATTTCTGCAAAAGCAACATTTGCACCAGATGCATTAAGAGCTATGACAATATCCTTACTATGTTTTGTAGGGTACAACCAGTCTGAAGAAAAAGAGATTACTAAAAATTTTGTATTTTGATATTTAAAAGCATCTATAAGACCATTTTCATACTGTTTTGATAAATCAAAGTAATCCATTGCTCTAGTTATATAAAGATATGAGTTTGCATCAAATCTATCTACAAAAGAATAACCTTGGTGCCGTAAATAGCTTTCTACTTGAAAATCTGCATCAAAACTAAATTCGTAGTTAGCTTTTTCTTGAAGTTTTCTTCCAAATTTTTCTTGAAGTCCACTTTCTGAAAGGTAACTTATATGTCCAGCCATTCTAGCAACAGCCAAACCATTTTTAGGTAAGTTTTTATTTTTAATATAGTTGCCATTGTTCCACTCAGGATCAGCCATAATCGCTTGTCTAGCCAATTCATTCAAAGCTATATTTTGTGCACTATGACTGGAACTACAAGCAATAGGTATAGCTGAATGAGTTCGATTAGGAAATGAAACGCAAAATTGTAAAAGTTGCATTCCACCCATTGATCCACCCAAGGCACATAAAAGTTTTTGTATATCAAAATGATCCAATAAAGCTTCTTGTGCTTTAATCATATCTCTAATAGTAATTACTGGAAAATTTAAACCATATGGTTCACCAGTGTCTTCATTTATATCTTTAGGACCAAATGTTCCCATACAACCCCCAAGAACATTTGCACAAATTACAAAATATTTATTTGTATCTATAGCTTTACCTTCTCCAATGGCTGTATCCCACCAACCTTCTCTTTTAGTAATAGGGTTAATGCCACTAGCAAATTGATCACCAGTTAAAGCGTGAAAAACTAAAATTGCATTATCTTTAGCTGAATTAAGTTTTCCATAGGTCTCATAAGCCAAAGGAAAATTCTTTATTGTTTGTCCACAATCTAATTTTAATGGCTTAGATATATTTATTTTTTTAATATTATCAGTTTTAAAGTTCATATAAAAAAAAAGCCCAGCTAAACTGGGCAAAACCCTGTTTAGCGAAATTTATTTAGCGCTCGCAATTTGGTTAAATCAGCGCTAAGAATGTGTACTAAATAGTCGCAATCTTGTCAATTTTATATGTAAAATTCAATTATAGAAAAAGACCTTCTTTTTATATATTAACTGAATTAATTATGAAATTACCAAAAGCTATAAAGATTAATTCTGAAAAATACGCTGCAGGCTTAAGTGTGTTTAAGAGAAAAATAGTTAAAATTAAACTGTCAGCAAATGAGTCTGCTTTAGGGCCCAGTCCTAAAGCGATCAAAGCTTATAACAATATTTCCAAGAATTTTAAAAGATATCCAGACTCGGAGGGGGTTTCTCTAAAAAAAGCATTAGCTAATAAGTTTAAGCTTGACCCAAAACGTATAGTGCTTGGCTCAGGATCTGATCAAATTTTTGAATTAATTTGTAAAACTTTTTTAAAAAAAAATGATGAAGTAGTTGTATCAAAATATAGTTTTATTATTTATAGAATTTACAGCAAGATAAATGGAGCAAAAATTATTTTTTCTAAAGAAAAAAATTTTAAAGCTTCTGTAGATAACATACTGTCCTGTGTAAACAAAAAAACAAAAATTATCTTCTTAGCTAATCCCAATAATCCTACAGGAACATACATTGATAAAAAAAATTTAGTTAAGTTAAGAAAAAAACTACCTAGCAGGGTTTTACTTGTTGTTGATGACGCTTATTTTGAATATGTAAAACAAAATGACTATTCTTCTGGATTAAAATTATTTTCAAAAAGTAAAAATGTTGTCATTACAAGAACTTTTTCAAAGATATACGGCTTAGCTGGACTTAGGGTAGGTTGGGGATATGCATCAAAAAATATTATTCAAAGTTTAAATCAAATCAAACCTCCTTTTAATGTCGGAAGCCCAGCATTATGTTCAGCAGAAGCTGCAATAAAAGATATGGCTTGGTTAAAAAAAGAGGTAAGTCATATTAATAAATGGCGTAAAATTATGTTTAATGAATTTAAAAAAATGAAAATTCATACCATACAAGGTGAAGCGAATTTTATTTTAATTAACTTTGATAAAGTAAAAATTAAATCTATAAAAGTATTTATGTATTTAGCAAAGTCAGGAATTTTAGTTAGAAAAATGGACATTTATGGTATTAAAAACTCTTTAAGAGTTACTATCGGTAAAAGTAAAGAAAACAAGAAACTTATTTTAAAATTGAAAGAATTTATAAATGTTTAAAAATATTACAATTATTGGATGTGGTTTAATTGGATCTTCAATTTTAAGAGCGATAAACAAAAAAAAAATCGCAGAAAATATAAATATTTATGATAAATCTGAAAAAGTGCTTTCTTTTTTAAAGCAAGAGAATTTAAAAATTAATATTTGTAAAAATATCAGTGATGTTAGTAAAGATGCGGATTTAACAATCATATCCACTCCTTTAAGTTCTTACAAAGATGTTCTCCTATCTATAAAGGATAATCTAAAAGAGGGCTCTATTTTGACAGATACAGGTTCAGTAAAAAATCAAATAAATAAAATTGTCGAAAATTTAAATTTTAAAAATATTTCATGGGTGGCATCACATCCTATAGCTGGCACAGAAGAAAGCGGTCCAGAATCCGGATTTGCAGAGTTATTTGAAAATAGATGGTGCATTGTTTCACCCTCTGAAACAGCCAAAAAAGAAGACATTCAAAAAGTAAAATCTTTTTGGGAGATGCTTGGCAGCAATGTAAAATTAATGACAGTTAAAGAACATGATCATATTTTATCTCTAACTAGTCACTTACCACACGCTATTGCGTATAACATTGTGAGAACTGCCATAAATAATGAAGATAAGTTAAGGCAAGAAATTATTCAATACAGTGCAGGAGGATTAAGAGATTTTACTAGAATAGCTGCATCAGACCCAATTATGTGGAAAGATATCTTTGTTGATAATAGCGAAAATATTTTAAAAGTGCTTGATAATTTTTCAAGCAATCTAGAAGAATTAAAGAAATCGATAAAAGAAAAAAATGTTGATGAATTGTTAAAAATTTTTTCTTCAACTAAAAAAGTTAGAAAAGAAATTATAAAAGCAGGACAAGATACTGGTAAACCAGACTTTGGCAGAAAAAAAACTTAGTAAAATTTTTCAATTTCCGAATAAATTTTATTTTCTATTTCTTTAATAAATTCATTTTTTTCTTTTCCTGGCATAATTGGCTCCAAAAAAGATATATGTATATCCCCAGAATGCTTCAAAAAACTATTCTTTGGCCAGATTTGTCCTGAGTTTAAAGCAATAGGAATACAAGGTAAATTAATTGTATTGTATATTCTCCCTACACCTTTTTTAAAAGAAGTACGCTCTCCAAATTTAACTCTAGTACCTTGAGGAAAAATTAGCAGAGGTCTATTTGATTTTTGAACTAATTTATTTATTTTATCAAAAAAATTTAAATTATCTTTAGTAGTTGTATCTCTTGTAATTTCGATTGAGTCAATTTTTTTTAAATACCAACCAAATAATGGTATTTTTAAAAGTTCTTTTTTAAGGATGAAAATTGGAAAATTTAAAGGAGCTTGAAGCACAAACGTTTCAACCATTGATTGATGAGCACACGCGACAAAAAATTTTTTTGTTTTATTTAAGTTTTCGAGTCCGTGAAAAATAACTCTAGTATTTAAAAAAAGTTTTAAAATGAAAATTATATAATAAGCTAAAATCTTTCCACAATAGAGCGTTAATTTTTTTGGAAGTAATAATGTAGGTATAGCAAAAATGAATACAAAAATAATTCCAAAATATAAAAATATATTAAAAATTAAGGATTTTATAAATTGCATTAAGAATTAATTAACTTTATTAAGTCTTGCTTTTTTTTGATAATTTTAAATTTATTTTTTCTTACTAAAATTTCTGCAATTAGTGGTTTCGTATTATAATTAGAGGACAAAGATGATCCATAAGCTCCTACATTTGTTATTACTACAAGATCGTTCTCATTAATTTTTTGATAATTTTTATATGAATTAAATTTACAAGTAGTCTCACAAATTGGACCAACAAATTCTATTTTAGTAGGGTCCATTCTTTTTTCTTTAATAACAGGAATAATTTCATGAACTGCATCATATAAAGCTGGTCGCATAAAATCATTCATACCAGCATCTAAAATTATAAAATTTTTATTTTGTCCTTTTTTAATATATTGAATTTTACTAATCAAAAAACCTGTATTTCCAACTATTGATCTTCCTGGTTCAAAGATTATTTTACATTTTAATTTTTTTTTAAAATCTAATACATATTTTGCATATTTACTTAAGTTAATGGCTTTATCTTTTTTTGTATAACTAATTCCAAAGCCACCACCTAAATCTACGTATTTAAGTTTTAAGTTTAAATTACGAATCATACTAAGCAGAACGTTTAGAGTTTTTTTGTAGGGAGTAGCAGATAATATTTGGCTTCCTATATGTACACTTATTGCTTCAATTTTAAGATTAGTAAAATTTTTTCTAACTTTATATAATTGAGCGAAACTTTTTATTGAAACACCAAACTTATTTTCTGACCTTCCAGTAGAAATTTTTCTGTGGGTTCTTGCATCAATATTAGGGTTTATTCTAAATCCAACTGATACTTTTTTATTTAATTTTTTACCGATTTTATTGATTAATCTCGCTTCGCTTTCAGACTCAACATTAATTAACAATATCTTTTTATCTATCGCCATTTTAATTTCACTTGCGGTTTTTCCTACGCCAGAAAAAACTATTTTATTTGGCTTAATGCCTGCTTTAATTGCTTTTAAAAGTTCTCCACCTGAAACAACATCTACACCAGACCCTAAATTTCCTAATATTTTTAAAATTGACAAATTCGTATTCGCTTTTGCTGAAAAACAAATTAACGGATTTACTTTTTTAAAGACTTTTTCAAAGTTTAAGTAATTTTTTTTTATTCCCTCACTGGAGTAAAGGTAAAAAGGTGTTTTATTTTTTTTAGCAATCTTATGAATGGAAGAATTTTCAATAAATAATTTTTGATTAACGTAGTTAAAGTAGGACATATATTTACTAAATTATGATACTTAGTTGCTTAGTTTTACCTTGATATTTAGGATCTGATTTTTTTCCACAGTTTACTAAGATCAAACTACTCAACATTAAAATTAAAATAATTTTCATTAATTTTCCTTTTTATATTTTTTCAACATTTTTTTAATATTATTTACCGAAGTTCCACCGTAAGAGGTTTTAGAGTTCATAGAATTTTTTACATCAAATATTTTTAACACACTATTATCTAAGTTCTTATAAAATTTTGTTAAATCTTTTAAAGAAATTTCGTTTAATTTCTTATTATTTTTTTCTGCAAAATTGACTAATTTAGAGGAAATTCCGTATGAATCTCTGAAAGATAAATTTTTCTCTTTTACTAAGTAATCCGCAAAATCGGTTGCAGTCGTATAACCTTCATTTGCCATTTGTATCATTTTTTCTTTTGAAGGTTTAAGGTTTTTTATTAACTCAGCGCTCATAATTAAGGTATCTTTTAATGTATCATATCCATCAAAGACCAATAATTTATCTTCTTGTAAATCTTTGAAGTATGACATTGGTAAACCTTTCATTATTGTTAAAAGGGAATTTAATTTCCCGTAATTTATTCCAACTCTGCCTCTTATAAGCTCAGCTGGATCAGGATTTTTTTTTTGTGGCATAATTGACGAACCAGTTAACATATTGTCATTAAAATTAATTAGTCTAAAGGCATCTGAATTAAAAATAATAAAATCTTCTGCCAATCTTGATAGGTGCATAGCACAAACTGCTGAAGCATATAAAAAATCTAATGCGAAATCTCTATCTGACACAGAGTCGATAGAATTATCTGTGGGCTTTTTAAAGCCAAGTTTTTTAGCAGTATAGTGTCTATCAATTTTATAAGAAGTTCCAGATAGAGCTGCTGAACCAAGAGGCGACTCATCTAATAAAATTAAATTATTTTCGAATCTTTTCTTATCTCTTTTTAACATTTCATAATAAGCTAATAAGTAGTGTGCAAATGAAACAGGCTGTGCATTTTTAAGATGTGTAAAGCCAGGCATAACGGTTTCGATATTTTTTTCAGCTATTTTAATTAAAGATTTCAATACAATTGAAATATCTTTTAAAATATCTTTGGTTGAAGTTTTAACCCATAATTTAAAATCTGTGACTACTTGATCGTTTCTTGATCTAGCAGTGTGCATATAGCCAGCAGCGGGACCGATTATATCAAATAGCTTTTTTTCAATATTTAAATGTATATCCTCAAATTTTTCATTAAAATTAAAATTACCTTTTTGGATTTGAGATTTAATTTTATTCAATCCACTAATAATTTTCTTTCCTTCTTTCAAAGGTATTATCTTATTTTTAACCAACATTTGCGTGTGTACAATTGAAGCAAAAATATCCTCTTTGTAGAGTCTCTTATCTACATTAATTGATGATCCGATTTTTTGAAAAGATTTAGAGGTTTTACCACCAAGTCTTTTTGACCAAACTGTTTTATTTTTATTTTTCATTTTATTATGTTAATTTCAATTTAAATTAATATGAAAATTAGTAAATCTTTTAAAATCTATATACACATAATATTTTCATTTTTTTTATGCCAATACCTTGCTGCAGACACTGATTTTTCTAAAAATTTAGTTATTCACGATAAACCCAAAATCATCAAAGAACTAAAATTTAAAGATTTCAATCTTCAAGATATTGATTTAACGAATAAAAAAGGCAATATCATGATCATCAATTTTTGGGCATCTTGGTGTCTTCCGTGCAAAAGAGAAATGCCATCTCTTGAAAAACTTGCACAAGACTATCCCAATATAAAGATTTATCCAATCAATATGGAAAAACCTAACAAATTAAGAGCAAAAGATTTTTATAAAAGTATTGGTATTACAAGCCTAGATATTTACTTTGATCCAGAATTTAAATTAGTCAAAGAATTTAAAATGCGAGGTTTGCCAACTAGTATATTGATAAATAAAGAAGGAAAAGAGTTTGGCAGAATTGTTGGTGAGATAGACTTTAACAATAAGAATTTTATTGAGATATTAAATAACTATATTTAGTTTTTAAAAAAATAAGCCATTAGTACCAAAATAATAATAGCTATGAACTGCAAAAGAACTCTTAGTTGCATTAATTTATTTGAATATTTTTTACTAGTACTTCCACCTTTAAATAGCGTATAAATACCCATTATTAAAACTATGGCTACAGCACCAAGTAAAGTAAAACCAACAAAATTAAAAATTAATTCATACATTAGTCATTATTAACTACCATGAGCTATTCACTAAACACAACTATTTTAAACCCATTATCTAAAAAAAAACCAAAAAATGCTGTAATACTTTGTCACGGATATGGAGGGGATGGAAAAGATATCGCTTTATTAGCTAGTTATTGGAGAACTTATATAACAGATACTATTTTTATTTGTCCAGATGCTCCAGAAAAATGTGCTGCAAGTCCAAATGGATTTCAATGGTTTGATTTGATGGATCAAGCATCTGAACAGATATTAGCAAAATCATTGGTGGCTGAAAATAAACTGAATAAACTTATTGATGAAGTAAAAGAAAAAAATAATTTAAAAGCCAGTGAAATAATTATTGGTGGATTTAGCCAAGGTTGTATGATTACATTACAAACTGGAATTAAGCGTAAAGATAAAATTAATTCTATTATAGGATATTCAGGAAAAATTATAGACGTAGATCATTTATCTAAAAATATTATCTCGAAACCTAACATTATTTTAATGCACGGAGACATAGATCAAATTGTTACAATAGAATCTCTTTTAGAAGCGAAGGATTTTTTTAGAAAGAATAACTACGAAATAAAGACAAAAATTTTTAAAAATTGTGAGCATCGTATACCAACTGAGGGCTCCAGCCTTGGTTTAGAGTTTATTAAAAAAAACTTGTATTAATTAATTAACTGTAACAAATTTATAACTTGATAAAATTTTATGATTCAGATAGCTTTTGGATATGATTATTTCGGCTCAAGAAAAAGTTCCATTAGAAAAATGCCCTGCTTTAGTTTTGAATGCAGATTTTAGACCACTTAGTTATTATCCTTTGTCATTATGGTGTTGGCAAGATGCAGTTAAATCGGTTTTTTTAAATCGAGTTAGTATAGTTTCAAATTATAAAAGAAAAATTAGAAGT
>MDTG01289669.1_pt1 | contig 25996 bp, 27 predicted proteins | sample 811421 | NCBI WGS metagenome assembly MDTG01 (sample SAMN05326645, study PRJNA326480) | marine metagenome | isolation source: seawater | place: Pacific Ocean: South East | collected 2011
GGATTTATTCTAATGTGTCAAAGATTAATGTTAAGACTTTTAAATATTGAAGATAAAAAAGTTAACAACGATTTATGGAGAGGTAATAATGAAATGAAAGACTTATTGTTTTTTTTACTTTTCTTTTTACCTATTTTTGCAACTATAATACTTAACTCGACACTTTATAATGGCTGGAGACATATGTATTTTATTTATCCATATTTTTTAATTATAGCTATATATGGGCTAAATAGAATTCAGATAAGATTTTTTAAAAGAAAAAAAAATTTATCAATTATTTTTTCTATACTTTTAATTTTACCAACCTTAAACTGGATGATTAAAAATCACCCTCATCAATATTCATATTTTAATTTTTTTCTTAAGAAAGATTTTGATAAAAAATTTGAGGTAGACTATTGGGGATTAAGTAATTATCAAGCCCTTTTATATTTAAGCAAAAAAGTTGAAAACAAAGTTAAAGTTTCAAGAGTTAGTGATACAGACCTGCAATTAAGTAGGCTATTTTTGCCTAAGAAATATAGAGAAAGAATATTAATTGTAGGCGATGTAAACGACTCAGATTTTATTATAGATAATAAGATACATTGGAATGGAGTACTATCCAAAAAAGAGAAGATACTTAAAAAAAATTTTACAAAGTTTTATGAAGTAAAAGTTGACAATATATCTATAAATACAATTTACAAAAATTTAAATGATAAATAATTTAACTTTGATCATTAAGATTTTTAATATAATAATTTAGTAGAATGAAAATTTTCTTATATAAAACAGCTATAATTAGTATTGTTTTTTTTATCCTATTTGAAATCACTATTGGATATAGGATAACAAATTATAAGAATGAATTTTATAATTTATTTAGTAAACAAAACATAAATCAAATAATTGATAAACTGAAAGATGAAATTAGAGCTGCTAATCAAAAAGAAAATTATTTAAGTGAAGAGGATAAAATTCTCTTGTCTACATTCATTAACAAAATAAAAAAAGAATTAGATACCAATAACAAATAAAAATATGATTGATGATAAAATAGTTAGGAAGAAAACTATTAAAGACTTTAACAATCAATGGAAATTGCAAGGTGAATTAAATGAAGATTACTGGTCTTCTGATGAGGTTTTAATAGATCAATTTGATAAGATTTTTTTAATAAATAATGTTAAAGATAAAACTATTGCTGATGTTGGTGCTGGAACAGGCAGAATAGTTAAAAGTTTACTTAACTACAATCCTTTAAAAGTTTACGCAATTGAACCTTCGGATGTTGGTATTGAAAAGATAAATAAAAATTTAAAACATTATAGTAATTTAGAGATAATTCAATCTGATGGTTTAAATTTTAAAACTACAAACCTTTGTGATTATATTTTTTCTCTTGGAGTAATACATCATATTAAAAATCCTACTGACGTACTGAAAAATATAAGAAAAAATTTAAAAAAAAATGGAAAAATTATAATTTGGGTTTATGGATACGAAAATAATCAATTATATATTTTCTTGTACAAATCTCTTTCTATAATTACCAAATATATTCCTGATAAATTATTATATATTTTTTGTCATTTTCTTAACTTACTTATTCAGCCATATATTTGGCTATGTTATATTATTGATCTTCCATTAAAAAAATATCTGCTGAATGTTTTTAATAAGTTTGGATGGATAAAAAAAACTGATGTAATATTTGATCAATTAAACCCAGAGTATGCCAAGTATTACAAGAAAAATGAAATAGAAAAACAACTTTTAGATGCAGGATTCAAAAATCTAAAATTTTCTCATCGACATGGATATAGTTGGACTGTTGTTGGGGAAAATATTTAAAGTATCTTATTATTTTGAAAAAAAATTTTTTAAAAGGTTCATTATTTACGGCTGGGGCCTCTCTTTGGTGGGGAGTTATAGGAGTATTATATTATAAATTTGTTTCTTTTGCTTCTGCTATAGAATTGACAATACATAGAACTATTTGGACTGCTTTATTGTTAGTATTTACAACTTCATATTTATCAAAATGGGATGAATTTAACTTAGTTATACAAAAAAAAATAAATATTTTAATTTTACTAATAACGGGAATTTTAATCTCAATTAATTGGTTTACATGGCTCTATGCTGTAAAAGTGAACAACTTATTAGATGCAGCTCTTGGATATTATATTTTTCCAATTTTAAGTGTTTTCTTTGGAATTATATTTTTAAGAGAAAAATATAATCGAAATAAAATCTTATCTATTCTTTTGGTTATCTCTGCATTAATTTACTTACTTTTTAAATTAGGTGAAGTTCCTTGGATAGGTATTACAGTAGCAGTTACGTTTAGTTTATATGGATTAATTAGGAAAAAAGTTGAAGTTCCCTCAGATATAGGATTGCTTATTGAAACATTATTGTTGTGCCCAATAGCAATAGTATTTTTCATTTTTTTATTTAAAAATAACGCCAATATCTTTTCGTTAAATGAACCAGTTTTGTCTTTTTATTTATTCTGGGCAGGACTTATGACTTTAGTCCCTCTTTTTTGGTATACCAAAGGCTTTGAACTTATTGGAATTGGTCCAGCTAGTATGATTTTTTTTTTAACTCCGACAGCACAATTTTTTTTAGGAGTATATATTTATAATGAACCTTTAATATTAGACAAATTAATTTCTTTTATATTTATTTGGATTGCTGTTATCATCTATTTAAATGAATTGCGTAAAGAATAAATTGAAATTATTAATAAAGGAATAATGATTGATATAATAAATGAAATGAATAATAAATTTCCAATAATTAAAGATGAAAATAAGTCATTAGATAATAAGTTGCCAACTAGAATACTGCTTTGAAAATCCGGGCTTGGAAAAAAAAGTAAACCAGATATTAACCCTAAGATTATTGATAAATAGGCTAATTTAGAATTTATTTTTTTGTTAAAAAAACCATAAAAAATAGTAATTACTGCTGCACAACATAATAAATCAGCTAATAGAAATAAATATAAAATACTATAACCTTTAGAGGCTAAAATAAAAACTAATATACTTAATATTAAGATTATTAAATTGGCTTTACTCTTAACATCTTTACCGGCAATAGATTTATTAATTTGATTACCATCAACAATTATCAAGCTAGAAATTGCATTAATTAATGTGTCTATAGTGCTCAATGTTAAAGACATTGCTAATACTAAAATACCTATTACTATTATAGGGCTTTTATTCATAAGTATTAACTCAAAAAAAGCTAAATCTGGAATTACTTCAGAATTTAATGAATAAGATATAAGGCCTGAATACCCCATCCAAAAAACTATAAAAAAAATAATTATTGATGAATAGATTAAACTTGATCTTAAGATTAAATTATTTTTTGCAGAAAAAACTCTTTGCCAATTTCCTTGATGAAATAAATTTGTGGCAGCGACTGCTATAAAAAAAGTTAATCCAGCTGTGTAGTTAGATAAATAATTTTTATCAACTAAAAGAGGTGATTTGTTTTTAATTAGTTTATAACTTGATAAATCTAAATTTCCTAAAATAGCGAATATAGATGCTGAAATAATCAAAATGATAAAACTAAATTGATATTTGTCTGTAATAATTGAAAGTTTAAAACCACCTCTCAATATATAAAGTAAACAAATTATTAACGTAATACCAGCTGTTATCCATAGTGGTACTTGAGATATAAAGTTTAACAAAGATGCAATTGCTGTTACTTCTGCAATTAAAAAAATAGTTAAGTAGAATAATATTAAGAATAGACATAATTTTAATATGTTAATTCCAAATCTTTTTTTTATAAAATCAGTTAATGTTAAACCGTTAGGAAATTCTTCCCTAATTTTAGGGCCAAAGTTGTATAAAAAAAACATTGGAGCCGCTGTACCTAATGAGTAGCCTATTACAGCCCCTAAACCACCCCAAGTAGAAGCTGATGGTGGTCCAAATAAAATCCAAGCTCCCAGTGCTGAAGCAGTTAAGCTAGCAGTTAATGAAAAAATATTTTCATTTCTATTACCAACAATATAATTTTTATAATTAGAACTTTTTTGGTAATTAAAGTAGCCTAAGGCAATAAAAAAAAGACCTACAGTTGTTATTACCGTTAATGAAGATTGAATTGATAAATATATATTTTCCATACTTCCCTTACTGAATTACCGGTCAGGTTCTTTGGGTATAATCTCAGTCTCGTTAGACACCCCATAAAATTTATTTGTTTAATTCGTTGTATAGAAAACTTGCAATTGAATCCATACCTTTTAACTTACTTTTTCCCTCAGCAATTGAATTATAATTTGTGTTTGTGTTTATATCGTAGGTATAATTAATTCCATCCTTCCCTTTTATGTATTCAATTCCAGCAATCTCAATTCCATTTGATTTTAAAAGATCTTCATATTTTTTAATTTCAGAATTTTTATAATCTTTAATAATCATAAATTTATTTCCATCTGGGTTAGTAGGGCAGTATTTTCCATTTGTTGAGCATGTATCAGCAGGACATAACTCAAAACCTTCAGAAGCATCAACTTGTACTGCATATAAAAATTTTCCTTTTACGAACTCTATTCTTGTAATGACTTTTGAATAAGAATCTATATATTCTTGCAATAAAGTTAGTCCATCAACTGAATCTTCAAAATCTCCATCTAAATATTTTTTAAGTTCAAAAGTATTCTTAAAATATTTAACTCCTAATCCTTTTCCCCCTCTATTGTGTTTAGTAATAAATGGATTATCAAAATTTCTTGATTTTTCTAAGATTTCTCTCTTGTTAGTTGCATAATAAGTTTTTGGAAATTTTATATTAAATTTTTCTAATTCTTTATACTGCTCTTTTTTACTTATTTCTAATTCAAGTGCTCTAGAATTATTTACAATTCTTTTTTTTCCTTTTTCTAACCATCTTAATAAGTTTTGAGTATTTTCTGGGGCATAGCGATGTCCTCTTGAATGTGAGCTGGCACTCATACGATTATAAAAGACTCCTTCTGGAGGAGTTTCTTTAAAATCAAAACTTTCTTTATTCATATGCCATTCTTTGAAAGGTGCTTTAATTTTTTTAAAACTCTCTCTTAATGGTATTAACCATTCATCATTTTCATGTATTATATATATTTTTTTCATTTTAGAACATTAAGTTCTCTAAAATTTAACCTTCTATTTTTTATTATTTTTTATTGAAGGTTTGACTTAGCTACTACAATTGCAGTCTGTGCATGAACAGCTTCCCATGCAACTTCCTTGGCAACTACATCCACAATTGCATCTTTTTGCTTTGTCAAACATAAGATTAATTTATCGAAATTAAGTGATATTTCAATAATTTATTTAGCCGCACTTACCATTTATGTAGTAAAAACCTTAGGTAGATAGTCAAAAGATGCGGTGTCTATCTTAGAAGAATGTTCTTTTCTCATTTTCCAACTTTTTTTAACTCCTGCTTGAGCTACTGTAATTACATTTCTACCGTACTTAGCATTTGTAAAGTCTATAGCTTTCATTAATGTTTTAGATTTATTTTCCATAATTGGTGTTAATAAATTTAAATCATTATCACTGAATTCTCCTAGCTTAGATAAAATAATTCCAGATTTTTGATATAAATAGCCAACTTTGTATATCTTTTTTAGTCCATACAATGCTTTTTTAATTAACTCTAAACTATTGCTTGTAGCAACTGGTAAATCAATAGTAATTGAATTTGAATAATATTTTCTACTTTTATCAAAAGGACTTGTTCTAACAAATATAGTTATAGATTTTGTTACCTGATCATCATTTCTAATTTTTTCGGCTGCATTTAAACAATGTGTTGTTATTGACTCTTTTAACTTATTTAGAGTACTAATTTTTTTTCCAAATGATCTTGAAACACAACAACTTTTTCTTTTTGTTTTTTCAGTTTCAAAATCAATACAAGAAATTCCTCTAAGTTCCATTACTGTCTTTGCGCCTAAAACATTTGTACTCTTTTTAACCCAGCTATTTGAAATATTTTTTAATTTATAAGCTGTATCTATTCCATTTTTTATATAAAGTTTTGATAATTGTTTTCCCACACCCCAAATATCTGAAATAGGAAATTTTTTTAATTTGTTATCTATATTTTCTTTCAAATATATAACTCCTGTTTTATTCTTTTTAGCTATATGATTTGCAACTTTGCTTAAAGTCTTTGTATTTGAAATACCAACACTTGTAGGTATACCTGTCCATTTTAAAACTCTTTCTCTTATTTCTTTTCCATATTTCTCCACTTCTTTTTCTTCTATATGAGATAAATCAACAAATGCTTCATCTATAGAATAAATTTCAATTTTACTTGAAAAAGACTTTAAAGTTTTCATAACTCTTCTAGAAAGATCTCCATATAATGCATAATTAGAAGAAAAAATATAAACATTATTTTCTTTAACAAGTTCTTTAACCTTAAAATATGGTTCTCCCATTTTAATTCCAATTTTTTTTGCTTCAGTTGATCTTGATATTACACATCCATCATTATTAGATAAAACAACAGTTGGTTTGTTTATTATTTTAGGATTAAATAATCTCTCACATGAAACATAAAATGAATTACAATCTATTAATGCAATTTTATTTTTTCTACTGTTGTTTGTGAATAACATATGTTACTACTCCCCAGACTATTATTTCTGGGCTTTCTGTCAGATTAATTTTATCTGTTATATTTTTTGATCCTGATGTTATATAACTAACTCCTTTTTCTTTGACTAAATTTTTTACTACTAGTTCATCATTTATATTTACTATTACAGTTGAAAAATTTTTGGGATTTATACTCTTGTCTACTATAAGTAGATCTCCATCGTAAATTCCAGCATTAGTCATTGATTTTCCTTGTACTCTTATTATGAATGTTGCTGGTGCATTGCTTATTAGATATGAATTTAAATCAATATCATCTTCCATGTAGTCCGTTGCAGGAGATGGAAACCCGGCTCCTACTTTATGTAAATAAAATGGTATTGTTAGTTTCATAATGTTCTTCTTTTGTTCTTTTATATGCTATATGGATATTCAGTCAACTATTAAGTTTAGTTGGGTCAAATTGCATTTAGAAACAACTAAAAAAAACTGCTAAAAGAAATAATGAAAAAATTTTTATTAGCTTCAGTAATCTTGTTGTTTTGTTCAAATTTATATGCGGAGTCTAAATTACAAGAAATATTAAAGCGAGGTGAATTAAGAGTAGGAACAACTGGAGATTTTAATCCAATGACAGTAAAAGATCCTGCTACTAATACATACAAAGGTTTTGATATTGATGTGGTTACTGAACTAGCTAAAGATATGGGTGTTAAGTTAACTTTCGTTCCTACTGAATGGAAAACTTTGGTAGCTGGAATAAGTTCAGATAAATATGATATATCCACAAGTGCATCATTGAATGCCAAAAGAGCCTTAGCTGCAGGATATACGGACTCTTATTTCACTTATTCTACACTTCCTTTGGTTGATAAAAAAAAATTATCAAAATTCAAAGACTGGGAAGACTTAAATAAAAAAAATGTGAAAATTGCAGTTACATTAGGAACTGTTCAAGAAAAGATGGCTAAAGATTTTTTTCCAAATGCTAAAATAATATCTGTAGAGTCACCAGCTAGAGATTATCAAGAAGTATTGGCTGGAAGAGCAGATGCTCATATTACAAGTAATATAGAAGCTTCCACACTAATTAAAACATACCCTTCTCTTGCAATAGTTCAGGTATCAAAAGGAAAAAAGCCAACTCCTTTAGCATGGCTTGTAAAACAAGATGATCAAGTTTGGATAAATTATATTAATCATTGGATATCATTAAAGAAAGCATCAAAATTCTTTGATAATTTAATGAATAAATATGGCCTAAAAAATTTATAAGATCTTTATAATTACTCTTCTTTTATCATAGTTTTATAATTAACTTTAAGATGTTTAAGAATTGAAGAAGCAACAAACACAGATGAGTAAGTACCTATTATTACACCTAAAATCATCGCAAAAGAGAAACCTCTAAGAATCTCTCCGCCAAGAATAAAAATAGAAAATAAAGCTAATAGAGTAGTTAAAGATGTAATTATTGTTCTAGATAAAGTTTCATTAATAGATAAATCAGCAATCTCATCAATATTTAATTTTGAATACTTGCTCAAATTTTCCCTTATACGATCATAAATAACGACAGTATCGTTCATAGAATATCCAACTATAGTCAAGACTGCAGCAATTATGGAAAGATTAATTTCAAAAGATAAAATAGAAAATATACCTACAGTAATTATAACATCATGAAATAAAGCAGCAATGGCACCAAGACTAAATTGCCATTCAAATCTAATCCAAATATAAAATAACATTGCTGCCAAAGATAAAAGTATTGCAATCAAGCCAGACTGTAAGAGTTCCTCACTTACTTTTGGTCCTACATTTTCTACTCTTCTAAAATCAATTTCTGTTTGAAGGTTTTTTTTAATATTTTTTTTTAATTCAGGAATAAACTTTGCATTATTGCCTTCTTTTTCTTCAATCTTTATTAGATAATCTCCTTTATTACCAAATTCCTTAATATTTACATCTCCTAAGTTTAGATTAGAAAATGAAGATCTTATATCGGTAATCTTTATATTTTTATCTATTACCCTTAGTTCAATTAATGTTCCGCCTTTAAAATCAATTCCATAATTTAAACCTTTAAAAGCTATAAAGAAGATACTTATAAAAAATATAATTAAAGAAAAAATATTAGCTTTTTTAAAAAGAGATGAAAAAATGTACTTTTTAACTATCATAAAGAGATATTTGAATTTTTATTGTTTAAAACTATAACTGATGTTAGATGTCGTGCAATAAAGTAGGCTGAGAATAATGTTGTTATTATTCCAATGCCAAGAGTAACTGCAAATCCTTTGATCGGTCCTGATCCAAAAATAAATAGAATTATAGCAGCAATTAAAGTTGTTATGTTTGCGTCTAAAACAGTAATTTTTGCTTTCGTATAACCTATATCAAATGCATGAATAATTGATTTTTCAGTTTTCAGTTCTTCTTTTATTCTTTCAAAGATTAAAACATTTGCATCTACTGCCATTCCAACTGTTAAAATTATTCCAGCAATACCTGGCAAAGTTAAAGTTGCTTCTAAAAGAGTTAAAACTCCTACCAACATTAGAAGATTTGAAATTAAAGCAAAATTAGCAACTAACCCAAACTTTCTATATTTAAAAAACATAAAAAAGATAACTAAAATAAAACCAGTGACTAATGAAATCGATCCTGATTTAATAGAATCTTTTCCAAGGTCGGGACCTACAGTTCTTTCTTCAACTATATTTAAAGGAGTAGGAAGAGCGCCAGATCTTAATAATAATGCTAGGTCTGTTGCTTCTTGAAACGAAAAGTTTCCAGAAATTACTCCACTTCCACTTGTAATAGGTTCTCTAACTACTGGAGCACTAATTATTTTTCCATCGAGAACAATTGCTATTCTTTTTCCAACATTTGTTAAGGTTGATTTTCCAAATCTTTGTGATCCCAATCGATTTAGCTTAAAAGAAACAACTGGCTGATTGCTTTCATTATCTAATCTAGGTTGTGCATCAATTAGATTGTCTCCACTAAAAATTATTCTTTTACTAACTGAAAGATCTTCATTTGTCTCAGATTTTAATTTATCTATACCAAATTCATTACTCTCGTCAGAAACCAATCTAAAATTTAGTTGAGCAGTTTTACCTAGCAATTCCTTTACTCTTTCAGGATCTTTAATTCCAGGTAATTCAACTAAAATTCTTTTATCTCCTCGTTGTAAAATAGTTGGTTCTTTTGTTCCTATATCGTCTATTCTTCTCCTTATAATTTCAATTGATTGATTAAGTGCTGAAGTATTAAGACTTAAAATACCAAATTTAGAGAAAAAAATGTTTATATTTCCATTTTTATTTTTGAAGTCTAATTCAAAACTATTGTAGTTTGCTATAAAGGGATTCAGTGTATTATCTTTTTTATCAAAAAATAATTTTTCAAATTTATTAACCTTATTTTCTAAAATTTCAAAAGATATGGAATTAGACGTAATTAAAAAATTTTTATAACTTATGTTATTTTTTTTTAATAATTCTTTTGTTGGAATAACCTTATTTTGTATTCTTTCTTTTATTAATGGTTTTGTATCTATCTCTAAAAGTAAATATGATCCGCCTTGTAAATCTAAACCAAGATTTACCCTTTTATTAATAATTTGCGTTTCTTCATTTTGAAAATTTAAAAATGAAAATAATGCAAAAAATAAAAATAATATATAAATTGAAAAGACTTTTATTTTCGAAAAATTAAGCACAAAAAAGGATTTATTTTTTTACTTCTTTTTTTAATAAGCTTGTAATAGTAGACCTAATAATTTTAACTTTAACATTATCTGCTAGTATTACTTCTATTGTATCATCTTCCATTATTCTATCAACGGTTCCTATTATTCCTCCTGAGGTAATTACTTCATCGCCTCTCTTTAATGCCTCAACCATTGTTTTGTGATCTTTAACTCTTTTTTGTTGCGGTCTTATTAAAAAGAAGTAAAAAATTACAAAAATTAGTATTAACGGAATAAATTGTGCAAATTGACTGTCCATAATTTAATGAATAAATATAATATATGTCTTATTTAAACAAGAAAATATTTAATATTTTTAATTATATTTTCTCTAAGTTATTCATGTATTTTTTTAAAACTTCTGGTATTGAGATAGAACCATCTGCATTTTGATTATTTTCAACAATAGCTATTAGAAGTCTACCTACAGCGAGTCCAGAACCATTTAAAGTTCCAACAAAATTCATTCCTAGGGTTGATTTATATTTAGCCTTCATTCTTCTTGCTTGAAAAGTTCCACATGAAGAGCAGCTTGATATTTCTCTATATTTTTTTTCAAATGGTATCCATGCCTCAATATCAAAAGTTTTTTCTGCACTAAAACCCATATCACCTGAAGAAAGTAGAACTACTTGATACGGTATATTAAGTTGCTTTAAAATATCTTCTGCACAATTTAACATCCTATCAAGTTCATTTAAGCAAGATTCAGGTTGAACAATGCTCACCAGCTCGACTTTATAAAACTGATGTTGTCTCATCATACCTTTAGTATCCTTGCCATAGCTTCCTGCTTCTTTTCTAAAACATGGGGTTCCTGCTACAAACCTTAAAGGTAGATCATCTAAATTAACGACGGTTTCTCTCACAAGGTTTGTTAAAGCAACTTCAGCTGTAGGTATTAAAAATTTTCTTTCATCAGATTTATCAAACTTAATCTCGAATTGATCTTCTTCAAATTTAGGGAGTTGACCAGTTCCAAACATAGTAGCTTCATTGACAATTAAAGGAGGGGAAATTTCTGTATACTTAAATTTATTTACATGTGTATCGATCATAAAATTAATTAAAGCTCTTTCCAATAATGCAAACTTATCTTTTAATACAACAAATCTTGATCCTGATAGTTTCGAAGATGTTTTAAAATCTATTTGATTTTTTTGTTCACCTAATTCTGAATGTGATTTTACGATAAAACTGACATTTTTAATATTACCTTCTTTTCTTATTATCTTGTTAAAAGATTCATCTTTCCCAACTGGTACATCATCGTGTGCAAGATTTGGTAAATTTTCTAATATTTTGTCAATTTCATTCTGAGCTTTTTCCTGGTCTTTTAAAAGTTTTTCTATATCTTTAGACAATTCTTTTGATTTTTTGAAATTTTCTTCATTCCTTGACTTTGAAAGAGTTTTTTTTTCGTTTTCTAGGGACTCTTTTTTTTGAATAAGATCTCTATTTATTATATCTAATTGAATTAATTTTTCTAAATTCACATTAGAAAATCTTTGATTAATTTTTTTTTGAAAAGTTTCAAAATTTTTTCTAATTTCTTTTAAGCTATGCATTTTTTTTCTTTTCTATTATTCTAACTGTAAGTATTGATAATTCATACAGAATTAACAAAGGTAATGCTAAACCTATTTGAGTAATTGGATCAGGAGGTGTTAATACAGCTGCAACTGCAAAAATTATAATTACTACATATTTTCTTCTTTTTCTTAAATATTCTGAGTCAATTACACCTATCCTGGCTAGTAAACTTAAAACTACTGGAAGTTGAAAGCTAATTCCAAAGGCAAAGATTAATCTCATTATTAAAGAGAGATATTCATTAACTTTTGCTTCTAACTGGATTGCAACTGAAGAAGAAGTTGACGAAGATTCAAAAGTTAAAAAAAATTCAATAGCAAGAGGCATAACCAAATAATAAACAAGAAGTCCACCGACTAAAAAGAGTAAGGGAGTCGCAATTAAATAAGGAAGAAGAGCTTGTTTTTCATTTTTATACAAACCTGGTGCAACAAACTTCCATATTTGTGTTAAAAAGATTGGACTTGTTATAAACAAAGATGCAAAAAAAGCTACTTTTAGATATGTTAGAAAAGCCTCATGAAGCGCTGTAAAAATTAATCTTCTATCTAAATTATTTTCAATAATAGCTTCTGAATATGGTTTAACAAGGAAACTATAAATATCTTCGGCAAAAATATAGGAAATAATAAAAGCAATTAGTAAAAAAACAAATGATTTTATCAGTCGAGTTCTCAATTCGGTAAGATGACCTATAAAACTAGTATTATTTTCAGTTTTATTTTTCTTCATCATCCTTTTTTGAATTGTCTTCTATATTGGTAATTTGACTTACATCTTTTTGTATATCATTAAAATACCTTTTGATTGAACCAATCCAAGATCCAATCTTTCTTAAAACTATTGGAAAATCTTTTGGTCCTATAACCAAAACTGCAATAATTACTATTATAAGTAATTCAAACCAACCTATTTGTGGCATTAAATTTAACTTTTATTTGAATTGTCTTTATTATCAGTATCGTCTGTATTTTTGTTTGGAGATTCAGAATTATCAGACATGCCTTTTTTAAAACTCTTAATTCCCTTAGCTACATCTCCCATAAGGTCAGAAATTTTTCCCCTACCAAATAAAAGAACCACTAAAATTACAACGATTGCTATTTGCCAAAATCCTATGCTCATAGTTATAGTTTATATACAATTAATTTGTTTAAATAAATAATTTAATTGTCAGTTTTGGGGGCTTGATCTATAGCATTTTCTATTTCGGAGTAAATATCCTCTTTTTTACTTGCAGAATGTTCTTTGTAGAACTTTCCTGTTCCAAAAATGGAAGAATCAACTGCTGTGCTATCTATTAGGCCAGCAGAACTTAGCTCATCAACGGTTGGAAGATCAGATAATTTTTGAATATTAAAGTGATTTAAGAAGTTTTCAGTAGTAACGTACTGAATTGGTTTTCCAGGTACATCTTTTCTACCAGCGGTTCTCACCCAATCTAATTCTAATAAAGTCTCTAAAGTATTAGTTGCAAAAGCTACTCCTCTTATTTCCTCTATTTCTGAACGTGTTACAGGTTGATGGTAAACAATTATAGCAAGCGTTTCTATTGTAGCTTTTGAAAGTTTTTTTTGTGTAGATTTTTGTAGTGACATTAATTTAGATAAGTCTTCAGATGTTCTAAAAGACCACTTGTTTCTAATACAAACCAAATTAATTCCTCGATTTTGATAATCAATTTTAATGTTTTCTAAAATCTTTAAAATATTTGTATTAGTTTGAAGTCTCTTTTCAATAGTTTCTATATCTAAAGGTTCATCAGCAGCAAATAGAATAGCTTCTATCTGTCTTTCTGTTTTAGATATATTTCTAGGAAACTTTATTATGTTATCTTTTTTTTTACCCTTCTTATTCATTTAATTTGCTTTTTTAATTAAAATTTTATCAAAAATTTTTTTCTGCATAATGCTTATAACTCCTTCCTTAGAAAGTTCTAAGCTAGCGGCAAATATGCCTGCTATTCCAGTTTTTTTCATTTTTTTATTTTTTAAATAATTCTCAGGAATTAAATTTTCCATTTTTTTCCAATCTTCAATTTTATGTAAATTATTTTGGATTTGTTTAATGGCTTCTTCAGCTGTAAAAACAGGGAGCTTTGGTATGCTTATAGTTTGAAAGGCTTTTTGCATTTTAATTGTAGCGTATGATTTTAAAAGTTCATAAAGAGTTATTGTATAAACAGGATTATTTATTAATCGAATACCACCTTTCATACCTCTGTAAAATATATTAACACCAATTCTTTTCTTTTTAAGCATTTGATCTGATAAAAGTCTTATTAAAGCTAATTTTTTTAATTGTAATTTTAATTTTTCAGCTACTTCGATTGCTTTAAAATCATCTTCCTCATCTTCAGGTAATAAAAGTTTAGATTTTAGGTATGCAAGCCATGTTGCCATTAGTAAAAATTCAGAGGCAGTTTCTAAGTTAAGCTTTTCTGATTCATTTTTAATGTAAATTAAGAATTCATCTGCCAATTTTGTGATTGAGATTTTAGTTAGATCTACCTTTTGCGTTTTAGCCAAGTCTAGTAAAACTTCCAAAGGTCCAGAGTAATTTGGAATATCAACTGAAATAGAGTTATTTATATTTGATTCCATATTGTTATTTTAACTCAAAAATTTATAAAATTCTGAAGTTTTTTTCTTGGTAAAACTATCTATAAAAGGCATTTCTTTAAGCAACTTTAAAGAATCTCTATGTTTACCTGAACAATATAAGACTAAATTACAACCTGCTTCCAAAGATTTTCTGGCATTGCTTATAATATCATCTTTTAAGGCCTTCATTGAAATATCATCAGATATTAATATTCCTTTAAATCCTATTTTTTTTCTTATTATCTTCATAATTATCTTTTTTGACTGAGTAGCAACATTTATAGGATCTAATTTTTTGTATAAAATATGTGCTGTCATTGCAAAATGAGAATCTATTTTACTGAAGCATAGAAAATCAGCTTTACTCAACTTTTTATATGAATCGTTCACTACAGGTAAAACTAGATGGCTATCAGAAGAAGCACACCCATGTCCTGGAATATGTTTTATCACCGTTCCAATTCTATTTTTTTTATATGAATTAACACAAACTAAACCAAGTTCTTTTATTACACCTATTGTTTTAGAATAGCTTCTATTCCCTATTATCTTATGTGTTTTTTTCTTTAATATATCTAAGACTGGAACTGTATTTATATTGATGCCTAAATCTTTTAGAATTATGCAAACTGAAAAAATATATTTTTTATATACTGAAATACTAATTTTCTTATTATTCGCAAAAAGATCTCCGAAGTACTTTTGTGAATAAATATTATTGTTTATTATTTTGGATAAACGCGTAACTGCCCCACCTTCTTCGTCAATTAAAACAGGAAAATTCTTATTATTTGAAGCTTTTTTAATAGATTTTATTAGCCTTTTAGTTTGCTTGAAGGAAAAAATATTTCTTTTAAAAAGTATTATTCCCCAAGGTCTCTCCACGCTGATTAATTTTTTTTCCTTATTTGTTAAATATTTACCTAAAATACTTATTATAACAGCTTTTCTTTTCATTCTTTTCTCATTAATTTCCAAAAACTTCTTTTTGGTTTATTTTTTTTTATAGAAAAATCTGTATTGTATTCTATTACATCATCAGTGTCGCTCTTAAGGAATGGCAGATTAATATTATTTCTATTCAAATCATTATCTAGATTAGCCCTACTTAGATTGATTTTTTTAATATTTTCTTCAGATATGTATTTAATAAAAACAAATGAAAAAAAGATTATAACCAAAGACAATAATATTGATGAAATTATATACTTATTCATTTACATTTTTTTTGGGAGAGAAACTCCTAATATTCCCATTCCATTTTCAACTACAAGGGCTATAAGTTTAATAATTACAAGCGTATTGATATTTTTAACCTTATTGTTTTCTATAAATTTATATTCATCATTTTCATTACCTTTGCTCCAATAGGAATGAAAAAGATTTGCTAGATCATATAGATAAAAAGGAATCCTATGAGGTTCTAGCTTTTTAGAAGCTGCATCAATAATTTTTGGCCATTCAAAAATTTTTCTTAAAATCTTCAATTCAAATGAGTTAGGATTAAATTTTTCAGACTCTAACTCTATATCGCTATTTAAATTTAACTTTAAATTTCTAAATAGTGAATTAATCCTTGCATAACAATATTGAACATAAAAAACAGGATTATCCTTACTTTTTTCTAAAACTTTATCAAAATCAAAATCTAATTCTACATCGTTACTTCTGTTTAACATCATGAATCTAATTAAATCTTTATTAACTTCATCTAGTAAATCATTTACAGTTATAAAATCTCCTGCTCTTTTTGACATTTTAAAAGGCTTACCTTTTTTATATAGTTTTACTAATTGACAAACTTTACATTCTAAAGATATTTTTTTATCTGATAATGCACTAACCGCTGCTGTAATTCTTTTCGTATAGCCAATATGATCAGCTCCAAGAATATTAATAAGATAATTGTAATTATTTGATACTTTATGAGCGTGATAAGCTACATCATTAGCAAAGTAAGTCCATGATCCGTCGTTTTTCTGTAAAGCTCTATCCATATCATCACCAAACAAAGTTGACTTAAAAATTAATCTTCTAATTTTTTTCCATTGTTTAATATCTTCACCTTTAGGAGGGTCTAAAAAACCTTCTTCAACAAATTTTTTCTCTTTTAGTTTTGTAATTGTTTTTTCAACTAGTTTATCTTTAATTAATTTAGACTCAGAAATAAAATTGTCATGTGTTATGCCCAATTTAATTAAATCTGATTTAATTAAATTCATTGAGTATTTAAGCGATTCAATCTTTAAGTAATCATAAATTTTATTAAAATCCTCTAATTCAATATTTGGATTAGAAGACAATATCTTATTTGCTATATCAATAATATATTCTCCAGGATATAAGTCTTTATCATTTTCAAATTTTTCTTTAAATTTGATTTCTCTAAGTCTTAAAAAAACTGATTGTGTGAAATTTTTTATTTGGTTGCCCGCGTCGTTAATATAGTATTCTTTGGTAACTTTATTTCCATTAAATTTTAATAAACTAGATAACACATCCCCAAAAATTGCCCCTCTACAATGTCCAACATGTAAGGGTCCGGTTGGGTTTGCGGAGACAAATTCAATATTATAATTTTTATTTTGTTTATTAGATCCATACTTATGTTTTTTTTTTAAAATATTTTTAACAATATTTTGTAGAGTATTATTATTAATTTTAATATTTAAAAATCCTGGTTCAGCAACTTCGATTACAGAAAAATCTTTTGTCTCATTGAGTAAAAGATCTTTGATCTTTATTGCTATATCCTTTGGTTTTTTTTTATTAACTTTAGCCAGAATCATTGCAATGTTTGAGGATAAATCATAATCAAAGTCTATTGGGGGAACTTCTACAACAACTCCATTAAGATTAGAGGAGTCTTCTATATTTAATTCCTTGTGTTTATTAAGAACAACTTTTTTTATTTTTTCTAAATAATCTTCAAAAATATTCATTTTAATGAATTATACAATTTGATCGCATATCTATCAGTCATACCTGCTATAAAATCACAAACAGCTCTTTCTTTATTTTTCTTATTTAAAAATTCCTGCTTAATAAATTTTTTAGGATTTTTTTTTATTAATGAAAATAAAGATGTTATTATTTTTTTACCTTCATTAGTTTTCTTTAAAACTTGTTTACTAAAATACATTCTTTTTTTTAAAAAATTTTTAATATTAAGATCAAAATTTCTCATTTTATCTGAAAAAGAAACAAGAAGAAATTTATTATTATAAATATCTTTAATGTTTCTTGGTTTTTTTTTTAATAAATTCTTATTAGTGTTTATAACTATATCTTTAACCATTTCGTTTATTATATCTCTAATAATTTGTCTTAAAACTAATTCTTTATTTTTTTTATTTAATTTTCTTTTATGTTTATAAATAATTTCAGAAAGAACTGGTATATCTTTTAATTCATCAATACTGAATAAGTTTGCATTTAGACCATCTTCTAGATCATGGCTATTATAAGCTATATCGTCCGAAATTGCAGATAATTGAGCTTCTAAAGATGGGCTTTTCTTAAATTTGATCTTATTTCTAAAAAAATTTTTTCCTAAGATAGTATTATACTTTCTTTGGTCATTAACTGCACCATTGTGTTTAATTAATCCATCTAAAGTTTCAAGAGATAAGTTTAGTCCCTTAAATTTATAATATTTGTTCTCCAAAAGTGTGACTATTCTTAAAGTTTGTATATTATGATCAAATCCTCCATGTAAAATCATACATTCATTTAAAGATACTTCTCCTGCGTGGCCAAAAGGAGTGTGTCCGAGATCATGAGCTAAACTTAAAGTTTCACATAGATCTTCATTAAGTTTAAAAATCTTTCCCAATGTTCTTGCAATTTGGGCGACTTCCAACGAGTGAGTTATTCTTGTTCTATAATGATCAACTGAGGTGTTAACAAATACTTGAGTTTTATGCTTTAGTCTTCTAAAAGCAGTTGAATGAATTATTCTATCTCTATCTCTTTGATAGTTATTTCTTAATGGGCTATTTTTTTCATAATAAATTCTTCCAGCTGACCTAATGGGTATTGATAGTCTTGAAAAATCATATTTTGAATTTTTTTGCATAAAAGTTGCATAAAATGTATACTACATTATTAGTATGAATATGAATAAAAAAATAGAATTCACAAAAAATGCCCTAGAGCAAATTAATAAGATTGTTTTAGGTAATAGCCCAAATAAATACTTTAGGATCTCAGTTAAAGGTGGTGGTTGTTCTGGATTTAAATATAATTTTACTTTTGATAGTAAAATTGAAAAAGAAGACGTTATTTTTGATAAAACTATAATTGATAAAAAATCACTTGAGATAATTAATGGATCCGTAATTGATTATAAAAAAGAAATGATAGGAAATTCCTTTACAATAAATAATCCAAAAGCGTCTTCTTCTTGTGGCTGTGGATTATCTTTTTCTGTTTAATGAAGATAGTTTCTTGGAATGTAAATTCTGTAAGAGCAAGAATAGAAAACATCAATGAATATATAAAACTATCTAAACCAGATATATTATTTTTACAAGAAATCAAAACTGAAGAAAAAAACTTTCCAATAGAAAATTTTAAAGAACTTGGTTATGAATCTTCAGTTTTTGGACAAAAAAGTTATAATGGTGTTGCATTTATCTCAAAATTTAAAATTGTAAATATTAAAAAAAATCTATTTAAAGATAATTATAATCAATCTAGAATAATTTCTGGTGACTTGATTTTCAACTCAAAAAAAATAAATCTTATTAATATTTATGTTCCAAATGGTAACCCTGTAGATACAGAAAAATATGAATATAAAAAAACTTGGTTAGATTCTTTTGTTAAAAAAATTAAAAATATTATTAAAGATAATAGTAATGTAATAATATCAGGTGATTTTAATATAATACCAGAGGAAGTTGATGTTTATGACCCCAAAAGATATGAAAATGATGCTTTGTTTCGAATTGAAATAAGAAAAAAATATCGTGAATTAATTAATATAGGTTTTAATGACATCTACAGACACTTTAATGAAAAAAAAATTGAATATACTTTTTGGGACTATTTTGCTGGCTCGTGGCAAAAAAACTATGGTATGAGAATAGATCATTTTCTGGTATCCAATAATATGTTGGAAATTATTAAATCAGTTAATATAAATAAATTACCTCGATCAAAAAAAAAACCTTCTGATCATACTCCAATAGAAATTGAAATTATTTAACTCTTCCATATATATCTTGAAATCTTATTATATCTGTCTCTTTCAAAATACTTCCAGTTTGAACTTCAATAATTTTAACAGGTTTTTTATATAGATTTTCTATTCTATGAATTGCACCTTTTGGAACAAATACAGTATCATTAATCTTTTTAAAAAATTTATCTTTATTAATTGTTATTCGAGGCATTCCGCTAGTTATCATCCAATGTTCAGATCTATGATGGTGTTTTTGTAAGCTAATAGAAGATTTTGAATTTATAACCAATTCTTTTACTAAAAAATCTTTCCCTTTAAATAAATTAACATAACTTCCCCACGGCCTATAAAAAACATTATTACTCTTAAAATATTTAAATTTATCTCTATTATAAATTTTTGAGATTTCTCTCCAACTTCCAAGATCAGACCATAAAATATTTAGCATAATACCATAGATTTCTTTTGATTTTTCTAAGATAGCATAATCAAAAGACTGAGTTTTAGATTTATTAAAGAAGAATTTATTCAAATGCAAGATTTCCTTTTTTGATTTAGATTTTGAAATAGCTTTTAAACAATTTCTATATATTGACGGCTGGTACTTTTTAAAATTATTTAAAATAGAGTCTTTACGTGCAAAAAAAATTCCTACATTCCAATATCCTTTACTCTTTATAATTTTTTTTGCTTTATCAATTTTAGGTTTTTCAATAAATTTAACTACTTTGTTTAGATTATTGTTTGTCTTCTTTGTCAAAAAATATCCATAATCACTAGAAGGTAATGAAGGCTTTATTCCAAAAATGAAAATATTATTTTCATTAAGTTTTTTTCTTATTTTAAAAATTGATTGATTAAACTTCTGTACATTTTCTAATAAATGATCTGAAGGTAAAAAAATTAAAGGCTGTTTATCTGGTATATCATCAAGAAGAGATGAGGTTAAAATTGCAGGGGCAGTATTCCTTTTAGATGGTTCTAATAATATTTTATAATTTTTAAAGTTATTCTTTTTTAAAAAAAACTTAACTTTTTTAACATATTTTGAATTAGTGCTTATTATAGGATCGTCAAAAATTGAGCTTTTTATCCTTGAAAGTGTTTTTTCTAATAACGTCCACCCTCCAAAGTCTATAAATTGCTTTGCTTGTCTATTTTTTGATTCTGGCCAAAGTCTAGTTCCAGCCCCTCCACATAAAATAATAGGTCTAATCTTCATTAAATGTCAGCGTAGCACTTAACTTCTTTTTTGGCACCCGGATGTGTTGGTGCACCTTTGTAAGCAGGTCCCACAGTTTGTGCATATTTCCAAAGTGTTCCGTTACCAAAATTATCCTTTCTTGGCTTCCACTTTTTTCTTCTTTTATTTAATTCTTTATTTGTAAGTTTGACATTGATCGTTCCTTTTTCAGCATCGATCTCAATTATATCTCCATTTTTTAATAATGCTATTGGGCCACCAACAGCTGCTTCTGGTCCCACATGACCAATACAAAAGCCCCTTGTTGCTCCTGAAAATCTTCCATCAGTAATTAAAGCAACTTTTTCACCTTTCCCTTGACCATAAATTGCTGCAGTGGTTGAAAGCATCTCTCTCATTCCTGGACCACCTTGAGGTCCTTCATATCTAATGATTATAATGTCACCATCTTTATATTTTTTATCCTGAACGGCTTTGTATGCCTGTTCTTCATTATCAAAACATCTAGCTACACCTTTAAATTTAAGGTTTTTTAAACCTGCAACTTTAACTATTGCTCCTTCTGGGGCCAAATTACCTTTTAAACCAACAACACCTCCAGTTAAGGATATTGGATTATCATGTCGTCTTATAACTTTTTGATTGTCATTAAACTTTACATCTTTTAAATTTTCAGCCATTGTTTTACCTGTAACAGTTAAACAATTTCCGTGTAAAAATCCTCCATCAAGTAATGTCTTTAAAATTATTGGAACTCCACCAGCTTCGAACATATCTTTTGCAACATATTTTCCTCCAGGTTTTAAATCGGCAAGGTAAGGAGTTTTTTTAAAAATTTTTGCAACATCCATTAGGTCAAATTTAATACCACACTCGCTAGCAATCGCAGGTAAATGAAGAGCAGCATTTGTTGATCCGCCAGTTGCAGCTACTATTACAGCAGCATTTTCAAGAGATTTTTTTGTAACGATATCTCTTGGTTTAATATTCTTTTCTAAAAGTTTCATTACAGTCTTTCCGCTTTCATAGGCATATTTGTCTCTTTCTTCATAAGGAGCTGGTGTACCAGAAGAATAAGGTAAAGCTAAGCCAATTGCTTCTGAGACACATGCCATTGTATTAGCGGTAAACTGTCCACCACAAGCTCCAGCACTAGGACAGGCGACTAATTCAAGATCTGTTAATTCTTTTTCGGAAATTTTTCCTGAAGAATGTTCTCCTACAGCCTCAAAAACATCAACTACTGTTACATCTTTGCCTTTATATCTGCCGGGCAATATTGAGCCTCCATAAATAAAAACACTAGGAACATTTAATCTTACCATTGCCATCATTAATCCTGGTAAAGATTTATCACAACCTGCAACACCAACTAAAGCATCATAACAATGCCCACGAACAGTAAGTTCAGTAGAGTCTGCGATTACTTCTCTAGATATTAAAGACGATTTCATTCCTTCATGACCCATAGCTATTCCGTCTGTTACTGTAATAGTACAAAACTCACGAGGTGTACCAAAGGATTCTTTTACACCTTTTTTTACAGATTGAGCTTGACGCATTAAAGCTATATTACAAGGAGCAGCTTCGTTCCAAGTTGATACAACACCAACAAAAGGTTTTGCAACATCTTCTTGGGTTAGATTCATTGCATAGTAAAAAGATCTATGTGGTGCTCTGTCAGCACCAAGTGTTGTATGTCTACTTGGTAGTTTTTTTTTATCGAAATTTGGCATTGTTAATTAATGCTAGATACAATACTTCTTAATTTATTTTCTTCAATGGTTAAATCAGTCAATAAGTCTTTATCATTTTGAACGATTTCCTTAGGAGCGTTCTTAATATAAGGTTTGTTTTGTAGTTTTGTATTAAGTTTATTAATCTTTTCTCTTAAAATCTTTAATTTATCAGAAATCCTATTTTTTTGAGAAGATATATCAATATCTTCATTAAATTGAAGTTCTATTTTTTCTTTTAAGATTAAGATTTGAATAATATTTTTCTCTGTCCTTTTAGCATTTAAGAGATCATTTACTCTTCCGACTTGTTTAATAATTTCTATGTTTTGGCGTATTAGTTTATTCATTTTTTTTGATTGATTTGAAAAGATAATATTACAGAAAAGTTTTGGAGGTATATTTAATTCTGATTTAGTTGATCTTATACTCGAGATAATTTCAGTTATCATTTTTATATCGTTATGGCTCTTTGTAAAATGTCCTATCTTTTTGAGTTCTAACCAATGAGCATTTATTAAAGCTGATTTATAAGTCTTATTATATGTGTTTTTGGTCCACAATGACTCAGTAAAAAAGGGAATAAAAGGATGTAAAATTTTTAAAATATTTGCCATCATAAAAGAGGAGAAATTTCTAGCTTCTTCTATGTTTTTCTTATTTTTTGAATTAAATATTGGTTTCAAAAACTCTAAATACCAATCACAATAAGAATGCCAAACAAACTTATAGATAACACGACAAGCTTCATCAAATCTAAAATTTTCTATGTGAATTGATGCTAATTTGTTAGTTTCTTGGAGCTCATTATATATCCAATGATTAATTGAAAGTTTAATGTTTTTTAAATTGATTTTTTCCTTTAATTTACATTTATTAAGACTTAGAAAATTATTTGCACTCCATATTTTAGTAATAAAATTTCTACTTCCGAGAACTCTATCTTTCGATAACTTTACATCTCTACCGGGTGAAGCCATAGATATTAAAGTAAATCGTAGAGGATCGGCGCCATAGGTATTGATTAACTCTAGGGGGTCAATAACGTTTCCTTTTGACTTGGACATTTTTTGTCCTTTCTCATCTCTAACAAGCGCATGAACATAAACTTTTTTAAATGGTGTTTGTTTTTGAAAAAAGTTTCCCATCATTAACATTCGAGCTACCCAAAAAAATATAATGTCAAAACCGGTAACAAGAACAGAAGTTGGATAGAATTTATTTAAATATGTATTTTTTTTAGGCCATCCTAAAGTTGCAAAAGGCCACAATGCAGATGAAAACCATGTGTCTAAAACATCAGTCTCCTGATTTAAAGTAAAGCTCTTATTTTTATATTTTTTCTTCGCTAATAAAAAAGCATCTCTTTCATTTTCAGCTACAAATATTTGATTATCATCACCATACCAAGCAGGTATTCTATGTCCCCACCAAATTTGTCTTGAGATACACCAGGGTTCAATTTCATTCATCCAATTAAAAAATATTTTTGTCCAGTTTTTTGGAAAAAAAGATGTTTTATTTTTCTTTACAATTTGAATCGGTTTTTTTGATAATGATTTTGCATTTACAAACCATTGTTCTGTTAATAAAGGTTCTATTATTGTATTTGATCTATCGCCGTAAGGAACTTTATTTTTAATAGACTCAACTTTTACTAAAAAACCATTTTCTTTAAGTTTATTTACAAGATACTTTCTGGCTTCAAATCTGTCTAAGGAAACACATTCTTTAATTCCATTTTTATTAATTTTTCCATTTTTCTCTAAAACATTAATAATTTTTAAATTATTTCTTCTTCCTACGTCATAATCATTAAAATCATGTGCAGGGGTAATTTTAACAGCTCCAGATCCTTGTTCTGGATCTGCGTAACTGTCAGCAATTATTTTTATCTTTCTTTCAATAATTGGGATGGTTACAGTTTTTCCTACAAGATGTTTATAGCGATCATCTTTCGGATTCACAGCTACAGCAGTGTCTCCCATCATTGTTTCTGGTCGGGTTGTAGCAATAGTAATTTTTTCTTCTGAATAGTCTACTTTATAATCTATATAAAATAACTGAGATTGAACTTCTTTCTGAACTACTTCTAAATCAGAGATTGCTGTTTGAAGCTTAGTATCCCAATTAACTAATTTTTTATCTTTATATATTAAGTTCTTATTATATAAATCTACAAAAACTTTTGTTACTGCTTTTGATAGATTTTCATCCATTGTAAATCTCGTTCTTGACCAATCACAAGAGCAGCCTAATTTTTTCAATTGATCAATTATTATTCCGCCTGATTTCTCTTTCCATTCCCAAATTTTTTGAATAAATTTTTCTCTACCAATATCGTCTTTTTTTACTCCTTCCTTCTCTAAATTTTTTTCAACAACTGCTTGGGTAGCTATTCCAGCATGATCAGTGCCCGGTTGCCATAAGGTTTCATAACCTTTCATTCTATAAAACCTAACTAGGACATCTTGCAGACTATTATTTAGTGCGTGACCCATATGTAGTCTTCCTGTTATGTTTGGTGGAGGTATAACTACTGAAAAGGTTTTTTTAGCTTTTCCAGGTTTGGATTTAAATAAACCCTTCTTTTCCCAAAATTCTGAGATCTTTTTTTCTTCTATTAAATGGTTATATTTATTAAATTCCATCTTTTTGATAATTAAGTTTATTATAAAGTTTATATCAAACGTATAAAGACCTTAGAATCATATATTTTACTTTAATGAAACAAATAAATGATTTAAATAGTTTATATTGTCAAATTTTGGCCACGTGGCGGAATGGTTACGCAGAGGATTGCAAATCCTTTTATTCCAGTTCGATTCTGGACGTGGCCTCCAAAACTGTTAATTATTAAAATGATAGATAAAGAGATCATTAAATTTGCACTAGATACAAGGAATTATGGTTCTATTAAAAAATATAGCCATTTTTCTAAATTAAAAAACTCATTATGTGGAGATGAGATAAAGATATATTTAATAATAGAAAAAAATAAAATATTAAAATTTAAATATCAAGTTAATGCTTGTTTATACTGTCAGGCTTCAATTAGTCTTTTATCAAGATTATCAAAAAACAAACAATTAAAATCGGTTAAAGATTTTTTAAATAGAGCTAATATTTTATTTGTTAAAAAAACGGAGTTTAAAAACTGGAATAAATTTGAAAAGATATTCAATAAAAAAAATAATGCCAGAAAAGAATGTTTATTATTACCTTTAAAAACAATGTTTAAAGCTTTAAATAATTAGTTGTTTTATATTTTTAAAAATGTATGTTGTGA
>MDTG01054765.1_pt1 | contig 25985 bp, 22 predicted proteins | sample 811421 | NCBI WGS metagenome assembly MDTG01 (sample SAMN05326645, study PRJNA326480) | marine metagenome | isolation source: seawater | place: Pacific Ocean: South East | collected 2011
AATATTTTGAAAACTATGGCCCTGATTCTAAAAGCAATTCTTTTTCAATGGCTAAAAGTTTTGTTTCTGGTCTTCTTCAAAAAGCTATAATGGATGGATATGTTAGAAATTTAAAACAGCCCGTTAATGAACTGTTACCTGAATTGAAAGGTCCTTTTTCTAATGAGGTAACTCTTGAAGACCTAGCAACAATGTCTTCAGGTCTTGACTGGCAAGAGGAGTATTATTCTCCTTTTGAAGTAACAGCATCTGCATATTTTATTGACGATCTTTCATCTTTAATTTTAAATCAAAAAATTATTGAAAAACCTGGAGAAAGTTTTAAATATCTAAGTGGAGCTACCCAATTATTGGGGATGGCAATTATTAAGGCTACTGGAAAATCCTTGAGTGATTATTTATATGAAAGCTTTTGGAATCCTATGGGAATGGAAAATAGTGCTTTATGGCAAATAGATGGAAGAGAAAACAGGATGGAAAAGGCATTTTGTTGTATTGCATCTAATGCTAGAGATTTTGCTAAATTCGGAAAACTTTATAAGGATTTTGGAAAATGGAATGGTAAGGTTTTACTTGACTCTGCATATATAGCAAAATCGATTTCTCCTCGTTTTAGTGAAAGTCCAGAATATGGTTATGGATTCTGGTTAGGTAAATGGGAAGAAAAAAAAATATTCTTTATGCAAGGTCATCTTGGACAATATGTTTTTGTTTTACCTGAAGAAAATATAATAATTGTTAGATTAGGAAATTCAAAAGGAAAGTCAGCTAAAGAAGATCGTTATATATATATCAACGAAGGATTAAAAATACTTGAAAAAAGTAATTAAGGGTTCAAATCTAAACAGCAGGATTTGGAATTTTATTATGAATCTCATCTATTTTAGATAGAATTTCTTTTGAAAGTTTAACAGAATAAGTCTCTATGTTTTCTTTTAATTGCTCCAATGAGGTTGCTCCTATAATATTACTGGTCACAAAACTCCTTTCACTAACAAAAGAAAGAGATAACTCAGTTAGACTTAATCCATTTTCTTTTGCAAGTTTATAATAAAGCTCAGTTGCTTTAAAACATTCAATACTTGAGTACCTTTTATAGTTAGGCATAAATTCTAATCTAGATCCTTTAGGAATTTTTCCTCCCATATATTTCCCAGTAAGAACACCAAAACCTAGAGGAGAATATGCTAAAAGACCAATGTTTTCTCTATGGCAAATTTCAGAATGACCAGTTTCAAACTCTCTGCACAAAAGAGAATAGCAGTTTTGAATTGAAACCATTCTTGGACGATTAGCGTTTGAAGCATTTAAAAACTTCATCATTCCCCAAGGATTTTCATTTGAAATTCCAACATGTCTAATTTTTCCAGATTTTATATGGCTTTGTAGGATGTCTAAAACTTTTTCAAAATTTTCAACCCACGGATCATCTTTAATATATTTAAATCCTCTTTGACCGAATTTATTAGTTTTTCTTTCAGGCCAATGAAGCTGATACAAATCAATATAATCAGACTTTAATCTTCGCAAGCTGTTATGAAGAGCCTTATCAATATTTAATTTGTCAAAGCTCATATTTTCTCGAATATGGGAGCTAAAAGCTTCAGGACCAGCGATCTTCGAAGCTAAAATTACTTTATCACGATTTCCGTTTTTCTTAAACCAATTTCCTATAATTTCTTCAGTTGATCCTTGTGTGTTTCTATCTGAAGGGACTGGGTATAATTCTGCTGTATCCCAAAAGTTAACGCCTTTATCCAAGGCATAATTCATTTGTTGATGAGCTTCATGTTCAGTATTTTGCTTACCCCAAGTCATTGTTCCAAGACATATCTTACTGACATCCAAATCAGTATTTGGTAATCTTCTATATTCCATTTATTAATAATTTAAATTTTCTAATAGTTCAGAGATAGCCCCTAGCTGGGGAGTTAAAATTATCTCTATTCTCCTATTCGCAGATTTACCCATTTCATTAGAATTGGATCCGACAGGGATAAATTCACCTCTGCCTGCAGCTGTAAGATTTTGAGGTAAAACATCATTATTATTCAAAAGTAAATTAACAATTGATGTTGCTCGTTTTGTAGAAAGGTCCCAATTATTTTTAATTTCTCCATTGCCGTTATAAGGGACATTATCCGTATGACCCTCAATTAAAACATTAATTTCTGGGTTTTCTGCTAATACATTAGCCAATTGCTCAATTGCCTTTTTTCCATCTGGCCCAACAGTCCAACTTCCAGATTTAAATAATAATTTATTTTCCATTGAAACATAAACCTTACCATTTCTTTGTTCAACAGTTAGGCCTTTTCCTTGAAAATTTAACAATGCATCAGAAACTCTTTTTTTAAGAAAATTTAGATTTTGCTCTTTTTCTAAAACAAGCCTTTCTAATTCATTGACCCTTGCAAGTCCTTTATTTAATTCATATTGTTTGAGTGTCAAACTATCAAGCAAAGAATTGTTTTCATTTATTCTTTGCTTAAGGTCTGAATTGCTTTTAGAGGCTAGAAGATCATAATTTTTTTTTAGTTTTAGAAGATCAGCATTTTTAATTCGAATACTGTCATTTGCTTCATTTAATAAATTAATTATAGAAATTAGATTTTGCGAGAGAGAGTCTCTTTTATATTTTAGATTTTTATTTTCTTCTTGAGATAATTTATAATTTAATTTTTCATTTGCATATCGATTTTCAATATCACTGAATGTTCTAATTGAGACACATCCATTTATAAATAAAAATGAAATAACCAACAGTTTATAAAAAAAATTCATATTCTTAAATTTAAAATTTCAAAGTAACTCCAACCGGACAATGATCTGAATGAAATGCATTAGGCAAAATAAAAGCTTCCTTAATATAAGGGGACAACCCTTCACTAACTAAATTATAATCAATTCTCCATCCTTTATTATTAGATCTTGAATTAGCTCTATAACTCCACCAACTATAGTTATGTGGTTCAGGATTTAATAATCTAAAGGAATCAATAAATCCGTTTTTTAAAAAATTGTCAAGCCAAAAACGTTCTTCAGGTAAAAATCCAGATACATTTTTATTTCTAATTGGATCATGAATATCAATTGACTTATGACAAATATTGTAATCACCAGATACTACCAGGTGTGGAAATTCTTTTTTAAGAGCATTAATGTAATTTTGAAATTCTTCCATAAAATTGAATTTGAAATTAAGCCTTTCAATATTTGTCCCTGAAGGAAGATATAGGCTTATAACTGAAAACTCATCAAAGTCCAGCCTAATAGTTCTTCCTTCAAAATCCATTGAAGGTATTCCAGTTCCATAAATAATATTGTTTGGTGATTTTTTTGATAGAATTCCTACTCCACTATATCCTTTTTTTTGGGCTGAAAACCAAAAACTTTCATATCCCAATTGTTTAAAAATACTTGAATTAATCTGATCCTCTTGTGCCTTGGTTTCTTGAATACATAAAATATCTGGATTTACGGTCTTTAACCAATCGGCTAATCCTTTTTTCAAAGCAGCCCTAATTCCGTTAACGTTATAAGAAATAATCTTCATCAATTAAAAATTTATATGTTTTTATACTAAAATCATATTTTAAATTTTCATCAACCAGTTTTTGAAATTGAGTTTTTTTTCTAAAAAACTAGAAATATCATTTAATGAAATTCTTTCTTGTACCATTGTGTCTCTATATCTTATCGTTACAGTTTCATCTTCTTTAGTCTGGTGATCTACAGTAATACAATATGGAGTTCCCAATGCGTCTTGACGTCTATATCTTCTCCCAACTGCATCTTTTTCATCATAATATGTGCTATATTTCCACTTAAGTTCATCTACTAATGATTTTGCAATTTCAGATAAGCCATCTTTTTTTAGCAAAGGCAAAACCGCTAACTTATATGGAGCTAAAATAGAAGGTAATTTAAGAACAATTCTTATGCTGCCATCCTCAAGTTTTTCTTCTTGAAGGGACCATGAAAATACAGCCAAAAACATTCGATCTAAACCTATAGAAGTTTCAACTACATATGGGACATAACTCTGGTTTTTTTCAGGATCAAAAAATTTAAGTCTTTTACCAGAAAATTGTTCATGTTTTGAAAGATCAAAATCAGTTCTTGAATGAATCCCTTCTATCTCTTTAAATCCAAATGGAAATTTAAATTCAATATCGGATGCAGCATCTGCATAATGGGCTAACTTTTCATGATCATGAAATCTATAATTATCCTTTCCCATTCCTAAAGATAAGTGCCAATTTAATCGAGTTTCTTTCCATTTTTTGTACCATTTTTTTTGTTCTCCAGGAGAGATAAAAAATTGCATTTCCATTTGCTCAAATTCTCTCATTCGAAAAATAAATTGTCTTGCAACAATTTCATTTCTGAAAGCTTTACCAATTTGTGCTATTCCAAATGGCAGCTTCATTCTTCCAGATTTTTGAACATTTAAAAAATTAACGAAAATACCCTGAGCTGTTTCAGGTCTTAAAAATAAATCCATAGATGATTCTGAAGATGCTCCAAGTTTTGTGCCAAACATTAAGTTAAATTGCTTAACCTCAGTCCAATTTCTTGATCCACTTTCTGGACAGGCTATTTTCAACTCCTCAATCAGAGATTTAACATCACTAAGATCTTCCTTCTCGAGAGATTTATTTAATCTGGAACTAATTGAAGATACCTTTTCCAAATATTCAGCTATTCTTGGATTAGTTTTAATAAATTCATCTTTATTAAAATCTTTTCCATAACGCTCAGATGCTTTAATAATTTCTTTTTCAATTTTAAGCTCTATTTTAGAAATATAGTTCTCAACTAGAATATCAGCACGATATCTTTTTTTTGAATCTTTATTGTCGATCAAAGGGTCATTAAAAGCATCCACATGGCCTGATGCTTTCCAGGTTGTTGGATGCATAAAAATAGCTGAGTCGAGTCCCACAATATTTTCATGTAATTGAACCATTGATTTCCACCAATATTCACGAATATTATTTTTTAATAAAACTCCATTTTGACCATAATCATATATAGCATTTAAACCTTCATAAATTTCACTTGATGAAAAAACAAAACCATATTCTTTAGCATGAGAAATTGTTTTTTTAAAATGATCTGATTGATTTTTCATGAAACAAAAATAGTTCTTTTTACTGTTTAAAGTAAATCGAAGTTTATATAATAATTATTGTATTATTTTTGTGAATCAAATGTTTTATGCAACACAAAGTAATTTTAAATTCTCTGTTTTTAATTTTTTTGTTCTATGGTTGTGCCAAAACTGGCACTCCTACTGGTGGATATAAAGATACTATTCCCCCTGTAATGATAAATTCTTCTCCAAAAAATAAAACAACTTCTTTTAATAGTGAAAAAATCACAATTACCTTTGATGAGTATATAAGCTTAAAGAATATTAATGAACAATTAATCATTTCACCTCCAATAGAAAGTGATAAGTATACAATCGAGCCCCAATCTGCTATCTCAAAAAAAATTAAAATTGAATTCACTGATAGTCTTAGTTTAGCAGATAACACAACATATACTTTTAATTTTGGAAGTAGTATCGAAGATAATAACGAATCCAATGTTTTACCTTTTTTTTCTTACACTCTTTCAACTGGAAAAATTATTGATTCCCTTTTTTTAAAAGGAAAAATATCTGACGCGTTTGAACAAGAAAGTGAAAAATTCATTTCATTATACTTATATCCAATTGATAGCTCACATAATGATTCTACAATTTATTTAAAAAAACCACTTTATGCTACAAGTACTCTGGATTCTACAGTTTATAATTTTCAAAATCTAAGAGATGACTACTACCAATTTATTGCAATAAAAGATTACGGTAAAAACTATTTATATGATCAAGGAATTGATAAAATAGGATTCATAAATAAGAGTATTAAATTACCTGGTGATACAATCTACAACTTTAGGATATTTAAAGAAAAATCAACCTTTTTTTGGGATCGACCAAAATATAAAAATGATCATCATATTATTTTTGGTTATTATGGAGTTCCTGAAAAAAACCCTATAAAACTCATTACACCTGTTCCTAAAGGCTTTAAAACTCTAATAACAAAAGAACGAGAAAAAGACAGTTTGAATTTTTGGTTTCCGGAGATTGAAGCAGATTCTCTTTTATTTGCACTTAAAACAAAAGATAGTACATATAATGTAAGTGTAAAGTTTTATAAACCACAATTAGATTCGCTTGTTATTGCTTCTAAACAAAGTAGAGTACTTGATTTGAATGATACACTACAATTCACAAGCTCACTACCAATTACTGAATTAAATGAAGAATTTATAAGTATTAGAAATAAAGATTCGATTCAAATTCCGTTCAAGTTAATTTTGGATAAAAATAAGGATATTATTAAAATACCTTTTGATCTTGAGCCAAATGACAAGTATTCGGTGTCGATACTTCCAGATTCATTTAAGGATATGTGGGGAGGGACAAATGATTCTATTAACTTAAATCTTATTACAAAAGCATTTGACTCATATGGGGTTATAAATCTAAGGCTTAATTGGGAAATTAGTGAACAAGATTTTATTCTTGAATTATTAGATGTTAATAATAATGTTTTAAGAAGAGTTTATGAAAAAAATGAATTTAACACTTATGAGTTTAAATTTTTAAATCCTCAGAATTACATCGCTCGAGTAATTTTAGATGATAATAAAAATAAAAAATGGGATACTGGAAATTATTTAAAAAAAATTCAGCCAGAAAGGGTTATTTACTTATTAGATACAATTGAATTAAGGGCAAACTGGGAAATGAACGAAGTTTTTATTCTAAAATAAAACTATCTCTATCCTCTAAAAAAGGTAATAAAGCCCTTGTTTGAATCAATTTGCTTTTATCCAATTCAACGCAGTACACACCTGCTTTTTCTTCTAAATCCAGTAGTTTATGTCCCATAGGGTCTATTACAAGTGACTTTCCTGGATAACGATTTTGATTTTCATCTGATCCTATTCGGTTTACTCCTAAACAATATGAAATATTTTCTATAGCTCGAGCAGTTAATAAATTATTCCAAGCATTAATTCTAGGTGATGGCCAGTTAGCAACAAAAATTAACAAATGGTAATTATCAATATTTCTTGACCATACAGGAAAACGAAGATCATAACATATTCTTAAAAGTATTTTCCAATCTCTAAATTTAATTAATCCATTATTGTTTCCTCTACAATATGAGTCTCCCTCGCCAACCATATTAAAAGTGTGACGTTTATCATAATACTGAATAAAACCATCAGGTTCAATAAAAAGAAACCTATTATAAAAACAATCATTCTCTTTAATTACTAAAGATCCGCAAATAGCCGAATTTTTCTTTTTTGAAAGTTTTTTTAGCCAATTTATTGTTACTCCTTGCATTGACTCAGATACTCTTTTTGGATCCATTGTAAATCCTGAAGTAAACATTTCTGGAAGAATAAATAAATCAACCTTTTCAGAATGATCAATAATATATTTTTCAATTGCATTTCTATTTGAACTAGGATTTTCCCAGATTAAATTTATTTGAACTAATCCTATAGTTAGCTTTTCTTTCATAGCTTTATAAAAATTAAATATCCTAAAGCTATGAAGAAATTAGCATTTTTGTTTTTATTACTTTCTCCAATTTTATTAAGTTCTCAGAGGTATTATTATCCAGAAATAAATGAAGAGTGGAAAGAGGTCAGCCCAAATACTTTTGGAATTAATAATGATAGTTTAAATTCTGTAATCGACTTCGCACTTTCGAATGAGTATTCTGGAGAGTCTGATCTTAGAGTTGCTATTTTAAAAGGCTTTTCTAAAGAACCATTCCACAAAATTTTAGGTCCTACCAAAAAAAGAGGTGGACCTGCCGGTTTAATATTAAAAAACGGATATATCATTGGAAAATGGGGCGATTTAAGTAGAGTTGATATGACATTCAGTGTTACCAAAAGTTATCTTTCAACAGTTGCGGGAATTGCTTATGATAAAAGAATAATATCAAACCTTGACCAAAGGTTAAGTGAAATAATTTGGGATAAAACTTTTATTGGGGATCACAATAAAAACATTACATGGAATCACCTACTTAACCAATCATCAGACTGGTCTGGAGAACTTTGGGGAATATACGACTGGGGTGATAGGCCTGAAACAAATTCACTAGACAGTATGAAAAACAGAAAACTGTATAAACCTGGTACTCGTTATAAATATAATGATGTAAGAGTAAATGTTTTAGCCTACTCATTATTAAATGTGTTTAGAAAACCTTTGCCACAAGTTCTCAAAGAAAATATTATGGACCCAATTGGTGCATCAAGTTCATGGAGATGGTATGGTTATGAAAACTCATGGGTTAATATTGATGGACAATGGGTTCAATCAGTTTCTGGAGGAGGGCACTCTGGGGGAGGGATGTTTATTAATACTCTAGATCATGCTCGTTTTGGATTACTATATTTATCTAATGGAAATTGGAACGGCAAACAACTTATAAGTAAAGAATGGATTGATAAAGCTGTATCTCCATCAAATACTAATTTAAATTATGGATACATGTGGTGGCTAAATAATCCTAGAGGAGATAGATATTGGGAGGGGATTTCTAAGGATATTTTTTATGCTGCAGGTTTTGGAGGTAATTATATTATCATAATCCCAAATGAAGACATGGTTATCGTTACAAGATGGTTAGAGCCAAAGAAACTGGGAGAGTTTATGAATTTATTATTTAATTCAATTTAATCTTTTATTAAAGAAGACAAATACTCTCTGTTCATTCTAGCAATATTTTCTAATGAAATTCCTTTTGGACACTCTACCTCGCAAGCCCCAGTGTTTGTACAATTTCCAAACCCTTCTTTATCCATTTGATTAACCATGTTTCTAACTCGATCTGTCGCCTCAACTTTTCCCTGAGGCAATAATGAAAATTGAGAAACCTTTGCTGAAACAAAAAGCATAGCAGATGCATTTTTGCAGCTAGCAACACAAGCTCCGCAGCCAATGCAAGTAGCAGCGTCAAATGCTCTATCAGCATCATACTTTTCTATTGGAATAGAGTTTGCATCTTGGGTATTCCCTGATGTATTTACGCTAACAAATCCCCCTGCTTGTTGAACTCTATCAAATGAAGATCTGTCTACTACTAAATCTTTTATAACAGGAAAAGCTTTTGCTCTAAAAGGCTCTATAGTTATAGTATCACCATCTTTAAACTTTCTCATATGAAGTTGACAAGTTGTTACCAATCTATCGGGACCATGAGCTTCTCCATTAATAAACATAGAGCACATTCCACATATCCCTTCCCTACAATCATGATCAAAAGCTACAGGATCATCACCTTCTTTTATTAGTTGGTTATTTAAAACATCCATCATTTCAAGGAATGACATGTCAGGTGAAATATCTGAAATCTTATAATTCACCATTTTTCCTTTAGATTCAGAATTTGATTGACGCCAAATTTTTAGTGTTAAATTCATTTTTATTTATATGATCTTGTTTTAACTTCTATCTCCTCATAGTATAACATTTCTTTTCTTAAAATAGCTTGAGAAGGATCTCCATTATGCTCCCAAGCCGATACAAAATTATAAAAATCATCATCTCTTAGAGCTTCACCTTCTGGTGTTTGAGATTCTTCTCTAAAATGACCACCGCATGATTCTGTTCTCTCTAATGCATCTTTAGCAAAAAGCTCTCCAAGTTCAAGAAAATCTGAAACCCTTCCTGCTTTGGCAAGCTCTTCATTAAATTCGTTTAAATCTCCTGGAACTTTAACATTTTTATAAAAATCTTCACGTAAGGATTTAATTTCGCTCATTGCTTCTTTTAAATCTTTTTCATTTCTCGACATACCACATTTATTCCACATTATTTTACCTAGTTTTCTATGATAATAATCAACAGAATTTGTTCCTTTATTGTAAATAAACTTTGCGAGTTTGACTCTAACTTCTTCTTCAGCTTTTATAAATTCAGGGGTGTCTACAGAAATTTCTCCAGTACGAATTTCTTCGGAAAGATAATCTCCTATAGTATATGGCAAAACAAAATAACCATCTGCTAGGCCTTGCATTAGTGCTGAAGCACCAAGCCTATTAGCTCCATGATCAGAGAAATTAGCTTCTCCAATCGCATAACAGCCTGGTATAGATGTCATTAAATTGTAATCAACCCAGACTCCACCCATTGTATAATGAACAGCAGGATATATCATCATTGGAGTTTCATAAGGATTTTGATCAACAATTTTTTCATACATCTGAAAAAGGTTTCCATATTTAGCTTTAACGATTTTTTTTCCTAATTTTTTAACCAAGGTTTTATCTTTTTCATTTAAACCTTTTACGTGTGCTTCTTCGCTTCCATATCTAAGAATAGCAGATGAAAAATCAAGGAAAACAGCTTCACCTGTTTTATTTACTCCATAACCTGCATCGCATCTTTCTTTTGCTGCTCTTGAAGCAACATCTCTTGGTACAAGATTTCCAAAAGCAGGGTATCTTCTTTCAAGATAATAATCTCTATTTTCCTCTTCTATTTCTGTTGGATTTAATTTGCCTTCTCTTATAGCTTTAACATCTTCAATTTTTTTTGGAACCCAAATTCTTCCATCATTCCTTAAAGATTCTGACATCAAAGTAAGTTTAGATTGATGATCTCCAGATACAGGTATACATGTGGGGTGAATTTGAGTAAAACAAGGATTTGCAAAATATGCTCCTTTCTTATGAATTTTCCATGCAGCTGTTACATTTGATCCCATTGCATTAGTTGATAAGAAAAAGACATTTCCATATCCCCCTGATGCAATAACAACAGCATGTGCACCATGTCTTTCTAACTTTCCATTTACAAGATTTCTTGTTATTATTCCTCTCGCCTTACCATTTACAAGAACTAGATCCATCATTTCATGACGATTATACATTTGAATTTTTCCTCTACCTATTTGACGATTCATGGCGGAATAGGCGCCAAGAAGAAGTTGCTGACCAGTTTGACCTTTAGCATAAAAAGTTCTTGATACTAAAACTCCTCCAAATGATCTATTATCAAGCAACCCTCCGTAGTCTCTGGCAAATGGCACTCCCTGAGCAACACACTGATCTATAATGTTAGCCGAAACCTCTGCCAAACGGTGAACATTTGCTTCTCTGGATCTATAATCCCCCCCTTTAATTGTATCGTAAAAAAGACGATAAGTTGAATCTCCATCACCCTGATAATTTTTTGCAGCATTGATCCCTCCTTGGGCAGCTATAGAATGGGCTCTTCTTGGAGAATCCTGAAAGCAAAAAGTTTTTACATTATATCCTAATTCTGCTAGAGTTGCTGAAGCTGATGCTCCTGCTAGTCCAGTTCCTACAACAATAACATCAATTAACCTCTTATTTGCAGGGCTAACTAAATTTATCTTACTCTTGTGATTTATCCATTTATCTGAAAGAGGCCCTTTTGGTATTTTTGAATCTATTTTTGACATGACTTATCCATTTAAATGATGAAATATTGCAATAAAAACAAATCCTAATGGGATTATCAATGAAAAAGCTATTGTAAACTTTTTTATTCCTGTCATAAATTTATTATTAAACCCCACAGATTGAAAAGCAGAGCTAAATCCATGATATAGATGAAGAGCTAAAAAAATAAATGAAATACAATATATTCCAACTCGAATTGGACTATGAAATTTATGAACTAGTTCGTTATAATATCGATTAGGATCATCAGGTAAAAATTCCACATATTTATACTTTATTTCTGGAATCCAAAAATCATAAAAATGTAAAATCAAAAAAGATAAAATCACTAATCCAGAAATAATCATATTTCGAGATGCCCAGTTTGCATTTTCTGAACCTTTGAATGAAACATAACTATTTAATCTTGCTTTTTTATTTTGAATTTCTAAAACAAATCCCATAATAAAATGAAAAACTACTCCAAAAATCAAAATTGGTTGCAAAATAAACTGAACTAAAGGGTTTGTTCCCATAAAATGAGATAAATAGTTAAAAGTTTTTTCACTAAAAACAGATGTAATATTTATTGTAAAATGCTGAGCTAAAAAAATAACCAAAAACAAACCGGAAAGTGCCATGGCAATTTTTTTTGCTATAGATGATAAATACATAGAAATTACATTAAGCTTTTCGTTACAAAATTAAGTCAGAATGACTAGATGACCAACCTCTATTAGTAATTTTATTTATATCATAATCTAAAGGCCTTATTAGAGTTAAATTAAAACCTGTTATCTTAGCCCACAAATAATTTAAAATGAGATACACTCCTATCCCGTCAATTATTTATAAAAAAAATAGGGTGAATTTTTCAAAAAACATTAATTCCTTAGGTCTGGCTGTTTTTAATTCTAACGATATTTATCCAATAAGTGCAGACAGCACTCTTCCTTTTTCTCAACATAGAGATATTTTCTATTTAACAGGTATTGATCAAGAAGAAACGATATTATTAATTTTTCCAGAGTCAAAAAATCCAAAATACAAAGAAATTTTATTTATAAGAGAAACGAATGATCACATTGCAGTATGGGAGGGTGAAAAATTAACTAAAAAAGAAGCAAAACAAATTTCAGGAATTGAAACTATTTTATGGATCTCAGAATTTGAAGAAATATTTCATGAATTATCTACGGAATCAGAAATCTTCTATTTTAATACAAATGAACATTATAGAGCTTCTGTTGAAACTCAGACTAGGGAGGACCGCTTCATTTTATGGGCAAAAAATAAATACCCTGCTCATAAAGTTGCAAAAAGTAATCCATTTCTGCAAAAACTAAGATCGATTAAATATTCAGAGGAAATTAATCAAATTCAAACGGCCTGTAATATAACAGAAAAGGGTATCCGAAGAATATTAAAGTTTATCAAACCAGGAGTATGGGAATATGAAATTGAAGCTGAATTAGCTCATGAATTTATTAGAAATAAGTCAAAAGGATTTGCGTATAGTCCAATTATCGCAACAGGAAAAAATGCTAATATTCTTCATTATATTGAAAATAACAAACAATGTAAAGATGGAGAATTAATTCTTTTAGATGTTGCAGCTGAATATGGTAATTATTCAAGTGATTTGACAAGAACATTCCCGGTATCTGGACGTTACAATAATCGACAAAAAGAGGTCTACAAGTCAGTATTGAAAGTCAAAAATGAAGCTACTAAGCTTTTAATTCCAGGGGCTTACTGGAAAGAATATCATATTGAAGTTGGTAAGCTAATGACTTCCGAATTATTATCTCTTGGATTAATTGACAAAGCTGATATTCAAAATCAAACAAATGAGTTGCCTGCTTATAAAAAATATTTTATGCACGGTACCTCCCACCATATGGGCCTTGACACCCATGACTATGGAGTTTTAACTGATCCTATTAAACCTAATATGGTTTTCACTGTTGAGCCTGGAATATATATTCCAGAAGAAGGTTTTGGGATAAGATTGGAAGATGATGTGGTTGTTCAAAAATCTGGAGATCCAAAAAATTTAATGCAAAAAATTCCAATTGAAATTGAAGAGATTGAAGAGTTGATGAATAATAATTAGTGACAACCACAGTCTGGACCACATCCTTCATCCGGCTTTTTTATTAAAAGCTTTTTAATTAAAAATCTTATTGAAAATAAAAGACATATTACAACTAAAAAAATTTGAAAAGCTTCCATTTATGAAAGTATTTGATATGCTGTTAGTGAAGCAAGGTATGCAATTATTGTCATAAATGATAATTGAACTATCGGCCATTTCCATGAATTAGTCTCCTTCCGAACAACTGCTAATGTACTCATACATTGCATTGCGAATGCATAGAACAAAAGCAACGAAATTCCTGTTGGAAAATCAAACATTGGCTTACCATTTAATTTAGTTTCACTTCTCATCTTTTCTTTAATAGTTAAATCATTGTCTTGACCTACACTGTATATTGTTGCTAATGTTCCAACAAAAACTTCTCTTGCTGCAAAAGAAGTAATAAGTGCTATCCCTATTTTCCAATCATATCCTAGTGGACTAATAATTGGAGTAATAGATTTTCCCATGATTCCAATATATGAATGCTCAAGTTTGAATGATCCAATTTCATATTCTAATTTTTGTTTTGACCATTCGGATGATTTTGGGTTTAATTTTACGATTTGCTCAGCGTTTTCAATATTTTTTCCTGGTCCATAAGAAGCTAAGCCCCACAATATAATTGAAATAGATAAAATGATTTTACCAGCTTCAATAACAAATGATTTAACTTTTTCAATCACATTAAAAATAATATTTCTTAATGAGGGCATTTTATAATCAGGAAGTTCAACTATAAAATATTTTTTACTTTTTATTTTAAGAATTTTCGTTAGAATTGAAGATGAAATTAATGCCATTATGAATCCTAATAAATATAATCCCATCAAAGTAATTCCCTGAATATTGATTCCAAACCAGCTCTTTTCAGGAATTACTAATGCAATAATTATTAAATAAACAGGGAGTCTTGCAGAACAAGTTGTAAATGGCACTATCAAAATTGTGATAAGTCTTTCTTTCCAATTTTCAATATTTCTTGTTGACATTACTGCCGGAATTGCACAAGCTGTTCCTGAAATTAATGGGATTACACTTTTACCGCTTAATCCAAATTTTCGTAATCCTCTATCCATTAGAAAAACAACTCTGCTCATATAACCAGATTGTTCCAAAATAGATATGAAAAGAAAAAGAAATGTGATTTGTGGAATAAAAATAACAACCCCTCCAATACCAGATATTATTCCCTGGGAAAGTAAATCTGTAAAAATTCCAGGAGGAAGAGTTTTATTAATAAAATTACTGAAAGAAGAAAAACCAGAATCTATGTAATCCATTGGATAACTACTCCAATTATATATAGACTGAAACATTAAAAGAAGTACAAAGAAAAAAATTATATATCCCCAAAATTTATGAATCAAAACTCTATCAATGCGACTTCGTAGATCTTTTGCTTTATTAATATCGATGTTGTAGGTTGATTTTAATATTTCATTGATTATTTGATACCTTTTAATTACCTCTTTTTGCTGAATCCTGGCTATTTTATTTTTAGAAATCGTTGAAAGTTTTATAATTTTCTCTTGGCGAATTGCATCCTTTTTGAAAAAATTAATATCTTGAGTTATATCAGTCCAAAGCTTATATAAGGATTCATTTGAAAAAGACTTTTGGAGATTTTCAAAATATTTGAAATTAATTTTTTTTAAGTCTAGAAAAATTGATTTTGATAATCTTTTATATTTAATTAAAGAATCTTTAAGAATATCAAATCCTTCATTTTTTTTTGAACTAATTAAAACAATCTTAGTATCTAACTTTTTTTCTAATTTTTTTATGTCAATTTCTATCCCTTTTCTAATCATGATGTCAGACATGTTTATCGCTAAAATAGTAGGTATTTGTAGATCTTTTACTTGGCTAAATAATAATAAGTTTCTTTTCAAATTTTCAACATCTGCTACCACCAAAGCTACATCAGGGTAGTCCCGACTTTTTTTATCCATTAATATTTGAAAAACAATACTTTCATCTAAAGAAGTGGCATTAAGACTATAAGTTCCCGGCAAATCAATTATACGGGCTTTATTAATTTTATCCAAACTACAATCCCCCTCCTTTTTTTCAACAGTTGTTCCAGGATAATTTCCTACTTTTTGATTTAATCCTGTTAATAAATTAAATAAAGATGTTTTTCCAGTATTAGGATTACCAATTAAAGCAACATTAATAGAGTTTATCATATTATTTGATCAGATCAATATAAATTTTTGATGCTAAATCTTTTCTTAATGCTAAGTGAGTTCCATTCACTTTAAGATAAATAGGATCATTATAGGGAGCCAAATAAAGAACTTCAATTTCAATTCCAGGAAGGCAACCCATTTCAATCAATTTCATTGGCAAATTAGTACTTTCAAATTCATTAATGATTCCCTTTTCCCCTGGGACTAATTTGTCTAAAGACTTCATAATTGTTATTGTTTCAAAGAAACAAAAATAGTTATTTTTTATCTCTTGAATAAAAGATTTAATCTATAGAATATTCCAATTTAAGAATTGATATGTCTTCATTAATTTTTGTCATATCCTCTCGAATAGTTCCATCATAAAACCCCCTAATTCTTCTATCAGGATCAACCAAAATAAAATTTTCAGTATGAATCATGGTATGTAAATTCTGGTTACTATTTGTTTTAACTGCTAAATAGGATTTTCGTGCCAAATCATAAATTTCTTTTTTTGATCCAGTAACTAAGTGCCATTTTTTATCCATTACCCCTTTTTCGACTGCATATTTTTTTAATTGAGCAACTGTATCAATTTTAGGTGTAACAGAATGTGATAAAAGTAAAACATTTGGATCATCAATAAATTGATCTTGAAGTATCTTCATGTTTTCAGTCATAATTGGACAAATCGACGGACAAGTTGTAAAGAAGAAATCAGCAACATAAATTTTATTTTTAAAGGTATTATGGGTAACCCATTTATTGTTTTGATTTTTTAACTTAAAATCAGATATTTTGTGAAGTTTTTTAATATGCTGAAGACTACTATCTACAAGCTCAAAATTAACCATTGCAGGATTATAAATTGGTAGGATTTTTCTGGGCTTTAGGGCATTGTAAAACAGTATCAAGATTATTAAACATATAAAAGAAAATATGAGTAAAAATTTTTTGTACTTAAAAAGAAATTGATTCAATTTTTATTAATTAATTAACCACTTGTCAAAGATAAATAAAAGCTTAAGGCTTTTACTAATATAAAATAATATTTGAGGCTTTTGTTATCAAATAAAAACACTAATTTTGGGCGCAAAATAATTTTTATGAGTTTGTTTTTAATAAAAGGTTTCCAACTAATTTTAAGTCTTTCTATTCTTATTATTCTTCATGAATTAGGACACTTCATTCCTGCAAGATTGTTTAAAACAAGAGTAGAGAAATTCTATTTATTTTTTGATATTAAATTTTCTTTATTTAAGAAAAAAATTGGGGAAACAGTTTATGGAATTGGATGGCTTCCATTGGGAGGTTACGTTAAAATAGCTGGAATGATTGATGAAAGTATGGATACTGAATATTTAAATAAAAAGCCAAAACCATGGGAATTTAGATCAAAACCTGCTTGGCAAAGATTAATTATTATGCTTGGAGGAATTACCGTTAATTTTATTCTTGGTTTTTTAATTTACATGATGGTTGCTTTTATTTGGGGTAAAACTATTATTACAAATGATGACTTGCCTGAAGGATATGAAGTAGCTGATATGATGAAACCATATGGTTTTCAAGATGGAGACAAAATTTTAGAAGTTGATGGTAAAACTCTAGAAAATATAATCGATATTTCTAAATATCTATTTTTAAGAAATGTTTCAACTGTCAAAGTTGAGCATTATAATGGTAAAAAAGAAGTTTTAAATATTCCAGAAAACATTGGTAAACAAATGTTTGAATCTGGTAATATGATGCCATTTACAGCTTTAATTCCTCCTAAGATTGATTCAATAGAGCCAAGTTCCCCTGCTCAAAAAGAAAATTTAATGTCTGGAGATTTAATTGTTTCTGTGAATGGGAATTCAATTCTCAAATGGCAAGATTTTACAAAATTAGTCAAAGAAAGTTCTTCAAAAACTATTGACCTTAAAATTAAAAGAAAAGATAGGTTTTTAACTAAAACTATTAATTTAAGAGATGATAATACAATTGGAGTAGGGCTAATGGTTCCAAAAATTACTCCAACTAAATTAAACTTTACAATTTTGGAAAGTATCTCAAGGGGATATGATAAAGCCTATTGGACTCTTATTGATTATGTATCTCAATTCAAATATGTGTTTTCCAAAAAGGGAGCATCTCAACTTGGAGGATTCGGTGCTATAGGAAGTCTATTTCCTCCTACATGGGATTGGCAAGGGTTTTGGGAAAGCACTGCCTTGATATCAATAATTTTAGCTTTTATGAATTTACTTCCAATTCCTGCTCTTGATGGTGGTCATGTTATGTTTCTGCTTTATGAATTAATTTCAGGAAGAAAGCCAAATGATAAGTTTATGGAATATGCTCAAGTATTTGGATTCCTTCTTTTAATGTCATTAGTGCTTTATGCTAATGGAAATGATCTTTATAAAGCAATTTTTTAATAACATTGAATTTTTTACTTTTGATATGCAATTAAAATATTACCTTTGGAAAACTTAAATCAATTAAAATGAAAAAAATATTTATTCCGCTTTTAACATTTCTTTTCATTAGCAATGTTAATTCACAAATTATACAACAAAGACTTCTAAAGGTTGACCCTGCTGATGTTTCTAAATTTGAAGCAGCAGTTGCAAAAAAAACCAAGATGTACAATGGTAAAGATGGACAGGCAAGATGGGTAACTTTTCAGATTATGACTGGAAAAAACGCATATCATTATGTAAGAATGCAGATAGCTCAATCTATGTCTGAATTTGATAATATTGATACTCAAGGAAACTCATTCTGGCAAAAAACTGTTGGTCCGCTTCATGAATCTGAAGGGAATAGTATTTGGAAAGTCAATTCGGAAATGACTTATAATCCTAAAACACAAAAAAGATTAAATCATAGAAGAGTTATTTTTTATAATATAAAACCCTCTGGTCTAAAAGATTTTTGGAGATTTAGAGATCGATCTAAAAAAGTTTGGGAAGAAACCGGCTATGAAAATAGAGTTGGTGTTATGAATTGCGTATCCGGATGTAATAGTAACTGGGTTCAAGTTAGATTCCACCACAAAGATTTTGCAGGTGAAGATCAAGATTGGTCAACAAGACCGGAATTTAACAAAAAATATAATGAATTATTTGGAGAAGGATCTTTGGATGAAGATTTGGAAAGGTTTAGAAAGTCTTTAATGGATGATGGAAGAAGAGTCCGTCATCACAAGAGAATGCCCGAACTTAGCTCTCCATGGAACTAGATTGTGACCAAAATTATAAAGATCTTTTACAAAATAAAAGATCTTTATAATTGTTTTTCTAAAAATCTTTCAGCTTCATTTAATAGATTAGTTTTTTTTTCTGAATTCATTTTATCAAATGTGCTAATTAACATCCTCATTCTTGGATTTTTTAGAAAAAACTCTCTATGCTTATCCATGAACCTCCAAAATAAACCGTCCCATTTTAGTTGCCAATCTCCTTTTTTATAATTACTCATTTTTAACAAATAATTACTGCTTGATATATAGGGTTTGGTTGACATCAAACCTCCATCACTAAATTGACTCATTCCATAAACATTTGGAACCATAACCCAGTCATAGGAATCAATAAACATTTCCATAAACCATTTATAAACTTCATCAGGATCAAACTCACATAAAACCATAAAATTTCCGAGCACCATTAATCTTTCAATATGATGACAATATCCTGTTTCATTTATTTTTTTAATTGTTTCATCAATTGGAAGTATTCCAGTAGTTCCAGAATAAAAATTGGCTGATATTTTTTTATTAAAGTTCCAAAAATTTGTTGTTCTTTCATGAACCCCTTTGGCTATGTATACTCCCCTAATAAATTCTCTCCAACCAATAACTTGTCTAATAAAACCTTCCACAGAATTTAAGGGAATATCCTTCTTTTTATAATAAAAAATTGCTTTTTCTATTACTGATTTTGGTGACAAAAGTCCACTATTTATTAATGGACTTAATAGACTATGATTCAAAGAAACCTGATCATTAACAATTGCATCTTCATAATAACCAAAATCTCTAAATCTATTTTTAAGAAAATCGTCAAACCACTTTTCTGCATCATAATGATTATTCGGATATAGAAAACTCTCATTTAAAGTTCCGTGATTTTTACTAAAATGTTTTTTGACGTAACTAATTCCTTCCAAAAAATAATTATTTTTTTTTGGAAAACTTATTTTTGGGGGAGATAAGTTATTTGGATACTTTTTTCTATTTATCATATCAAAAGACCATTTCCCTCCAATAGGATTTGAATTTTCATCGATTAAAATATTTAACTTTTTTCTCTGGCTAATGTAAAATGTTGAATGAAAGAACTTCTTTTTTGATGGATTAAAAAAATCAAAAAGATCATTTTTATTATTCAAAAAAAGAGGAGATTCGTGTTTATTGAATTCTATTTTATTTTTAGACAATAGACTATCTATTCTTCTATTTAAAAGATAATCCTCGGGATCATAATATTCTATTTTTTTAATTCCTTTTTTCAACAAAAAAGGAAGTAAATTTCTAATATCAGAAAGCTTATTTGTTGAATCAATATAATTTACCTTAATTCCGGTTTTATTTAAATAATCAGAATAGTATTTCATTGAAGATCTATGGAATAATATTTTCTGCTTATGAAAATTATATTCTTTAAAATACAGAAACTCTTCAACAAGAAAAACTTCATTTTGTTTTTTTAAAATGAAAGAATCTTTAAAAAGTTGATTGGGAAAAATTATACTACATGTCGATTTCATATTGTTTATTTAACCATAGGTTTTGGAAAATTTTTTTTGGATCATATCTTTCAGCTTGAAGTTTTGGATTAAATATTCGGTTTTTTATTGGATCATTTCCAACTCCAGAATTATACATCCAATTTCCATAATTACTATGTACATCATAATCTATTAACATGGACTCAAAATAGGATGCTCCAACTCTCCAATCAATTAAAAGATTTTTTGTTAAATAGGATGAAACATTTTGTCTCCCCCTATTACTCATCCATCCAGTTTCTTTCAGCTCTATCATATTTGCATTAATAAAAGGATTTTTTGTTTTGCCATCAATCCAGCTTTTAATTATTTCTGGATTTTTTTTCCACTGTTGATTTTCTGAATCAATCCCAGATAACTTAAAAATATTATTCTTATGTTTCATTGAAATATACTTAAAATAATCTCTCCATATTAATTCAAAAACAAGCCAATATGTGGATTGATTTTTTAAAATTTCTTTTTCAAATCTTTTTACTTCCCAATAAACCTGTCTTGCAGATATCGATCCATTTGCTAGCCATGCAGACAATTTAGAACTGTAGTCACATTTCAAAAGACCATTTCTTGTTTTTTTATAAAAGGCCAATTTTTTAGATTTCCAAAAGTAATAATTAATTCTATCTAACGCAGACAAAGCCCCGCCCTTGAATGGAAAAGCACTATTTTTATTAATAGAAAAAAATTGAAGGTTAAAATCTTTTAATGAAGGAACTTTATAATCTTTGTCAATAAGGTTTGATTTTTGAAATTTTTTAGGATAATCATAGCATTCTCTAACTTTAACTTTTTTTTCTATTTGTTTTCTAAAACTTGAAAAAACCTCCGGGATGTTTTGTGTTTTTATTTCTATATCATCTGGATGAAATAAAAATTGATCAAAATCTGATATAAAGTTTAATTCATCAGAAAATTTATCAATTATTTTTTTTTCTGTTTTCTCTTCATCGGCAGTCCATTCTTTTTGATAATATATATACTTTATATTTTGGTTTTTTATATGTTTTATCAAACCATCAGATGATTCTGAATTATCAATAATTAAAGAAATATTCAAATTATTTAATTCTTGTTTTAATTCTTTAACAGTCTCAATTAAAAACTTTGCTCTAAACTTTTCTGTCCTTATAAAACCCCATCTATCTTTCTTAAAAAAATTAGAATCAAAATTATAATATGCAATTATATTATTATGAGCTTTTGAAGCTTTGAATAAAAGCTTATTATCATATATTCTTAGATTATTTCTAAACCAAACTAACGCTTTTTGATTCTGCATTTTTTACTACAATAAACAACCGATTCCCAGTTTGTTTTCCATTTTTTTCTCCATTTAAATTTTAAATTACATACTGGACATTTTTTTTCTGGAAAATTCCTTTTTAAAATTCTTTTCAAAAATTTATAAGTGTTAATGAAATGATACAAATATATATTATGTGTAGTTTAATTAAAACTTAATTAAAGAAGCATTTATATTTTTATATATTTAAATTTCATATTTTAGTTACAATGAATAAATTTCTATTATTTTTTATATTTATTTACTCCGTTTCATTTTCACAGACATCCAATTCAACTACAGTTGAAACAATTGATAATGATTTTTCCAAAAATTTAATCAATCAAAATATCAAAATTATTGATGTTAGAACTCCCAAAGAATTTAATAATGGGCATATTCCTAATGCAGCTAATATTGATATTAAGTCTCCTGATTTTATGACTAAAATTTCTAATCTTAATAAAAAAATTCCTTATTTAATTTATTGCAAATCAGGTAATCGAAGTGGAAAAGCATCAGCTATAATGGACTCCTTGGAATTTTCCAAAATCTATGACCTAAAAGGGGGGTTTTCTAAATGGAGTTTAGAAAACAAAAAATGAATTTAAAAGTATATTTCTTTGGCTACTTTGAAAGTATTCAAATGGGCGTCTACAATTCGGTCTATGTTTTCTGAGTAACCTCCTCCCATACTACATTGAATTGGGATCTGTTTCTCTTTACATACAGAAAAAATATATTTGTCTCGCTCTTTACATCCATCTAAAGTCAAAGATAATCTTCCTAATTTATCAGTTTCAAGAACATCAACACCTGATAAATAAAAAATAAAATCAGGTTTAACCTTTTTAATTAGCATTGGTAAAGTGTTTTTTAAAATAGCTAAATACTCTTTATCTGTGGTATTATCTTTAAGGCCAATATCCAAGTCACCAGTTTCTTTCTTAAAAGGATAATTTTTTTCTCCATGCATTGAGAATGTAAAAACCATATCATTTGAATTAAAAATTGATGCAGTCCCATTTCCTTGATGAACATCTAGATCAATTATTAAGATTTTTTTTATTTCAAAATTTTTTAAAAGATAGCTTGCTGCTATTGCTTGATCATTTAAAAGACAAAACCCTTCTCCTTTATCAGCAAAAGAATGGTGAGTTCCACCAGCTATATTCATTGAAACTCCTTGATTTAAAGATTTCAATGCACCTTCAATAGTTCCCCCTGTAATTAAAAATTCTCGATCAATTAAATCTTTCGACAATGGAAAGCCAATTTTTCTAATCTCATATTTACTTAGATTTAGATTTTTTAATTTTAAAACATAATGTCTATCATGAACATTGATAATATCATTTAAATTTGGATATGAAGGAGAAAAAAAATTCTCCTGACTTGATATTCCTTCGGCAATCAATTTAAGTGGCAATAATTCATACTTATCCATAGGAAATCTGTGTCTTTTGGGAAGATTCAATTTATAAGACTTATGATAAGCTATTGGAATGGTGTTCTTCATTTATAAAAATAGAAAACCGTATAAAGTTATGAAAGTTTGTATTTTCTCAACCCTCTAGTAAATTCTCCATCTTGAATTGAAGAGAGTTTTATAATATTATTTAAATTACAAATTGGATCAACTATAATGTTTTTGTGAAGGTCTTCATACAAATCAACGTCAACTTCTTTTCTATTACTTAATGCTTCAAATAATTTTGAAGACTTAATTTTATTTTTCCATCTATTTTCTATTTTCCCTTCGAAAACTTTAGCTTTTGAACCACTTCCATAACTAATAAATCCTATTTTTTGATCAATTAATTCTATATTTTCATTGTAAGCATTATTTAGCAAGCTTAATAATGACATAAATATTGATGCAGTATACATGTTCCCAATCTCAGAAGAGGCAATTTCTCCCGGGGCAATTCGAGAATTAACAAACTTTAAATACAGCTCTGACTTAGATGCAGATTTAACCCAAGCTTCAATATCATTACTTGATCCAATTTCTTTTTTGAGTTTTTCTATAGACTTGTTTTTTTCAAGCCATGAAATCCATTTTTCGACCAACATTCTTCTTCCATGAAATGCATAAGGAAGGTGAAAAATAAAATGATCCCATTCATCATAAACATTTACTTTCTTATGCTCTAGAAAATTGTCCAAAGCTTCAAAAATTCTTTCTTTGTAACTTTCGTTAGAATATTGACCTTCGAAAATAGGTTCCTCTTTATGAAGTTCAAAGTTAGCATTAGAGGACGACCAAAATTCAGACTGAGTATTATTATACAAGTATTCTAATTCATTTTCTGACAAACTTTTACCAAACAAATTGGCTGTCTCTCTTAAAACTTGTTTTTTATTGAAAACTCTCCTAGGTTTATAGAAATCGCCTATACTTTTGGTAGCTACACCCCAATTGTTAGTGAGAGAAATAATGCTTGGGTTTTCAGAAATCAATAAAGCAACTGATCCTGCTCCTTGGGTGTATTCCCCAGTAGATTCTAATTCATATTTTGCCAAATCAGATGCAATAATTATAGCTTTTCTTTTACTACCATTAATTACCCAATCATTGCAATTTTGTAGAGCATCAACTGCACCTACACATGCAAAAGTAAGGTCAACTACATCACAATTTTTAAAACACCTTATTCCGTATTTCTCTTTTAAAATTTCTTCTAGAATTTCAATAACATATGTTGAAGTAGGTTTTGATCCATCCAATCCACTTTCTGTACCCAAATAAATACGTCCAATCTCTCTTGGATCAATATTATTTGAATTAATTAAATTCAATAGTGCATTTGCAGCAAAAGAAGCAGTATCTTCATCAGAATCAGGAATAGACATTCTGTTTAATCCAAGACCTTTATTAAGTTTTTCATAAGAAATATCTCTTTTATTTGCTAATTTTTCCAAATCCACAAAAAGCTTTGGAACATAAAAAGATATAGCATCAATACCTGTTTTTTTCATATTTTATGATAATGGTATCCCTCTACGAAGTGATTCCGCAAACATAGACATAAAAAAAAGTTAAAGCAAAACAATTGTATCAATTTTGACATAACATTTATAAAGATCTTCATAGAGTTGAAATTTGAAAAATCATATTGATTTTAGCAGTCCTCCATCGATCGGAATTGCAGTTCCATTAATATATGCAGCTTTATTTGATGCTAAAAATGATATTAGGTATCCATATTCCTCGGGCTTGCCTAGACGTCTAGCTGGAACCATTTTTTTCATTTCTAAAAGAACTTTAGATTGCGGAACATTTAAACTTTTTGCTTTAGCCTCATTTAATTGGGCTATTCTTTCAGTATCAAAATATCCAGTTAAAATACTATTTACCGTTATCCCTTCTAATGCTAGGTCGGAGGAAAGACTTTTTGCCCACGTAACTAATGCTGATCGAATAGTGTTAGATAATACTAAGTAATTTAAAGGCTCTCGTACAGAAACAGAAGCAATATTTATAATTCTTCCCCACCCTTTACTTTTCATGTGAGGTATTGCTAAAGAGGTTGTAAATACAATATTTTTAAATAAAAGGTCAAACGCTTTTTGATAGTCTTCAATTGATTTAGAAATGGAATTTCCAGCAGGTGGGCCTTGAGTGTTATTAATAAGTATATCTATTTTATGTTTTTTAAAAAAATCCTCAATTATAATTTTAAATTCATTAAAATTTGAGAAATCTACCTCTAAAAAATGGTGATTCTGTCCGCTTTTTGAAGGAAGTTTATCAATAATATTTTTCATTTTCAACTTATCTCTTGCCATTAGACAAACTGAAGCTCCTGAATATGCCAATTGTTTAGCAACCGCTAATCCAATTCCTTTTGAACTGCCTCCAATTAATGCAATTTTACCTTTTAATGATATTTCCATTTATTATTTATATTCTTCTCTAACTGGACTAAAAACATCCATGATCTTACACTTTGTCAATGCCTTTCCTGAATGAAAAATATTTGGAGGAATAACAACAACTGATCCTGGTCCATAAATTAATGTTTTTCCATCCAAAGTAAATTCAAACTTTCCTTCAACTACATTCATTATTTGTTCATGAAAATGCTTGTGCTCTGGAACT
>MDTG01048668.1_pt1 | contig 25981 bp, 22 predicted proteins | sample 811421 | NCBI WGS metagenome assembly MDTG01 (sample SAMN05326645, study PRJNA326480) | marine metagenome | isolation source: seawater | place: Pacific Ocean: South East | collected 2011
ATTAAAGAACAAGAACTTATAGATAATAATAAACGACTTGAAAATGATGTTGTTGAACTTCAGAAGTCAGTTAACTCAATAAAAGAAAATACTGATAGACTAACTGAAAATAATCAGACACTACAAAATAGAATTGACAATTATATTGTTAATGAAAAAAACTTAATAGATTCAAATAAAGATATTGAGAATAATATTTTACTGTTAACTAATACTAAAAATTATTTATCTCATGAAACTAAAAAATTAAAAAATGAACTGAATCTTGTACAGGAAAACAAAGGTATTCTAATTAAAAATAATCAAAAACTTCAAAAAGAAGTAAATCTTCTTACTAAAAATAAAAAAATATTAATAGAAATTAATGACAAGTATCAAAATCAAATCAGTGAATTAGATAATGATAAAAATAAATATAAGGAAGAAAAAATTAATATAGAAAATAAAATGAATTTAATTGATGAGGATAAACAGAAGCTCATTGAAAGTAATAATAAACTTAAAGAAGAAATTTCAAATCTTATATCTAATGAGAATGATTTAATAAAATCGAAAAGACAACTAGAATATGAAAATAATGCACTAAAAAATAGAGATGTTTCGGCTTACACTGCTGATGATGAAAAAGAACTTAAAGAAATGAATTCAAATTTACAGTATGAACTATCTTCGCTGAGAGCGAATGAACAAAAGTTAATAGAAAATAATAAAAAATTGCATACTGAATTAATAAAACTTAGAACTTCAAAGAACACTACTTTACAAGATAATGAATTAAAAAATTTAAAAGAAAAATTAAATTTCCATCAAGATGAAAATTTAAGATTAAGCCATGAATTATCTAATGCTAAAAAGAGATATGATATTATGAGAAATCAACTAACAAATATTGAAGTTGAAAAAGGAAATATATCAAAAAAAATTGATGAATTAACTCAATCTCTAAGCAATACTAATATTGTAGAAACACCTTTTGTAAAAAAAACCAAAAACAAAATAAATAAGAAAAAAGTATCAAATTCTGATATTGATACTGAAGTAGATATCAACGAAGAAATAAAAAATATATTTACTAAAACATAAATCAAGATGAAAATTTTAGACTGCACATTAAGAGATGGTGGTTATTACACCAATTGGGATTTTGATAATAAATTGGTAAATGAATATCTTAAATTAGTTAAAAATCTTCCAATAGATATAATAGAAATTGGGTATAGAGGAAATACAAATAAAAAATCTTATTTGGGTGAATTTTATTTTTTAACAACAAGTAATTTAAAAAAAATAAAATCTAAAATTGGAAAAAATAAAAAATTATCAATAATGATTGATACAAAAGACTGGAATAATCCAAAAGAATTGAAAAACAATCTATCCAAATGTAAAGGCATAGTGAATATTGTTAGATTTGCAGTGAATCCAAGAAAAATTTCTAAAATAAAAAATTTCTTAAAGATCACAAAAGAACTTGGTTTTGAAGTTGCAGTAAATTTAATGTATTCGCATATAATATTAAAAGATGAAAAAATAATAAAAAATGTTTTAGGTTTAAAAAAATATTTCAATATTTTATATATAGTTGACTCTTACGGTACCTTAATTTCAGGAAATGTAAAAAGTATTATAAATAAAATCAAAAGTTTAAATAATAAAATTTTACTCGGCTTTCACTCGCATAATAATTTAGAATTGGCTTTATCAAATTCGATCGAAGCAATAAACAATGAGATTAATTATTTGGATAGTACTTTTACAGGTATGGGAAGAGGCGCTGGGAATTTAAAAACAGAATTATTGCTTTCCTATTTAAGTTTAAAAAAAGGAGTACTTAAAATTAAAAATTTTAAAAATATTGGATTTGTAGTTGATCAGTTTGAAAAAATGAAGTTAAAAGAAAAATGGGGAACAAGTTTACCTTACATGATTTCAGGCTCGACCCAATCTCCACAATCTGAGGCTATGCAATTAATAAAATCAAAAAGATATGACATGACTGATATAATCACATATTTATATAAAAAAGATAAAATAATTCCAAAAGTGAGTAAAACTTTAAGCACTAATAAAAAAGATATTTTGATTGTTGGCGGAGGAGAAAGTGTTAAAATAACAATTAATTATATAAGAGAATACTTGGTTAATAATCCTAAAACTTTTATAATTTTTTCTAGTAGCAGAAACCTCGATTTTTTTAAAAAAATAAAAAATAAATCAATTATTTGTATAACTGGTAACGAGATTACTAAAATTAAAAAATCAGTTTTACCTAAAAATAATTTTTTAATTAATAATATAATCGACGATAAAACAATATTACCAAAAAAAGTAAGTAATTTTTTTAAACTCAAAAAAAATGAATTAGACAAAAAAATTAACAATTCTCCTTTAGCTATTTCATTAGCAGCTGCCCAAGAAATTAAAGCAAAAAATATTTATTTAGTTGGTTTTGATGGATTTGAAAAAAATGACAAAATAAATGATTACAGTTTATTTAAAGAAAATCAAAATATTTTAAATTTTTATAAATCAAAACTTAAGCTGATATCTCTCACAGATACTGTTTATGAAAATTTATTAAAAAGCTCAATATTTAAACATTTGAATTGATATATTAATTTATGAACACAAAAGTAAATAATGGTCGCAACAGAAGAAGTTCTTTAATTTTATTTATAGATGATATCATAAATGAGCTATTAATTATTTACCGTAAATTTAAATTTATTTATCAATGCTATATTTTTAAAGATTTTAAATTTTTAAAAAAAAATAAAAAACTTTTTAATAAATTTGCTAATCAAAAATTTTTTATTGTTGGTCTTGGACCTTCAATTAATAATTACGATTTATTAAAACTAAAAGATAAAAATGTTATTATGGTAAATAGATCTTTTAAACTAAAAGAATATGAAGAATTATCACCTAAATTTCATTTATTTATAGACCCTAAACTTGCAATGGGGATATGGCCAATTGATTATGTAGAAGAAATTTTAAAAAAAAGTAACAATGTAATAATTTTTTTAAATGCTGATTGGTATAATTTAGATAAATTTTCAAAATATAGAAGTCATCAGCAAATTTATTGGATTAAATTTCATCCAGTTTCTCTTTTAAATTCTCAATATTCTTTTGACTTGACTAAATCAATCTCCTCTGGATCATCAGTAATTGATTGCGCAATTACACTGACAGTTTATATAGGTTCAAAAGATATTAATATCTTAGGAGTTGAGGGAAATGGAATTTCAAGACTAATGTGTAACCAGGACAGCCATTGGGACGGAACAGATCCAGATTATAAAGAACATAATTCGCTGTTATTCGCAAATGACATGATTGGTGCTTCAAGAGGAATTAGACAGTGGCATGCAATATCAAGAGAGTTGAAAAAGAAGAAAATTGAAATCTTTAACTTAACCAAAGAAGGTATACTTGATGCTTACAAGTATAAAGATTTTGAAGAGTCATTAAATTTAAACTAATTTTTTTATAAAAATTTTAATTAAGAAAAAATGAAACCTATAAAAATCTTAATTTTTAGAGTCTCTAGCCTTGGTGATTTTATACATGCAACGCCTGCAATAAAATTAATTAGAAAAAAAAATTCAGGAGCTAAAATTTATTTTTCGTCACAAAAACAAAAAAATGTAGGATTTGTGACACCTAACTTATTGCCATTTAAAAAAAAAATTATAGATGAATTTATATTTTATAATAACAATTACTTGTCATTATTATTTTTTTTTATAAAAATTTTTATAAAAAGATTTGATAAAATTTATTATCTTAATGAATTTACAACTAAATCTAGAGAAAAAAGAGATTATTTATTTTTTAAATTATGTGGAATTAAAAAAATGTACGGTTTTAACTTAAAAGGTGAAAATACTGATGAGGAAAGAAATAATTACAATAAATTTAATGAAACATATTATCTATGCCGTACAGTAGACAAACAAATTAAAAATAATCAAATATCCTATTCTGATCTTTTTAATAAAAAGAAAAATATAAAAGAAAAATATATGACTATTTCAATGGGTGGTAGAAATGTAAAAAAAACATGGAAATTTAAAAATTGGAAAATATTAATTCAAAAAATAGTAAATAAGTTTCCAAATTTAAAAATTAAAATAGTTGGATCTAAAAACGAAATATCTAATGCAAATGTAATCTGTAAGATTAATAATAAGCAAATAACCAATATGTGTGGAAAAACAAATGTGAAATCTCTTTTTAAATTAATAAATTCAAGTCAATATCATATCTCACATGATGACGGAACTATGCATGTAGCAAGTGTTTACTCCAAACCTGGCGCAGTAATTTTTGGACTTACCGCTCCTAAAGGTAAATGGTTTCCATTAAATAAAAAACAAAAAATATTTTACCCTGAAAGAAATATCAATGAAACCAAACCAAATAAGGTTTTTAAAAAAATATTTGATGATCTCAAAAAATTGAAATAATCATATATTTTTCTATATAAATATATATTAGTTTAATATTAAATATAAATTATCACATTTATGGATATTGTTGCTTTTTTACCATGTAGATCAGGAAGTCAGAGAGTCAAAAATAAAAATATTAGAAAATTTTCAAAATACAAATTTGGTTTATTTCAATTGAAAATTAAGCAATTACTCAATGTAAGAGAAATTAATAAAATTATTGTTTCAACAGATGATTTGAAGATTATCAATTTTTTAAAAAAAAATAAATTTAAAAAAGTAAATTTTATAAAAAGACCAAAAAGACTAGCCACAAACAAAACTAAGACAGACGATTTAATTATTTATGCCTCTAAGCTTTTTGATAATAAAGATCATATATTATGGACACATGTTACTTCACCATTATTTGGGTCAGAAGATTATAGAAAAGCAATTAAAATATATAAAAGTAAAATTAAAAAATACGATACATTAATTGGTTCAAATGTTATTCAAGATTTTATTTTTAATCAAAAAAAACCAATTAATTACGATTATAAAAAAACTTACTGGCCAAATACACAAAATTTAAAAAAACTCTATAAAATTAATAATACTATTTTTTTAACATCAGCTATTAATTATAAGAAAAAAAATAACAGAATAGGATCAAAACATTTTTTCTTTAATGTTGAAAAAATTAAATCTATTGATGTTGATAGCAATGAAGACTTTAAAATGGCTGAAAAAATATTTTCATTAAATAATAAATAATATAGTCAAATGTGTGGAATATCAGGTATATATAATTTTTTAGATACGCAAATAGAAAAAAAAAGAATAATTCAAAAAATTTTAAAAATTCAGCATGAAAGAGGTCCTGATGATAGCGGTATTTGGGAGTCAAGCTGTAAAAAAATATGCTTTGGCCACAATAGACTATCTATTATAGATCTATCAAAACGTGCAAGCCAACCTTTCGTATCAATAGATGAAAAATACACTATTACATTTAACGGTGAAATTTATAATTACAAAGAAATTAAGCAAGAATTAGTTAAAAGTAATATCAAATTTAAAAGTGATTCTGATACTGAAGTTATCATAGAGTCTTATAGACACTGGGGAATTGAATTTGTAAAAAAACTTAGAGGGATGTTTGCTTTTGCAATCTGGGATAATGTTAAAAAGGAATTAATATTAGCAAGAGATCCATTTGGAATCAAACCTCTTTATTTTTCAAAAAAAAATAATGTTTTATATTTTGCTTCACAGGTAAAAAGTTTATTATCGATAGAAAATTTATCTTTCGAAAAATCAGGTAGATCAGTATTAGACTATTATTTATGGGGAAATATAAAGGAACCATTAACTCTGTACAAAGATATTTTTTCTCTTGATAGAGGAACGATAAAAATTTTTGATAGCAAATGTAATGAAGTTTGTTACGAATATGCCAATCTTAAAGAGACTATAATAAAATCAGAAAAAGGTTATTTTAAAAATGAGTTAGAAGTAAATGAAAAACTTAATTATTTAATTAGAGATACTATGAATTATCATCAAGTTTCTGACGTTCCACTCACTTTTTTATTATCCTCAGGAGTAGACTCTAACGTTTTATTGGCAGCAAGTAAAAGGAGGGAAAATACAAATTTTAATGCTTTAACTTTAGATTTTTCAGATAAATTAAAAGAAAGTCCATTGGCACAAGTAGGATCAAAAATAAATAAAATTGATCACACAATTGAAAAAGTAGATGATGATCAAATTACAGAATTGATTTCAAAGTATTACAAATTTATGGATATGCCAACAAATGACGGTTTAAATAATTATGTGGTATCACACTATGCAAAAAAGAATGGTTCTAAAGTTTTAATTTCTGGAATAGGGGGAGACGAATTATTTTCTGGTTACCCTAGTTTTAAAAGAATTCCGATTATGAAACAAATATCTAAAATTATTCCTACTAATAAAAATTTCCAAGAATTTTTATATAATATAATTTATAAAATTTTTTCTAAATTTAATAAAAACACAAAGTTCGCAGGAATCATAAAATATAGTCATAATACTTATGATTCTTTTATGCTTCAAAGATGTGTTTTTACCCCAGAAGAAATTATTGAGCTAATTCATAAAAAAATTATTGATGAAAAAATAAATGATTTAAAAATTGAACAAAATAATGAATTACTTGACAAAGATTTTGAGAACGAACAACTAAAAATAATGTATTATGAAATTAAATACTATTTGTGTTCCAAACTGCTACGTGATTCTGATTGGGCATCTATGGCAAACTCTGTTGAATTACGTACTCCTTTTGTTGATTGGTATTTTTTTAAAGAATTATTACCTATTTTGAAATCGAATATTAAAATATCAAAAACAAATATGTTAGATAGCTTTAAAGAAAAAATACCTCTGGAACTATACAATAGAAAAAAAACAGGTTTTACTATTCCTTATAAACAGTTCTTTACAAAATTATCTGGAAAAAAAGCTAAGTATTCTGACCCTATTAAAGATTGGTCATTAATAAACTACAAAAAGTATTTGGAAAATGAAAAGTAAGATTAAAATTTTAAGAATTATTCATACTCTTGATCCAGTACTAGGAGGTCCATCAAACGCAATTATTGATAACTCTTTAGCCTTAATAAAAAATGGATATTCTGTTCATATATTAACTTCTGACAAACATAATAAAATTATAAATAAAAATAAAAATATAAAAATTATTAACAAAGGACCCAGTATAGGAAATTATGGTTTTAATTTAAAATTATTTTTGTGGCTTTATAAAAACAAAAAAAATATGATTTTTTTATAATTCATGAGCTTTGGAGATTTTATACTCTAATTGCAAGAATTTTACTCAATAATTATTTTGTATTTATTCACGGTCAATTAGACCCTTTTTTTAAATTAGAAATTTTAAAAAAAATAAAAAAAAAAATATATTGGAGCTTAATTGAAAAAAAAAATTTAATAAAGTCAAAATCAATATTGCTAACTACACATTTAGAAAAAAAGTTACTTTCAAAAACTTATGTTAATACAAATGGAATAAAAAAAAATGTAATTAAATATGGAATAATTGCACCAAAATTAAATAAAAAAATAATATCCAAAAAATTTTATCGAAAATTTAAATTTTTAAAAAATAAAAATTTTTATTTATTTCTGGGACGATTTCATGAAAAGAAAGGATGCGAAATAATAATTGAAACAATTAATAAAATGAAAAATAATTTTAATAGTATAGTTTTGATGGCTGGACCATTAACTAACTCTAGTTATGAAAATAAAATTATCAACCTTATAAAAAAATATAAACTTGAAAAAAAAATAATTTTATCTAACGGATTATTTAATGATTTAAAATGGGGCGCAATTCAAGAGTCAAAAGCAATGATTTTACCATCACATGGAGAAAATTTTGGAGTTTCTTTAATTGAATCTTTAAGCTTATCAAAACCTGTATTGACTACTTATAAAGTTAATACTTACAAAGAAATTTTAAGATATAAAGCTGGCTTAGTATCAAAAAATAATACAAATGATTTTACTAAAATATTTATTAAATTTTTAAATCTTAAAAAAAAAACCTTAAACAAATGTCATCTAATTCTCTAAAATGTTTTAATGAGCAATTTAATTTAAATAAAAATTACAAAGTTAATTTTAGTAAATTATAAATAATTATGACACTTGAAAATATCGAAGCTATTGGGATTATAACTATTAATTAATATTAAAGGTTAAGTAAAATTTTTTTTATCAATTCTTCGTGAGTAGGTCGTAATATTTTGGTTATTTTAAAATTTGCTTTTTTTGCTATTTTTTTCGATATTTTATTGTTTTTTAAATAATATTTAATTTTTTTTACACATTCTTTTGGGGTTTTAAAGAAAATTGCCTCTTTATTTTCAACAAAAATTTCTTTCATTGATTCAGTTCTTAGTGAAAATAACAGCGTACCTATTGCAGGTATTTCAATTGATCTAGCTGTAATTGTATCTAAATTTTCTTCAGAAAATAAACACAAAGCAATTTTTGAGCTTTGTATAATTTTTGAATAATTTGGATTTAGAACATTACCAAGAATAACTTTATGCTTTATATATTCAAAATTAGGGTCTTTATCCCATCTATTGCCGTAAATTTTTACATCAATACCAAGTTCAATAATTTTTTTTAAAAATAAACCTTTATTTGGGCTCCAAGTTCCTATAAATACCAAATCATTCTTAAATTTTTTTTTCTCATTTGATGAAATTTCATGTCGTTTATGAATTTTTTTATCATAAGGTGGCAAAACTAGTAGAGGTTTTTTAATACCCCATTTTTTTGATGGTTTTAACCTTGCTTTATCTTGAAATGCTATTTTATCATAATATTTTGCTGCATCTAGGAATAATTTCCATCTCTTGTTGTCTCTTTTAACAAAAGGATTGTCATTGCAAAAATAAACAATTTTTTTTGCTTTTTTTTTTAATTTTAATAGCAGATTTTTACCAATAATCTCTCCCGATCTAACATAAATTAAGTCATAATTATTATGTATTTTGGAAAGAATAAAATAGTTTATATAAAATTGAAAAATGTATGGAGATATGTGATAAAAAATTTTTTTACTTACAAATGGAAAGACAAAAACATCTTCAGAATTAATTATATCAACCTTTTTATAAGTTCTTTTTAACGCTAAAAAATGTAAATAACTATTACCTTTTTTTGGACCAATAAATAATATTTTCATTTTTTATTAATTAAATCTTTTGAGTTTAAAATATAATTAAATATTAATGTAAATATTAAAATATTTCTAATTAAAACAAACCATTCGGTAATATCAATTTCAGTAATTCTAAGACTATACATGGGTAGTAAAAGAATGAGTATTAACAAAGATGTTAAATTATTTATAAATTTAAAATTAATAAAATTGTAAAAAAGAATACATATTAAAATTATTAAAATTGGATATATAACCAAACCAAATAATCCAAAATCTATGTAACTAAAACTATGTATGCTATCATTTGTATCCATATAATATAAAGGCGAGGGTGTAACAGTAGAAATCAATAGATCTGATTTGAGATAATTTTTTTTATTTGGAAAAATTTTTTGAGGGATGCTACCTATAAAATGATTTCTAACTAATTTTCCATAAAGGTATTTACTATCGGTATTTTTTTGATGATAAAAAATTGTTGCTAATTCATGGTTATTAAATATTCTTTTACTGATATTTTCCATTGATATATTCCTAGCGTCTTTTCTCATGTCTTGATTTGTGAAATATTGAAAAATTTTACCTTCAGTAACTATATCTTTGAAATTTTGGTCAGCCCTAACTGCATATATTTCTGATGTTCTTATTACTTGTAAAAAATTAGTAAATTGAAATAATAATGAGATTAAAATTACATTTAATATAAAAAATTTTATTTTTTTAATTTTTTTTTCGGTTATCATGAAATATATAACAATAGCTATGAACAAAAATTGCACAGCCATACGTCTTAAAAAGAAACCGTAAAAAATAAAATTTAAAAAAAATGAAATAATTAAAAAAAATTTTTTAAATCTACTTTTTTCATTATTTTTTAAAAGAATTAAATTTAATAGCAAATGAAATGATACTAAAAAGTAGTAAAAATGAGTATACCATGTTGCATAATCATCAGGATCATTTAGTACAAATGTACCAGCTATTTGACTTCCAAGTGTACCAGAAAAAAAGTAAATAAATTCAACAAATAAACAAATAATTATTAAAAAATAATTTTTTTTAATATTAATATTTAAATTTTGTATTTTTAGTTTTTCTATTGTTTTATTTATCATTTGGAAATTAATAAAATTACTAAAAAAAATTATTATTATTGAAAAAACTATTAAATAAGAATTAGCTATAAAATACGTTTCTAGATCACAATAAAAAACAAATTCTAATATATATTCCATGTCTTGTTTTAAATAAAAATTGTTAAGGATTACTGATAAAATAAAATTTAAATAAGTAATATTTATCGCAAATAATGATATAATTTGAGCAAAAAAACAAAAATAATATTTTTTATATATTTTTGAAAATTTAATTAAAAAAAATATAATTGAAAAAATATAAATTATAAACGGTAAGTAAACTCCTGGATAAAAATAAAAATAAGAATTTATTAAAAGATTTAAAAAGAGATATTTATATAAAAAATTATTTAATATTTTAAAATCTTGAAAAAATGCATTTTGCTCATATTTCATTTTTTATATTTTTTTATTTACTTGATGTTTATTAACAAAATCATCTAATCTATCTACGTAATCACTCCATGTATTATTGTAAGCAAATTTTAATGCATTTTCTGACATTTTTTTTAGTTTATCTTTGTTATCAATTAATTCTTCTAAACTATTTATTATGGATTGAGTGTTTCTTATAGGAACAACAGTACCACAGTTATATTTTTTTACTATTTCACTTGTTCCAGTGTGTTCGCTTATTATTATTGGGCATCCCGAAGATAAAGCCTGCAACGTTACCATCGCAAGTCCTTCTTGAATACTTGGTAATACAAATACGTGGCATTTGTTAATTATATTATTTAGTTTTAACTGAGGCACATGTCCGTAAACAATTATATTTTCTTTTTTTAATTTTTTATCAAAAAAGGGTTTATCTATAGTATCAGAACCAATAACATGTAATCTTTTATAAGGATGTTTTAGTTTATTAAAAGCTTCAATTAAATAGTGTAAACCTTTTTGAAAAGATTTTTGACCAATAAAAATTACATCAAAATATTTTTCACTTTTTTTAATATCATTATTTAGAAAAAAATTTGCAGTATCTGTTCCAAATTCGTTAACATAAACTTTATTTAAAAGTTCACCTTTAAATGAATTTTTTGCAAATTGAGAAGGAACCATAATAATATCCGATTCTTCATACATTTTTAGTTCTGTTTCAATAAAATATGGATTAATTTTAAAATCTTTGTTCATAAATTCTTTGTATTCTTCGGCTAGAAGCTTTTCCTGATAAAGTATGTGAGCAGATGATCTTTCACAAATATATGTTTTACTATTTTTAATCATCTTTCTACCAGATTCCAGTCCTATCGGACTAAGGGTAATAAGAACATCAACATCAATATTTTTTTCTATAGTTTCGTAAATTTTCTTATCAATATACTTTGAGTTAGTTGTATTAAGAATCTCATCAATTTTTTTTGAAAAAAAACTTTTTTTTAATACGTATCTTAAAATTTGAAAAATTCCATATGAACCAACATTCTGTTTAGGTATATTTTCATTTTTTAATTTGAACCATGGATATCCACATATAACTTTGCTTAATTGATTTCTTTCATGCAAAATTTTTGCAATTGGAAAATGATGAAATTTAGATCCATTTGCTAATATATAATTTAATTTTTTCATTGATAAAAAATGTTGTTATACCATAGCCCATAACTGTATGTCCTAAAAAAAATATCACGGTGGTTTTTTTTATCAGCTAATTTAACTAATTTTTCAATATCGATAAGCGGTATATTTTTAAATTCATAAAATATTTTTTCTTTAATCTGCTTAATGTTTTTATCTAAATATCCTTCAAAGTTTGATGCAAAACCAAATTTTTTTTTACTATTTGCTATATATGTTGGTAAAAATTTGTTTTTTCTTAATAAAGATTTAGATCCATGCTTAAAATGATGATCCATTTTTGTTTTAAATGAAAAATTTGCAAGATTACAATCTAGGTATGGCACTCTACATTCTATACCGTAAGCCATTGAATTTTTATCTTCATAATCAAGAAAAGACTGCATGCCCCAATGTGTTTTATAGTTTAAAACTATATTTTTAAAAATATTATCACTAAGGTCTTCATAAAAATTAATTTTACTCAGATTATAATTTGTATCTAAGTGTTTTAATCTATTTGATAATTGAATTCTTTTAAATTTATTAAGGATACTTTTTGGTATTAATTCTTTTATAGATCTTAAAAAGAACTTTTCGCCTTGATAGAGTTTATTTAAATCAAATACTTTTGAAAAAAAATTAAGATTAGATAAGCTGAAATTACTCGCTAAATATCCATAGATATGTAATGAATAGCCGAAGAAATGTTCATCACCACCATTTCCTGAAAAAAGAACTTTAAAATCATTTTTTGATACCTCTTTACATAAAAGATTGTGTATTGTAGTAGCCGCATCAGGAGTAGGTTGATCCATATCATAAATTGTTTTTTGATGATCTTCGAAAAAGTTCAAGGAATCTTCCCTTACATAATGATGTATAAAATTATTTTCTTTAACAAGTTGTTCTATATTTTTATTTTCTTCGTTTGGTTTATTGAGAATTGAAGAAAAAATATGAATTTCTTTATCTTTTGCTTGGTTTTTTAAAATTAAACTCAAAAGACTAGAATCTATTCCACCAGATAAAAAACAAGCAATTTTTTTATGTTCAGTTATTGTTTGTAGTTCAATTGCTTTATTGAGTGTTTCATTAAAAGACTCTTGATTAAAATCGTTATTAAAATTTAAATTTTCATTATCGAAATTATATGAATTAATTTCAAATTTATGATTATTTAAATTAAAAACAAGATATTTACTTGGCTCTAGAACTTTGATATTTTTTAATAAAGTTTTATCAAAACCAGAGATAATTCTATATCCAATAAATTTTAAAACTTCATTAATATCCACTTTTAAACTTTCTTTAATTTCATTTTGTGTTAGGAGCATTTTAATTTCAGAAGCGAAAATAAATTTTGATTCATTGCTAAAATAAAATAAAGGTTTAATTCCATATTTATCTCTTGCAATTATTATTTTTCCTCTTTTTTTGTCATATATAGCAATAGCAAACATTCCTTTTATATATTTCAAAAAATCCATTCCAAATTTCTCATACAAATGTAAAATTACTTCTGTATCAGTATTACTTTTAAAATTAATATTAGAAAAAAATTGTTTTCTTAAAATTTTATAATTATATATTGAACCATTGAAAATAATCACATTGCCATTTCGTTCATCCTTCATTGGCTGGGTAGAATTATTTGAAAGATCCATTATTTTAAGTAGGCTATGGATAAAGCAAAATTTTTGGTTATCATAAAAATTTACACCATCAGGACCTCTATGTTTCATTGATTTTGAAATATTCATTTTATCAAAATCTGAATAATTCCCTATTATACCTGCGATACCACACATAAATTTTTTTTATTTGTTATAAAATTTAAATATCAAATCTACTTATTCATCTTTAATTTTTTAAAGCAATACCAAAAAAATACTAATGAAATAACTAAACTTACAAATGAACCAATTAGAATAACAAAAAAACCTAAATTGTATGAATATTGATTTAGCAACAATATGTAGAAAATAAATGTAGCAAGACAAGTAATTATTAAATTTGATGTACCTAAAAAAATATAGCGATTAATTGACATAAAAAAGGTTATTAATGATTGTCTGAAAATATAAAAGAAAGAATCAAATAATATAATAGATAAAAAAATTAAATCTAAGTTGTAATTATTATTCGTCCAAAAATTGTAAATCATGGGTCCAATAGTTAATGAAATTGAAACGAACAATATTAATAAAATAAATATTGCAATGTTTATTTTTTTTATATTCTGCTTTATTACTGAATATTTTTTTTGAGCATATAAAGAAGCAAACTCGTATAAAGATATATGATTGATTTTGCCAAAAAATCTTGCAGGAAAAAAATAAAAAAGTGTTTTTACTGTTACTATATATCCAATCAAATAAGGATCTAAAAACATGCCAATTATAAAAATTACCAATGAATGTTTAACTAAAGAGCTAATAATATCAGCTGTATGACCGATTGATAGTTTAGTAATTTTATAAAATATGTCTTTAGAAAATAATTTAATAGATAATGTTAGATATTTATTAATTAATGAAAAATAATAAAAGCACAATCCTAGTCTTATTAAGCAAAATAAAAAATAAATTATGACAGGATAAACTAATGAGCTAAAAAAATATCCTGAAATTGCAATAAATGTTTTCGAAGTTAAATCTATAATTATTGAAATGTTATAATTTATATATAGTTTTCCTGATGCGTTTATACCAGTTTGAAAAATACTTTGAAATATATTTAAATAAATCGATAAGGAAATTAAAATTAATATAGTTTTTAAATCTTTAGCAGTAAATTTTTCAAATATTGATAAATCAAAAAAATTTAAAAAATAAGCTAGAAAAACTAATAATGTAATGACAAATAAATTAATTAGATTAAAGACAATTGAATTTTGAAAAATCTTATTTGCTTTTGAGTGTTTTTTTTTAGAATTAAGTATGGTAATTTCTTGCGTAGCAGCATCTTGGAAATTGATATTAAATATCAAAAAAAGATTTGGAATAGACAGCAAAAATAACCACAAACCAAAGTTCTCAACACCCCAAAAAAAAAGCATAACAGGAGCAAAAAATACCTGACTGATTATTTGTAAACTTTCAGAAGAATATAAAGAAAAAAAATTTTTATAAATTCTTTTTTTTTGAAATGAATTTAAAACAAGAAAATTTTTTGTAAGATCAATCATTTATAGATTTATTTTTAAATAATATATCTGATTGTATAATATTATAATTTTTAATTTTTGTTGGTTGATTTTCTCTATGTTTTACAAAGTTATTTTGATTTAAAAATTCAATAACATCTTCTTTAACAGGTTGATTTGAATATAATTTATTTTGAGATGTTTCTACAATAATATATTTTATTTTTTTTAATAAATTTTTACTTCCTTCTAGAACTTCCAGCTCATAACCTTGGACATCAATTTTTAACAAAATATGTTTAATTAAATTAATATTTGTAAATACATCATCTAGAGTTTTTATTATAGTGCTTCTATTCTCCTTTACTTTGTAATCATCACTTTTTAAATCTTTAACTTGTAAAAATGATGAGCTGTCTTTTCTGTTTGTAATATAAAAATCTTTAGTTGATTTAGCTGATCCTATTCCAAAATTAAAGAAATATATATTTTGTTTATATTGAAAAAAATCTTTTTGTTTTTTAAAAATTTCATCTATAGGCTCAAATGAATATATATTTTTATTTTTATACAAACCTTCTATTAATAAAATAAATTGACCTTTATTTGAACCAACATCTATAATTGTTTCAAATTTTAAATCTTTAATTAAATCTTCTAATTCTATATTTGCAGCTATTTTATTAAAAAGGCCTTTACGCCAAGTTTTATTTTTTATAAGTTTTAATAACTTAGTGATTCTTTTTATGAAATTCATCAAACCCAATATTTATGTATGTTTTATCAAATTTTATCAATTAATTTAATTAATTAAATTGATAAAATAAAATTTATTGAATGGTTAAAATAAGAAAAATAAAATTATTTGGTATTACTTTCTTTGATGCCAATTATAAAACAGTCAAATATTTATTAGATAAAAAAGGTGGATTATTGGTTTTGCCTTCAGGACCTGGATTATCAACAATAGATAAAGATAAAAATTATCATTATGCAATAAAAAATTCAGACATTGCATTATTTGATAGTGGTTATTTTTGTTTATTATTAAGAATATTTAAAGGGATAAAAGTAAAAAAGTTTTCAGGATACAAGTTCTTCAAGGAATTTGTAAATAGTATAAAAAAAGAAAAAAATAAAAAAATATTTTTAGTAGAAACCAACTTTACACAATCTAAAATTAATAAAAAATATTTTAACTCACAAAATATTAATAAAATTTATCAGTATGTCGCGCCATTTTATAAAAAAGAAAATATTGCAGATTATAAACTTCTAAAAAAAATAAATAAAATTAAACCTAACTATGTAATTATAAATTTAGGTGGCGGTGTTCAAGAGGTATTAGGCAGCTTCTTAAAAAACAATATTAATTATAAAACTTCCATAATTTGTACTGGTGCAGCTATATCTTATTTTACAAAACAACAAGCACCATTGACTGACTTTTTAGATAAAATATATGTAGGATGGTTTATTAGAATTATATTTAATCCTTTTGTATTCCTTCCAAGATATTTGTCAGCTTTTAGATTAATTTTCATTATGAACAAGATTTAATTTATGGGTAAAAGATAATATTATGGAATATTTTAAAAAATTAGTATAAAACACAATAGAGAGGTTACCTTAAAACACATTTATTCATAACATGAACTTTCTAAAGGAATTTTTCGAATTTGTAATGATTAGAAAAAAATTCTGGCTGTTGCCAATAATGGTTGCTTTGCTAGCAGTAAGCATTTTTGTTGTAGTAACTGAAGGAACAGCGGTTGCGCCATTCATTTATGCTATTTTTTAAAAAAGTTATAAGTTTAATTATTATTTTATTTGTCACTTTTTTTTTTATATTAGTTTTTTTAGAAATATATGCTTCAATAAATAAAAATAAATTTCCATCATATAGCTGGCAAATAAACAATATTATGGAAGAAAAAGTAAACAATTGTAAAAAAAAACCATTAAAATTAATAGGAGTTTTTGGAGATTCTTCTGTTGAATACCATGGTGAAAATTCATCAAATATAGTTAAGCAATTAGAAAAAAAATTTAACAATCATTCACTTTGTAATTTTGGAATTTCAGGAAATGAACCGACAGTATATATAAATAGATTTTTGTTTGCTTTAGAAAATAACATTAAATTTGATAAAGCTATATTTTATTTTTATGAAGGAAATGATTTTTCTTCATTTAGATATTTTAGAAATACTAAAGACTTTGATAATAAAAAAATAGGATATGTGAATGGAATATTTAATTACAATAGCCAAAATGTTAACGATCGCAAACTGTCTGCATTTAAAAAATTTATAAAATCCACTTATTCTTTAAATATAATTTATAGAGAAGTATTTAAAAAATATTTTTTTTCAATTTTTTCAAATATTAGAATTAATGAAAAATTTGTAAAAAAAGTTTACGATAGAGGTGATCAATATTTTGAAGTATCAATTAAAGACGCTATTCAAAGAATGAAAAGCACACCCATGGAAGTAAAAAAAGTACTTTCTTCTGATATGATTAATATAAATCTTTATAAGTTAGCACTTAGAAATCCAAATTACTATTTTGAAAATCACAATCCTACTACTGAAGATTTTATTACTCAAAAAAAGATTGCTTTTCATCATATTGATTTTATTAATTCTTTATGTCAAAAAAACAAAATAGACTGTAAATTCATAGTTGTTCCATCCCCAGTCTTTTTATTTAAAGGTTCAAAAGAAATTTGGAAAAATAATTTTAGATTTAACTATTATCCAAATTTTGGCCCTTCCAGTATAGTTAGAGCACTTAGTTCAAAATATAATAATTTTCACTATCCCGAAGGTGTTTTAGAATATACTGATTACATTTATGCCGATAATCATCTAACTGGAAAAGGGAACAATAAATTAGCTAACTTTACATATAAACGGTTTGCTAACTAATTAATTATTCTATAAATTTTTTGTCTTTACACTCCACAAGGCATTTTTCAAGATTTATAAAATTAAAGTTTAAAAAATAAGGTATTTTAATCATGTAAAAATGATCAATCATTTTTTCAGTTATAGAAAGCTCACTTTGATTGTTAGTAAAGATATCCATTTGATGATGTAAGTGCCATGGATATTTAATTAAATTTATTTTTAATTTTTGGAATATTTTTTTTATTTCGCTGATATTTTCTGTATTCCTAAAATAAATTGGGAAACCTGCAAAAAAGCCACCTCTTTCAGCTTTTTCATTAATTTTCATCAATCTTATTGAATTATAATTTTTAAATATTTCTTCAATTTTATTATAAATTTCATTTTTATATTTATTTAAAGTTTCTATGTTTTTAAAATCAACATAGGCCATAGATATACCAAGAGGATGAGCTCTTAATTTTCTAGATAATCCTGTATATTTAAATTTTTTTAAACTTATATTTTTTTCTAATTCTTTTTCGTGTCTATTAAAATGGCCATACATAGACATTTTTAAATAATAACTTTCGCTATCAGTTAGAGCAATTCCACCTTCACCAGCTTTAATTGCCTTAGCACCTTGTAAACTAAAACAACTTATATCTGCAAAGCTACCTACCTTTTTTTTATTATAGATTGCACCCTGAGCATGAGAACAGTCTTCAATTAACTTAAGATTATTTTTTTTTACAATTTCAATTATTTTTTCAATATCACAAGGATAACCCCATGGATGAACTATTAACAAAGCTTTAGTTTTATTATTAATTTTTTTTTCTAAATCTGAACAATCAATAGTAAATGTGTTTTCATCTATATCTACAAATACTATATTATATCCTAGATTCTTTATTGGACCCAAGCTTGCATGGAAATTACTTGATGTAGTAAGTATCTCGTCTCCAGCAGATAAATTTAATGCATAAATTGCTGATTCAATTGCAGATGTTCCGTTACAAAAAGTTAAACCATATTGTTTGCCAATAAATTTAGCAAAATCTTTTTCAAATTTTTTTACAATTTTGGGATATCCGGAAATTTCTCTTTTTAAAAATGATAAATTTAATCTGATCAATTTTTCAATTAATATTTTAATTATAAAAATAAATTTAATCATAAATTTTATTAATATATTCACCAAGTCTTATTGACAATGCCATATTAGTAAGTCCCGGATTAGCACTACCAGAAGTTCTAAATACAGAACTTCCACCAATATATAAATTTTTGAGATTGTGTAATTTACAATTTTTATCAACTACACCATCTGATGTATTTAATGACATTCTAGTTGTACCCATGTGATGACTGGAATCAGTAATTTGTTTGTTTTTATTTTCTTCAAAAAATAAGTAATCATGTTTTTTAAATCTGTCACATAATATTTTTACAAAATGATCAATAGTTTTATAATCTATTTCACATAATTGCCAATTTATTACAGTTTTCTTTTGATTATAAAAATCGCACTTTTCACTAAGGTATATTGAACTTTTGTAATTTGGAAATTGTTCACCTTGGTAGTTAATATCCATTTTATCAAATGAAAAATTATAACTATCTCGTTGAAAAAAAATTCTTAACAGATTATTTAAAATACTATTTGAAACCTGTGGAGGCAATTTAAAATAAATTTGTTCAGCTATATTTTTTAATTTAAAATTTTTTAAACTCAATTTAGGAAGTTTTCCTTTTTTAATCAGTATTTTTAATCCATTTAAAAAATTGTTAAATAAAATTTCATCACTTTCGTTAAATTTAGGATCTATAAAAGCGTATGAATTTAAAAGATTATTTTTTACCATATAATTTTTCGGAAAAGTTAAACTTTGCTTTATTGAATAATTGTTATATTTCATTCCAAAAAGAAAATTTATTGGTAATTTTTTCTTACTTTTAATTAAGCCAAGATTTACTCTTGGGTGTTCCATAAAGTATTTACCAATATTTTGATTATCTAAAATTTTACTCTTGGTTTTGTTGTTTAATAATAGTCTTGCATTTTCAATTGCCCCGCATGCTAAAATATAGAAATCAGCTTTTACTGTGGCTCTTTTTTCTCCAGATTTAATTTTGATAAAATCAATTGTTTCTCTATCTTCATCAATTTCTAAATCAGTAGCAGTAAAATTATGAATTAAATCTATAGTTTTTGATTTAAGTAATTTCTTAGTGAAATTTGATTTAATATCAAATTTTTCTATTTTTGATGGCCAGAAATGATTGTTAAAATCAAAAATATTGTCTTTAGTAAATTCTTTTTCAATAAATTTATTATTTTTTTTTTTAAATTTTATTAAATTACCAATATTTTCGAATTTTTTTTTATAAATTTTATTGATAGCTTTATCATAATAATTTTCTAAATCTGCAGAACTAATTGGTGAGTATTGACTTGGATCTATCCACTCTCTTCTTTCATAGTCATTTTTATTTAGTAACATTAATTGATTGGCCCATAGGTTTGCTGATCCACCTACTTGCCTAATTCTATTTTGATTATTTTTTCTAAATTCTAATCCTGTTGAGGAAAAACCATTTAATTCTTGAATATTTTTATCAAAATTTAATGAGCCGCTTTCAATTATAAGCACTTTTTTATTATTTAATTCAGAAGATATAATTTGCCCACACATACCCGCACCAATAACACAAACATTGTAATTAAGTGTAGAATTATTTTCTATTTCTGGACTATGAATAATTGTCAATTTTTAAAATATTACTATATTGTTATTTTATTATACTAATTTTGAATGTAAAAGATATAAAAGCGATATTTTGAATCTACATGTTAAAATTAAAGGGCCATATTACAGGATTTATAAAAAGAATTGAAAATTTAATTTCATCTTTTCAAGCAAATAAATTTGAAAAAACATTAGTAAAAGATTCTTTAAAATATAGTTTTCTAAGAACTAATGAACATATTTTATGGGATAATGTACATATATTGAATAAATTAATTAGAAACAACAAAGATGGAAGTATTGTTGAATGTGGGGTTGAAGCAGGGCATAGCTTGGTTTTTTTTCAAAAAATAGTAGAGCATTACAATTTAAACAATTGCAAAATTTACGGGTTTGATACTTTTGAAGGAACACCAGAACCAAAAGATTTTGATATCAATGCTGAAAATAAGCCTATGAAAATTGAGTATCAAAGAAAATTAAATCCAGATGGTACTAGTGGATGGAATAATTCATCTATCGAAGAAGTTAAAAAAAATTTCAGTGAAAATACCAAAATGATTAATAACCTGGTTTTAGTAAAAGGAAGAGTTGAGCAAACTTTGCAAAACAAAGATAATATACCTGAAAAAATACTAATACTTAAATTAGATGCAAACCTTTATGAGGCTACAAAAATTGAATTAGAAAAATTATTTCCAAAAATACAAAAGGGAGGAGTTTTAATAGTCGATAATTATGGAATATATAAAGGAATAAAAAAAGCAGTAGATGAATATTTTATTTCACAAAATTATAAAATTAAGTACTCTTTTTTAACTAAAAGAGTAATAGTATATGTTTAACTAATTCTATAATATTTATGATACCAAAAGAGCTTAAACCTAGTGGACTTTATGATTTGATTAGAATTGGTAAAGATAACGATGGGGGATACTTAGTTTGCAAAAATAGCGTATACAAAAGTGATGTTCTAATTTCTTTTGGAATAAGTGATGATTTTTCTTTCGAAGAACAGTTTCAAAAACTAAATAACGTTAAAATTTTTGCTTATGATCCAACTACTACAAATAATTTTTTTTTAAAACAATTTCTTCACAATATTTTAAAACTAAATTTTATCCAATTTTTTAATAAGTTTAATAATTATATAAAATTTAAAAATTTTTTTAAAAAAAAAAATAATCATTTTTTTTTAAAAAAGATTGGCAAAGGTGGAAGTATTTCTTATAAACATATTTCAATAAATGAAATATTGAAATTATCCGATGATAAATCAAATTTTTTTTTTAAAATTGATATCGAAACCTCTGAGTATAGAATTTTAGAAGATTTAATATATAATATGAAAAATATCGAAGGCGTGGTTATAGAATTTCACGATGTTGATCTTCATATTTTAAAAATAGTTAATTTTATAAAAGAATTTGAATTAAAATTAATTCATATACATGCAAATAATTGGGCTGACTATGGAGAAAACAATATACCTACATCTATTGAATTATCTTTTTCTAAAAATCCAGTACTAGTTGATCAAAATTTAATTTTACCTCATAAATTAGATCAAAGAAATAATCCTGATGCAGAAGATATTAAACTAATATTTAATACTTAGAAGAATTTTGTAAAGTTTTTTCCCAGCTAATTGAACTTTTTAAAATCTTTAGTAGCTGGTTATATTTTGGTTTCCACCTTAAAATTTTTTTTATTTTACTTGTATTTGCGTATACTTCAGAAATATCTCCTAATCGCCTTTTTTGAAATTTTATTTTTGAATTTTTTTTAATTTTTTTAAAAGTATTAACAACATCTAAAACTGAATATCCTTTTCCATAGCCACAGTTTAATATAAGAGATTTTTTTTTTTTATTAAGATAGTCCAAAGTTTTAATATGAATATTAGCAAGGTCTGATACATGAATATAATCTCTAATACATGTTCCGTCTAAAGTTGAATAGTCGTTTCCATAGATATTAATAGTTGGTTTTTTTTTTAAAGATTGTATAGCAATATTTTTAAATAATTGGCCATGAGATTTTTCTATTTGTCCAATTTTTTTTGATGGGCTAGCACCAGCTACATTAAAATATCTTAAGATAGCATATTTATATTTAAATTTTTTTGAATATTTTTTAATTATTTTTTCACCTTCATATTTTGTGTATGCATAATAGCCCTGAGGATTTGGTTTTTTTTTTTCACTAACAGATCCCTTTATGTTTCCATAAACAGAACAGCTTGATGAGTAAATTAGATTTTTAACTGTAGAATTTTTACAAGCTTTTATTAAGTTTTGAGTTCCAACAATATTATTTTTATAATATTTTTTTTTATTTGTTTCAGCTTCATTAACATTTAAATAAGCAGCCAGATGTATTATTGTATCAATTTTGTATGAATTTATAATTTTAGTTAATTTTTTTAAATTTTTAATATCTTCATTAAGAAATATAGCCTTTCTATTAATTAATTTCTTAAATCCTGTTACTAAATTATCTAATATAAATATTTTAGATTTTTTATTCACCAATAGTTCTGTCACATGACTGCCTATATAGCCAGCACCTCCTGTAATAAGAATTCTATTATTTTTTATATTCATTGATATATATAATTATCTCATCTTTACCTTTAAAGTTTGATTTAAAAAAATTAAAACTTTAATTAATTTTATCTATCCAATATTTGAGAAGATCTTCTAATGTATTCTCGATTGAAATTTTTGGCTTCCATCCAGTTAATTTTTGAAGTTCACTTGAATCACCGTGTTGATAATGAATATCAATAGGTCTATAAAATTTATCATAAATTTTCTGTTTTACTCCATCGAGTTTGCTAATTTCTATTAATTTATCCGTAAAAAATTGCATTTTTCTTGGAGTGTCTCCACATACATTAAAAATTTTTCCATCACAGTTTTCATTTATCATTGCTAAATAATACGCATTAACGGTATCTCTAACATCTATAACAACTCTTACAGTTTCTAGATTTCCTATAAGTAGTGTTTTGTCTTGAAGATTTTTCATCATTCTTGCAACCTGATATGCATCAGATGAAATTGAAAAATTTTTTCCTCTTCTTGGCCCTGTATGAGAAAATGCTCTAGTAATAAAGCCGTTTAATTTTTTATTAACAATTCTTTCTTGCATATATAAATCAGTAGCTGCTTTTGATGATCCGTAAGGATTAGATGGCAAAATAGAGTCTGTAGTTTTTATTTTTTTTCCATCAATACCTATATTTCCATACACTTCTGAAGTTGAGCAAAACATTAATTTAGATTTGGGCTGATTATCTGTAATACATTGTATTAAGTTAGCCGATCCCATCACATTTGTTTCCATCGTGCCTATTGGATCAATAAAACTTGATGGAGGGTGAGATTGTGCAGCTAAATGAAAAACTCCATCAAAGTTGTTATTTTTAAATATTAAATCTAAACTTCTTAAGTTTCTTAAATCTGAATATACCCATTTAATTGAGTTATAAACGTCATCACTTAAAACATCTCTAATATCATTTTCTCTTCCATTAGTACAATTTATTAAACCAAAAACTGTATGATTGTTTTCGATCAAAAGTTTAGCTAGATGAGGACCCGCAAATCCCGTTATTCCAGTAATTAAAAAGTTCATATAAAAATATATATTATTCTATTATCATGATCTATTGAAAGTAAAAAGGATTTTAATCATGTCTCATAATTAATGATATTACAAAAATTTGGATGAACTAAAATTTTTTAGTTTTTTAATTATCATAATCTTACCGCCTGTATTTAACATTGTTTTATAACCAGCTAAATCTTTGGGTTTATAATCAGATCCTTTAAATATTATATTGGGAGAAATTTTTGCAATAATTTTTTCGGGAGTTTGTTCATTAAATATTTCAATTTGATCTATATTTTTTAATAGTTTTAAATATTTTATTCTTTTTTTAATATCTAAAATAGGTCTTTTAAGCCCTTTCAAACTTTTAACAGATTTGTCTGAATTAATTAGCACTATTAATTTATCACAATTTTTTTTACATTCATTTATCAAATGTATATGGCCCGAGTGCAGCACATCAAAGCAACCATTTGTAACACCAACTTTTAATCCTACTAGCTTCCATAGAATAATCTTAAGATTTAATTCAATATTTTCACTTTCACAAAAATCTTCTATTATTTTTTTAAATTCGTTAAATGTTAAAACAGAAGTATGTTTTTTTTGTACTACTTTTGCACATGCTTCAGAGGCTATCTTAAGTGTAGTAACTATATTTAAATTTTTTGAGATTAAATAGCTTAAAATTCCAATAAATGTATCGCCTGCACCAGTTACATCGTAGACGTTAATATCTTTTTGAGGGATATCTATAATTTTTCCATTTTTTAAAATAATTGAAATACCTTTAGATCCTTTAGTAACTATAAAAGCTTCAGATAAACTTTTTTTAAATAATTTAGTAGTTGAAATTTTATTATAGGGTAATTTCTGATAATCAAAAAATTCAAAAAATTCTTTTTGATTAGGACAAATGAAATTTGAATTTTTATAAACTTCTATATTTTTATTTTTAGGATCAGTAAAAATCTTTTTTTTTTCTTTTTTAAAAATTTTTATTGTTTTGTTTATGATACTTTGTGTTAAAAATCCTTTAGAATAATCAGATAAAACTAGAGCCTCAAATTTATCAATATTTTTTTTAATAAATTTTACAATTTCTCTCTCATGAGGTTTTGTTAGTTTCTCAATCTTTTCATTGTCTATTCTACAAAATTGATGATCATTTTCTACTATTCTTTTTTTAATTGGGGATGAATATTTTTTATTCGAAAATATTTTAAATTGAATTTTTTCTTTTTTTAGTAAAATTTGTATTTTTTTTAATATTTTATCATTTGATAATTTTGATATTAAAAAAGGAGATCCGCCAATAGATTTAATATTGTTAGCGACATTAGCAGCGCCTCCTAATAAATTTTTTATTTTAATTGGTTTTAAAACTGGCACTGGTCTTTCGGGAGATATCTTTAATACTTCGGTAACTTCAAATATATCTAAAAATACATCACCTAAAATTAATGTTTGTTTTTTCATATAAATTATTAATATTATATTTATATTACTTTTCTACAATTTTTAAATAAAAGTTAGTTCAATAAATGACAATTTATGATAAGTAAATCATAGCTCATTAATAAATTTGTAAAATAATGCATAAAAGATTTCCCTTAAAAAAAATTAATAAAAGCAAACAATTTTATCACCAATATATTAGTGAAAAAAATAATTTGCTTA
>MDTG01358474.1_pt1 | contig 25981 bp, 22 predicted proteins | sample 811421 | NCBI WGS metagenome assembly MDTG01 (sample SAMN05326645, study PRJNA326480) | marine metagenome | isolation source: seawater | place: Pacific Ocean: South East | collected 2011
TCAATAATTATTCTTGGAATCATAACATTTTCAATAATTGTTATCCCATCTTTCGCATACGCATAGATAATAGTAATATTACATATTAGTATATGTTATCTACACAATATCGCCTTAGATTGGAGGCAATCTGTAAGGACATCGCATCTAGAACTGAAGTCTCATTAGAAGATATGATCTGGGCGAATAAATTATCAAAGGCGAATACAAGTGCAAGAGGTATGTTAAATCAAGCAAGAAGATTAGCATCAAATCCTGATGATTCTTTTCTGAATAACTTGAATATTGGAGACCCCGATTCAAGTAATCACAAAAGGGGTTTCGGATCACCAGATGAAATCGTAGATTGGTTTCATCAAGAGAGGTCAGATGACTGGCGACAAAGAGACTGATATATTATTTCGCATTAAAATACCCCTATACCGCAAAAAAAATTCGCCAGAATTTTTCGCGTGTAGGGTTTTTTAGTAACCTCCTCCATAGTATCCTCCTCCACCAGAAGAACCTGATGAACCAGAGGAACCTGATGATCCTGATGAACCAGAGGATCCTGATGAACTGCTACCACTAGAACTTGAACCAGAGGAAGAAGAACCGCTACTAGAACTACTACTACTTGAACTAGTCGTATTTTCTTCCGATGCTTGAGTACCTGCTTGTGTAGCAGTGCCAGCTCCTGCTACTGTAGTATTAGTTGTACCAGAGTCTGGTGTTACTGATGTTATTACTTGAACTGTTTCTGTTGTAGCCTGTGCGGTTCCTGCCTGGATTGTTTGACTGCCAGGTCCGTTATCATATGATGTAACATAACCTATACCCTCTTCTCTAGACTTACTAGCAGCAGAAATACCTGCAGTATTAAGGAAGCGAGATGACATATTCAATACACTCTTTTTATTACCCAGTTGATCTAATTCTGAGTGTGGTTCGTAAGCAATCACATCTTCAAACTCTGCTAGTATTAGTTCTATTACAGGTGGTGTAGGTAATTTTATGATACGTTTCTGTTCATTTAGATAGTCTTCATACTCATAGTTTGTCACTGGATAGATTGATTGAGTTTCTCCTAGTGTAGTACCGTCTGGTAATACAGTTCTCCATGTGTCATTAACTTGTATACCTTGTTCTAAGAATACATCTCCATTATATTCTGCTTTGACTGTCTCATAGTGATGAATGGAATCTGGATTAGTATATTTTTTTCTTGTATATTCTTGTAGATCATTGATATTTTTTGGCCACTGTTCATATACATCAGTAATATTATTAACCATCAAGATCATCCAGTCTAAGAATGGATCATTAAAAAATGCTAGTGCTACATTAGCAGGAGATTCATCTTCTCCTACCTCATACGCTTCGAGTAAAGTTACATATTGATCTAAGTCTGCTCTAGTTTTTGCTCTTCGGAATATGTTTTTGACAAGACGATACTTGAAGTCCTCATCGTCTTTGATGCCTTCACCTACATATACATTTGGGAGATAAGAAAAGAATGACATTAGTAACCTGCTGCAACGTCTTGCTGTGTAAGTAATCTAGTTTCTGTGAATGTTATAGTCATAACTATCGCAGGAACATCGGTAGTTTCTTCTGTTGGATTTTTAAGTGATACGTATTGATTGTCTGGTGTATAGTTTACATTGATACCTGTACAAACAGAAGGATAAATTTTAAACATTAGATCTCTTCGTTGTGAAGGTTCAAGTTTACCAAGATCATTAACGTTAGTTCCAAAACGAACAAATCTTAACTGATATCTATCTGGAACCTCGAAGAATCTATTTTGATATGCGTATCCATCTTTACCACTAAAAGCATCTGTTTTAAACCAGTCCTGATCAAAGGTCATCTTATCTCTTTCTTTATCCTTACCATATGCTGAGAACTTTTTGTTCTTGTTGATAAATTTCTTATTATAATCACCTGCTGATATCTTAGGAACAGAACCGATCTTAATATAATCTATGATACTTTTAATTTCTTGTGACTCTCTAGCATTTCTTGCTAAGAATTTAAAAGCAAAGTTATGAGTTCTAAAACTCATCCCTTGAAATATCTGTTCACTATATGGGTTGAAAATTTTACCACTTTGTAGAGATTGTATTGTATTAATATCTAACTGACCTTGTAGACCTATGAACTGGTTGAATCCATTGATCATAGAAAGGATAGCACCAGTAGAGAACTCAGGTAGTGCAGCAGCTGCAGCATCTTGTAATGTTCCTGCCATTGCAGTAAAGTCTTTACCATCACCTAGTAAACCTAGAGCAGCAACACCAGACACACCAACGTCTGCTCTCCTATATGCAGGTGCATATTGTGTAGTAATTTGTGGAGGGATTGCAATGTAACACCTGTCAGGGTGTGCAATTACAGTTTGTTGATTACCTGGTGTACGTCTGTCATAGAAAGCAGGGACTGACTGGTCATCATACTTATATCTTTCACGTCTTATCATCAGATAATCAGTGGCATCAGTAGGCATATCGGCTGCCTTGCCACCAGATTGTGATCTTGTAGCGGGTAATCTATATGGATATCTGTAAACAGCCAACTTTCTAACTAAATAGTCTATGATACATGTATTATTTATGAGGTATCAAGGAAAATACCGACCTACCTTTCCACGAAAGTACAAAGGTGATTATCATAACATTATTTATAGGTCTTCGTGGGAGTATAAGTTTATGGTTTGGTGTGATAGGTCATCTTCTGTTACCGAATGGGGTAGCGAAGAAATAATTGTTCCGTATATCTCTCCTGCTGATGGTCGTCGCCATAGATACTTTCCTGATTTCTATGTAAAAATAGGACGCAAAAAGTATATGGTTGAGGTTAAACCTTTAAGACAGACTAAACAACCTAAGAAACAAAAGAGACAAACTAAAGCATATATCACAGAGGTTGTTACCTATGCTATTAATCAAGCAAAGTGGGAAGCAGCTAAAGAATACTGTAAAGATCGTGGATGGGAGTTTATGTTAATTACAGAAAAGGAGCTTAAAGTATAATGTTTGGTGGAATAATATCATCAATTACTTCAAACTTATTCAACGATGTAGGGAATGCATTTGATCAGACATTGCAAGATTATGCTGCAGCATTTAACTCAGAGAATAATTTGTATGGAGGAGTAGTTCCCAATCAACAAGATGCTAGAGATAGTTCTTTCCAAGAGTTCCTTGCGTTCTCTAGAAAACTACAGAACAATCCTAGTTACACTAACATGTACTCGGTGCATTTTCTTACACCGTCCATGTTTGGTAGTCAACCAGGTTGGTCTTTAAGTAATAATGATGAAGCATACTTATTAGATTACTATTGTGATAGTGTAAGTTTACCTAGTAAACAGATGGCGACTGGACAGTTAGTTACAATAGGTTCACCACACAGATATGTTACTGGTACTAACTTCAGTCAAGTAAGTATGACATTTAAGATGCCAGCTAATCATAAAACAAGAACACTCTTTGAAAGATGGATGGCATTTACAAGAAATGATGCAGATCAGTATGTAGATTTCTATGATAATTATTGTGCACCAGTAGTAAGAATATTCAAATGGGAGAGAGGAGGAGGAAATATTCTTAGTGTTTTTGATAAAGATAACTGGGCAGCATACGTAAGGAAATGTGCAGATTCTCAAGGATGGGTTGGAACTCCACAACGAAATCGTATCGTTGCTATGTGGGAATTAAGACAGGTATTTCCATTTAATCTAGGTTCAACTCAGTTGAATAACATGGAGTCAAGAGTTAATACGTTGACTGTAGGATTTTATTTTGAAAGATATAGATACTATGTTCCATCGTATACCGATTGGGGAGATTCTGAAGCACATATTCCTGGTGATCATCAACATGATCCTAGAAAAGCATCTACTAGAACCGTAAGAGATAGATCTAAGTGGATTACATATAACTTCTAGAAACCCTCCTAAATAATTGTACTGAATTGAAATTATTATGGCATTACCGACCTTAGTAACCCCAAAATTTAAAATGAAACTACCGTCTGACGGTAGAGTGGTAAATTATAGACCATTCCTTGTTAAAGAAGAGAAAGTTCTATTGATTGCTACTGAAACTGGCAACCAAGATAGTATCGTGAGTGCTATCAAAGATATAATTGCAGCTTGCACTGATATTAAACAAGTAGAAGCACTACCAACATTTGATATTGAGTATGTATTCTTACAAATCAGAACCAAATCTGTTGGTGAGAGTGTAGATGTAAATGTGACTTGCCCTGATGATAATGAAACACTGGTAGAAGTTAAGATACCTCTTGATTCTATCAAAGTTAAGAAGACTAAAGGTCATAGCAAAGAGATTAAGATATCAGATGAGATCTTAGTTACTATGAACTACCCAAGTCTTGATACATTTGTTAAAGCAAACTTTGTTAACGATGCTCAAGACGTAGATCAAATCTTTGAGATGGCAGCAAGTTGTGTGAAGAGTGTTACTACACCAGAAGAGGTGCATGACTGTACTACTATGCCTCATAAAGAAGTTCTAGAATTTTTAGATTCAATGAGTTCAGCTCAGTTTAAAAATGTTCAAGACTTTTTTGAGACAATGCCTAAGTTAACTCACACACTTAAGGTTACAAATCCTAATACTAATGTAGTGAGCGACGTTACACTAGAAGGTTTAGCATCTTTTTTCGGATAGCCCTTCTCCATAATAACCTTCGGGCTTATTATGATACCAATTTTGCTTTGATACATCATCATAAATGGCATATAGAACACATTGAAAACCTTATGCCTTGGGAGAAGGAAATCTATGTAACAATGTTAATCGACTCCTTAAGAGAAGAAGAGAAACGAATGAAGGATCAACAAGCAGCTCAACAAGCAAGTGGCTAACCCAAAAATAGACCCTTACAAATTAGTTAATCCTAGCGGAGGTGGTAAGAATACACTTGCTTCTAATGGTCCTAGGACTAATCTTTTAGCGGTCAATCGTCTTGGGAAAACTGTTACTAGTATTGGTGTTGTAGTAAAAGATCTTCATGAGATATCTCTTGCATCTATCAAAGTTGATAAGATGAGGGAGGTAACTAATCGTCGTAGATTACAACGTGAAAGAGATCAAAGAAATGAGGACGAGTTTGAAAGACAGAATGCCTTAAAGGGGAAAGGCATCGGTAAGATAAAGAAATCACAGATAAAAAAACCAAAGGAGAGTGCTCTTACACAATTTGCTAAGTCACTCTTTGGTGGTGTACAGGGGTTGTTATTATCTGCAATGCAATTCGTTGCAGGTCTTGTAAATCTACTTGCTATAAAAGGTTTACTAACATGGATGTCAGATGCAGGAGAGATAAACAAGATAGCAGTGTTCTTACAGAAATTAAGTTTTGTAGTCAGAAAGTTATATGGATTTGCAAAGGGTAGTGTAAATAATATACTGAATGGATTCTCTGCATTAGTTGATGGTAACAATAGTTTTTGGGGTAGGTTAAAAGGATTAGGAACATTACTACTAGGAATAGTAGGACTACAGGCATTGTTAAATCCATTTGGATTAATGGATTCTATCCTTCGTATGTTGAATCTGGATTTTTATAATCCAAACAGACAATCTAAGAGTAACAATAAAAACACATCTAATAGTAATAGTAGAGTCAACAGTAGAGTTAAGAATTATAGTAAGCAAGTAAAGTCAGGTAACAATCCTATCTTTAAAAAGTTTGGTAAGAATGGTGATAGAGTATATCGTGACGCACTTAAGCAAGGATTAACTAGAGAGCAAGCACTTAAAAGAGTACAAAGATTAGCAAATAGAAATCCATCTGCATTTAAACCGCCAGCTAAACCACCAGTTACATCAGGTCTTAATCCTAGGACTGCTCCATCAGGAAAGGTATTATCAAAGGGTTTGAGCAGAGGATTTGGTCGTGGTGCTTTGAAGTTTCTTGGAAAGAATAATGTAAAACTTCTTAGTAATGCATTTAAAAATACCTTTGGTAGGATACCTGTTTTTGGTGCATTATTAACAGGTGTATTCTCTATACTAAATGGTGATCCTTGGGACAAAGTAATATTTAAAACACTGGGTTCAGCTGTCGGTGGAGCATTAGGTACATTCATACCAGTACCAGGTATAGGATCACTCTTAGGTATGATGGGTGGTGAATATGTCGGTGAGTTATTATACATTGGATTCAAAGGTGGTGGATGGAAGGCAGCAGGTAAGAAGTTAAGAGAAGATATGATGGGACTGTTTAGACAGTTCACTAAGATGTTAGTCTGGATAAAGGAAGGATGGACAAGATTCTATAAAGGTATTCCTAAGTTTAAGATACCAGACTTCCCTAAAGATCCTCCTAAATGGATTCCTAAGTTAACACCACTTAGAAATAAGATCTGGGCAGGTGCTAAGGTAGCAATGAAAGCTATGCTTGGTCCGTTTGGATTGATGATGGGTAAAGAAATACCCAACGTCTTCTGGATGGCAAACCTTACTGGTAACACATTCCCATTACTACACAAATCATTCTTCCCAGAAGCAGGATCAGTAAGCGAAGGTAAGACTGAAACTGGTCAGAAAATGGAGGGTGTTCAAGGTGGTGGCACTGCTAATGATACTGATATGTCTGGAAGTGGTAGTGGCACTGGTAGTGAAAGTGGTAGTCAAGTAGAGACTGATGATCCTAGAGGCGTTCCTATAAAGAATAGGCGTGGTAGAATAACTGGTTATTCTAAAGATGGTATAGTAACTCCTGTTGCACAGACATTTAATAAACCAAAGGTATCTGAACCCACATTCATGGACAATAAATCATCTAATCAATGGTGGGATTTCTTAGATGTTTTTCCTAATCAATCTGCAAAACCTAAACCGATACCAACTCTGCCAGATGGAATGACCGACTGGTCGAAAGCAGAAGTTATAGGAGGAGAGAAAGAAGAAAAGAAGAGTACTTATGTAAGTCCATACGAAAGAAAGTTTGGTAAGAAACATAATCCATTGGAGAATGTCGTTGGTATAGGTCCTAAACCAATACCAACTTTAGCAGATGGAATGACTGACTGGTCAAAAGCGGAAGTTATAGGAGGAGATGATGAAAATAAAAATGCAAAGAAGAATAGAAAATGGTGGAATCCATTTAGTTGGGCTACTGGCGGTCACCTACTAAGAAAGTTACCTCGACTAAACAGAAAACAATTCTTCTTTGGTAAGATATTCAGAGGTATTGGTAAAGCAGTTAGTGGTGTAGTTAAAGGTGTTACTAACGTTGTAAAAAGTGTAGTTAGTTCACCTATAGGTAGTCTTCTAGGAGCAGTTGTTCCAATAGTATTTCCTCCTGCTGCACCATTTATAGGTGCTGTTAGAGCTATAGGTGCTGCTGCATCTGGTGATATATTTGGTGCAATTACTGGTGGTATTGGTGCTTTAGGTGGTATGTTCCCTGGTACATTCGGTGGTATAGCAGATAAGTTTGGTAGTTTCATGAGCAGTAATCCACTAGGACAAGCACTTGGCGGGTTTATGCAGGGAGGTATTCAAGGAGCATTAGGTGGATTGATGGGTGGTCTAGGATCATTCTTACCAGAAGGTGTATCAGGAATGCTTAATAAGTTTGGTGGGTTCATGAAAAAGTTCCCAGCCGTAGGTGGACTGATTGGTATGATACCTGGTGTTGCTAATGTACCAGGTTTGTCTCAGTTATTTGGTTTAGATTCATTCGGACCTCATGGTTTCTCACCAATGGGATTGATAGGTAACATCGCAGACAGTATGGGATTTGGTGGACTGTTCAGAACTATCACAGGTATGATGGGAGCAGGTGGAGCTGGTGGACTCATGAATGGTCTAAGAAATATGGCAGCTGAATTGGGTGTCAAACCAGAAGTGCTTGGTGTTATGTCACAGTCTGGAAGGTATATGAGTAACAAGAAAGGTGGTATGTCAAGAGAGTATGCTATGCAGTCATCACTTGAGTTCATACCAGTTCCTATGTTACTAGAGAAGTTGGTAGAGATTCAAACACCAGTTCCTATACCTAGAATGGTACCTGTTCCAATGCCAGCTCCTGCTCAAGCATAATAAATATACATATGACGATATCTAAAGATACCAAAATAAATGTTTATAAGTTGATCTCTCCCAACGTTGCGAAGAGTGCAGCGGCTGGTGCTGCTGATAAAGCAACAGCATCTTATCAGATGAAGACTATTGAAGCTTATAATAATCTTGGAGCATGTATTAATTCTATTGGTGGTGTTGTATCAGATATAAAGAAGATAGAATATAAAAGATTACAAGACGAAAAGAAAAGACTAAGAGAAACATTTGAACCCAAGTATACTAAGATAGAGAAACCTAAGTTCGTATCATTTGTTAATGAGTTTGTAGGTAGGAACGCACCTAATTTCTTGAAAGGTTTACTACAAATTCTTAGTGGGTTTATTAAACTAGCAATCATAAAACCTGCGTTAGAATGGTTGTCGGACAAACGGAATCAACAAAAGATAGTCAATGCTATTGAAGCAATTTACAAAGCGTTTAAATGGATCAGTAATTTTATACAGAAACGGATAGGAGGAATAGTTAACGGGTTGTATGATCTCTTACGGGATGATGCTACATGGTGGGAACGACTGACTGGATTTGCTAGGTCATTTGTAAACTTAGGTGCTATCTTTGTAGGTATAAGATGGTTAACTAATCCTGTTAAGTTGATCAAAGATGTTAGGTTTGTACTAACAACATTCTATAAATCATTAACTAGATTTTCTAAAGGATTAAAAACAAGAGGAAGATTTCCTGGTGGTTGGAAAGGTAAAGCATTAGGTGCGACCCTTGCAGTTGGCACAACTCTCTGGGGTGCCAATAAGATCAAACAGATGGGTGATGATGATCCAGCCGATGAAGAGATGGCAACAGGTGGTTACCGTCAGGCACCATTAAAAAAAGTATTACCTGGTTTTGCTACTGGTGGTTGGATCTCTGGTCCTGACTCAGGTTATCCTGTATCTACAAGTCCTGGTGGTGGTAGTCCTGAGTTTATCGGTCATGGAACTGAGTATGTAGCGAAGAAAAATACTGGTGAGAGTTTTGTTATACCATTTAATAACTTTGCTACACGACAATTACCTGGTCTTACTGAAGCAAATTTAATCCAAGCAAAGCAACTTGGGTTTGACATGCCACGACTTAGTGACAAACAATTCTTCTTAGGTAAGATGTTTAGCGGTATCAAATCTGGTATCGGTAATATGTTTAAGAGTGGCGGTGTTGGCACTAGTGGCATAGGACCTGTGGCAAGTGGGTCATCCTATGGTGCGATGTTAAAGGGTGCCTCAATGGGCATAGACTATAAGGGTGGTCGTGCTACAATGGGATCTCTCATGAAATCCCCACTCCTTACAAACGTAATAGGAAATGTATTTGGTAGTAAAGCAGGTAATATTGCAGGTACATTACAGACTGTCTTTGGTGGTGGAGGTAGTGGTGAAGGTGGCAAGGCAACCTTCATGGACATCCTTAAAGGTGGTATCAATATAGCAGGTCAGTTCGTAGAACCTGGTAGTAAAGCATCTAATTGGATGAGTACTATCGGTGGTCTTGCTGGTACAATGTTCGGACCAGGCACTGAAGGAATGACCTTTGGTCAAAGACTTGGATACCTTGGTAAAGATTTCCTTGGCAAGATGGCAGGGAATATGCAGGGTCCTCTTGGTGGTATCATGCGAACTGTTATGGGTTCAGATGGTGGAGGATTGAACCAAGCATTAGGTAATGTTCTTGGTGCATCTGTAAGTGGATCATCTGGTGGTCAAGGTGTAGATCAAAAACTTGTAGGTGGTGGACAACAGGCAGTAATAGAGGCAGGTCGTGGATTCTTGAACCAAGGATACACAGTTTATAATCATAAAAACTTTAAGAATAATAGATGGAGAAAAGGACCTCCTAATAGATCAGGATACGATCCATCTGGTAAGCAAAGAAGAGGTAGAGGTGGTTTATATTCTAAGAACTTAGCATTTGATGTTAGTTGGCACGGTAAAGGTGATAAGACATCTAAGTTACAGATGGTTGCTGATCAAGCATACGGTAATAGAAGAGGATTAAAACTAACTTCTATCATTGGTAACAAGTGGGGTAAATGGATCTTTGGTCGTGATAAGAAGGCACCAGGTTCTCATGGTGTAAGAAATAAGGTTCAGTTTGGTTTCGGTGACAATCAGGTTGCAGGGTCAGGCAACATTGGTATGAGTGGAAGTGATCTAGAGCAAATGAAGAGTGTCATAGCTCAAGCATCTGGCGGTGATCCAAAAGAGATGGCAATCATGGCTAGATCTTTTATGAATCAGGCAGGTGTAATAGATCAAGGAGCAGGTGCTAACTTCGGTGGTGCACAAACTATGGGTGATATCCTTAACAATCTTCAAGGTGCATTCAACCCAGACAAAATGCTATCACCTGCTATGCAGAAGAAGGCAACAGCAGCGATCAATATTGCAGGTGATACTAACTGGATGACTTCCATGTTAGGAGGACAGGGATTCTCTGAACCTCAGACAATGGCACTGTTGAACTCTACAACGTTTAAGAACACTGGAATATACAATAAGGGTGACGACTCATCACAAATAAAATTTGGAGATACAGTCTTTAGTACTGAGGGTAATAAGTTCTTCAATGATTACATGAAGAACACTGATTTAGGTGTAGCAAATGGGGAGAACCCAATGTTCCCTAGCACAAAGGAAACTTCTACTAAAGCATACCAAAAGAATAAAAGAGGTAGTGCGTTCCAATCTAACACTAACTATGGTGGTGGTGTTACTGGTGCATCATCAGGTGGTGCATCATCAGGTAGTATATTAGGCACACCCTCTGGTGGACAGCAAAGAGGTGGTAACAATCAAAATCAACAGAGAGAAGAAGCGTATGCTCTAAAGAAGGTATATAGTGAGAGATCATATGCAAGAGAGCAGATCACAGAAAGAACAAGGAGACTTGTTGCTGAAACTATGGCTGCTGTTGAAGCACATAACGCATCCGTAAGAGCAAATGTTGCTGCTGCAGCATCAGCAGTTGAAAAGTTGAAGTCAGGTGGTGGAGGAATGCGAGGTCTTGCAGGTGCTAAGGCATCATTAAATGCTGCCAACTTACAAAGTAATTTCAGTGTCGCTAAGTTTGCTTAATCATGCCAATTAGTAGAGTCAATGTAGGAGAAATTGAATACCGTCTTAGTTTGTTTAGAGATGGAGAACGTCTATCAAACAAAGAGGGTGCTTTTAACTTGTACGATTTCTGTAGAGGGTTTGAAATTCGTGAGAGGATTGATAGATCTACTATAGAAGCACAGTTTGTATTTGAGGATGCTGCAGGTATCATCAACATGATGACAGGACATGAAGAATTAAAACTACAAATCATATCTTCTATTGTTGACAGGACATATAATTTTAGAATATATTGTATTCACTCACGTTCTAGGACTAATAATTCTAATGATGCATACCTAGTAGAGGCATGTTCTACAGAGTTTATAACTAATGAATCTATTAGTGTCTTTGGTCAATCAGAGGTAATATTTCAAAATATAGAAGCAAGTTCTATAGTAAAGAAGTTATTAAAAGAAAGAAGATATCTTAACACTGCAAAAAATATATTTACTGAAGATACTATTAACAATCAAAAATTTACTGCACCTAACTGGAGACCTATGGATACAATCTATTGGTTGGCACAGAGAAGTGTACGAAAGTCTAGAAAGGGTGGAGTGTTACAAAATGGATTCTTATTTTTTGAAAATTCTTTAGGTTATCATTTTAGATCTGTTGATGGTTTGATTGATGACATTAACGATCAAACATTTGATAAGCAGACTAATAAACTCACAGGTAAACCAAGATGCTACAAGTATCATTACAGTCCTAAGAAAGTTGATAACACTGGTGCTGATGCTTTTGCTATCTCTGGTATTGTATTTCCAAGAGAGAAACATCTCTTAGAACTGATGAGGGATGGTAGTTTCTCTGGTTTCTCAGTTGGATTTGATCCTGTAACTTTAGGGTCATCTAAGATGGGTTCTAGTACAGAGTTGACTACAGATGATCCTCAATATGGATTGGATGCTACATGGGACAAGATGTCACATTTAGATGGTAAGAAAACCGTAAACCCATTGACTCAATTAGATCCATCGGTGCATAAGATGGTGTCTAAACCAAGAAGAATTAGGTATTCATTTTTACCAAGTCAAAATTTTGATCCTAAGTTTATAAACAATCCTCAAGCAAACTATCAAGAGTTGACAGACTTACAGGCATATCAGTTTATGAGGCTAGAGTCCTTAAAAAATATACAGTTAAAGATTACAGTGCCAGGTAATCTAGACTTATATGCAGGTGGTGGAATAGATGTCATCATACCTGCTAACTTTAAATCTGGTAGACAAACACCATTAGACAGGAAATATAGTGGTAGATATTTAATATCGTCAGTGACTCATAACACAACAGGTACAGTTCTCTACACCGAACTAGACTTGCTAAAGGACTCTGTGCTAAGATAAATAATAGTATAGTAACGGAGTTAGCTATGATTGAAACCGACTTTAAAGGTATCGGAGAAAATCCTCAAGCGAAGAGAACTCACGATCTTGATCATGAAGTTTACCTTGATCCTAAAGATGGCAAGGAGCATATCAATCACGGTATTCTAGAATATACTGTTGATGAGTTAAACAATGTTCATGCTGATTATGCAGACTACCATAAAAATGATGTAGTTGATCCTAATGATGGTAAAATCAATGATTGGCATACTAGACATCAAGACAAACATCTAGAAGTTTACTGTGACAATCATCCAGATGCATTTGAGTGTCGTGTTTACGACGATTAGTTCTTTAGTTTGTAATGATTTTTGATGAATATTTGTTAGGACATTGGACTAACAGGTCACAAGCACAATCTAACCCTCATAAAGTTGCCCAGACAGAGGTGATCTGGGCAAAAGAAGGTGATTGGTATACCTCTTTGAATTTTTACAGAGTAGATGGTCCTCACAAACCATATCGCAATAAAAAACACAAGATAGAAATAGTATCAGATAATTATATCATTATGCAGAACTATAGACTGGATGGTTCTCGACATGAGGAATGTGATATGCATTTTAGATATGAATCTGAACATTGGAGTGGAAAATTAGACAGCGATAGATGTCGAGGAGAGAAAGGGTACAGGGTTGTTTCAGAAATATATCTCTACGGAGAGAAGTTATTGTCACGAGATAAAGGATTGAATCAACAGGGCAAGATGGTATGGGGTAGCGAGGAAATGTATAAGTTCGTCCGTATATAATTCGACCTTTGATTCCTATATAAGTCGAAAAAAAATTCGGCAGATTTTTTCGCGTGTAGGGTTTTTTATATTACAAAAAACTAAAGAAAACCTTAAGACACTCGCGTTTGTGTTAATTTCAAGATAAAATAGATGAGTAAATCAAATTAATGACATGAGTGGAGACACAGGAATTGAGCAACCGCTAAAGTTTTACTCCGATCACATGTCTGAAGCTAAAAGAATCCTAATTAAAAAAACCATTTCTTATCGCACTCAGACATCAACCAGATCAGAATTGACCGATGAAGAATGGATTGAGATGGTTGCCCTAAAACAAGCAATTAGCGAAAACCCCGCATCTGTACATCCTAATAAAATGGAGTATTTTACAGAATTGGTGGTAAAGTCTGATGTGATGTATCAGACTAAACCTTGGAGAAAAGGAGGAGCGTTAGAGGAATAAATAACTAAAAAACTGCTTAAAATGAAGCTAGTTGACGGTATACAGAACGAAAACATATCAGGATTTGTCGGAAAGGACGGTTTCTTTTGGTGGGTTGGTGAAGTCGAGGATAACGAAGATCCGATGGAATTGGGTCGTGTAAAAGTTCGTGTCCTTGGTTATTACACTAATCTACAGGGAGCAACAGTTCAAGATCTCCCAACTAGTGCTTTACCTTGGGCAACGGTATTACAACATACCTCTCAGTCAGGTAATGATGGACAAGGAGAATCTACTGGACAGTTGCAAACTGGTGCTATTGTCATGGGTTTCTTCATGGATGGTGAAAATGCTCAAATGCCAATAGTTATTGGTGTTATGAGAGTTAAGAAATCTGAAGATACACGTAAAACACAGTCACTTGCCTTTACAGATCAAATTCCTGAGTTTGGAACCGCACCTAATTCATCTGCTGTTCATCCTGCAGAAAAAAATACTAATAAACCAATACAACCATTAAGGCAGAGTACAAATAATGGTGTTGCATATCCTGGTCAAATTACTACAGAATCAGGTGGTGATGGATCACCAAAAAACATAGGTATCAATATTCACGGTAGTTCATATAATCCAATAAAACCATTAGACCCTACAATGCCATTTCCTACTGCTAACGGTGTAGGAGGTGCTTGGAAGAGTTTAGAGTATAAAATGTCTTATCTAGTAGAGGATTTAGCACATACTACTTCTAGTTTAGTAAAAATAACAGATGGTAAGTATTTGGACATAGTTGTCGGTAAATATGTAAAAACAGAAGATTTAACAGTAAAGATAGATAATTTCTTGACAGTTATATACTCTCAAGTCATTTCTGCTATGAGACAAGCAACATCTACGTTAGCAACTAGTTTGCAGGTAGAAGCGTTACAGTCAGATGCTACTGGAATACCATTTGCATCATATAACTCAATACACGAAGCAGCAGAGACTATATTAAAGTCATTATGTCTAATAGACGCTAATATTGACACATATAAGAAAGAACCATTAGATGTAGTCACAAATTACATTTCTGTATGTTTAGGTAACATGCAAACAAAAGAAGAATTAGTAAAACATACAGTTGACGCTGTTATTAAGAGTATAATTGACGAATCTACTAAAATTGTCAAAAATTTGAGTGATGTAGTAACTACTGTAAAAGATAAGGTAAAAACTACTAATGGATACAATATTATAACTGAGTGGGAGAAAGGAAGCGGTATATTTGAGTTGAAATCAGATTTATTCAGTCAAACTAGTACAAACCTAACTGGTTTGATGAAAATTTTATTAAAGTTCCGTTCTAGTGATTGTAATAGAGTTACTAGTGGAAAAGACTTAATTGGTTGGTTCCCTTTATTTGGTTGCACTCGTTTAACAGGAAAAGACTTAGATAGTATTAATGCGATAAGAGGGGATGATTTATTTGGATCTATGTTTAAGGAAGCTGATCCAAACATGACAACTGCTAAAAGTCATATCAGTGGTGGTTATGATTTGCATTTAGGAACACCAGGTCGTAAAGCGGATATTACCAAAAAAGCAAATGGCACAACTCATACCTCTATAACCTTTAATAATGCTCATCTTTCTGAAAAGAAAATAAGAGATGAATTAAGAAAGGCAGTTGATTATGGATCTCTATCAGATGAAGTTATAGAGGCAAAAGTCTCTGAATTTGTTAATGAATCTACTAATCAAGAAGGTGATACTGGTTCTTTAGTAGCAGATCATATATCATACGCAGGTGTACTAACTCAAGAAGTTCATGGTGATGATTGTAAAATCGTAAATAAAGATTATGTTCGTAATATTGAAGGTGATTATTTACTAAAAATAACTGGTAATTGTCATATTGAAGTAGGAGGAGGATTTTACCTAGGTGCAGAGGGAGGAACACATAAACATGCTCTTAGATTTGGATCTGACGTTGATATGAATGTTGTAGGATCTAAATTTGAACTACAAGGGACAGAATGTAAGTTAGGATCAATGTCTACTAAAATTACTGGTAGTATATTTGAAAACTCTTCCTATCAGCAAACTATGAGTGGTATGGAGATTACTATGTCAGCAGAAAACTCTATAGAAATGGTGACACCACATATACTTCAGTTAATTAATATAGAACAAAGCGAGACACCTAAAAAAATCACAGGTATTAGGACAGTTATTAATGGTGGATATGAGACCATAATCAACCCAGTAGTACTAGAAAACTGGAAAGTAAAACTTTCTTCTACCGCTAGCTTGTATAACAATACCATTACCAACGGTAGATTCAGCATCGTTACACCAAACTCAACCAATCAAAATACTGTCACAGGCAACTTGACCCTAGAGTAATTCTTGTGCTAGTATAGATATATCAAAGGAGTAACAATGTTTTTTGAAGATCTTTACACAGAGAACGAAATTTATCTCGCACATGTTTTTATTAACATTGCTAAAAGACAAATTAAGATAGTTTCTGAGGATGGTTATGACGACACAGTTACTTGGAAATTCGACGCTGAAGGTGCCGAAGGTTTTGCAGATACTACATCTGCGATGATTGAATCACTTGATGAAGAAATGTTGACTATTTACTAATGACTGACTTTCAAGAGATAACTGAAGAAGAAGCGATAGCACAATTACCCTTTCTTTTAACAATGTGTGAGAGAAACAGAACCGTTTGGAAAATTAAACGAAAAGATGGTTCTGTAGCAATTCTTTCTCCTGTAAAACAATCAGGTCCTCCAGTAGACCCAGAGGTTTTATCAGTTGTTGAAGAATTTCGTAAGAATATGGTTTTAGAACAAAAATGATTGATGTTATTGATGATTTTTTTGAACAAAGTATTCATGAACGATTGCATAACTTTTGCTTGAGAGCAAATTATCGTTATGGTGAATGCGATGCATATGGATTACCACCAGTAGGTATGGTTTCTGATATTCTACCTAATGGACAGAGAAGTCCATTTGATTTATTTGAAGAAACTATAGAAAGAGAATTTAATATTGTTGATTCACCTTACAGGATGTACATTAATTTGTTTGCACCTAATGAGCAACCATTTTGGCACTCAGATGGTCAAACTGGATATACATTTCTGTATTATCCTAATTTAGAGTGGGATGAAAATGATTTGGGAGAAACACAGTTTCTTATTGATGGTGAAATTAGGGGTATTGTTCCTAAACCTAATAGAATGCTTGGATTTGATGCTAGTCTAGTTCATAGAGCAACTACATTTAGAGATAAACATCGTTTTACTATCGCTATCAAATACTCATGACTGAAAAATTTTATATAGAACCTTTGTTCTCTAATTTTATTGCGTCTGATATATTAGATATTGATTGTGATAAAATTGTAGAGTTTATCAAAACTGTAGATACAGGTATACCACTTGACTTGAATGAACCTGCTATACATGATGTTATAGATGAAGTTCACAACTCTATTCCTAAGTTTATGAAGATATATGGTTTAGGATTACAGGCAAAACCAAGAGTTACTACATGTTGGGCAAACAGAAATAACGCTTCAGAACCTTTAAAACCTCATCTTCATGGCACACATTGGATTAGTTCTGTATTCTATCCAGAGGCAGATGAAGAATCACCAGATTTAGTATTAAAAAATCCAATTACTAATGTGATGGAATATGCAGTTCCATATCAATATCATGAACATGCAACTTTGTATAATTCTGGAAGAATAAAAATAACACCTAAAAAAGGACTTTTAATATATTTTCCTAGTTGGATAGAACATTGGGTAGATCCAGAGTGCCCTTCCACTAGTAATAGGTATAGTTTAGCGTTTAATATAACGTTAAATCACATATCTAATGATTATATTGAACACATATATCACCCTAACAATCAGTTAGGTGAAATGTTTAACATAGTTAACAAAGAAAGGGATCGTACCCCTTATAAATAAAACCGTAGCCAATAGTGTAATTATTCGTGGGAACCAAGAAGATTTCTCAGTTGGAAACGATTTCAGATAGCAATATATCTGGAGAAGCAATTCTTCCTATTGTTGTTTCTGATCCGTTGATTCCTAATAGAAAAGCAAAAGTTAATCAATTATTCAGAGGTTTAGCACAAGGTAGCAAAGAAGCACCTGGTCTAGCTTTTGATTTGGATAGAGATAGTGGACTATATCAATCAGCATATAACCAAATAGGTATTGCCTTTGGTGATGGTGGTTTGTATATGACAAGACTTGACAACGGTAATAGTAGTACATCATTATATGTTACTGCTATTGATGATACTGCAAACAATACTGATATAGTTTTCGCACCAAAAGGAACGGGATCTGTAAAAGTAACGGGTCAGTTTTTGATGTCTGATGAGCAATTTTTGCTAGAAGATGCTCAAGGTCCCAAAATTAGATTTGAAGCAGGTAATGTAGGAACTGGTAGTAATACTAGAATTATGACATTACCAGAAATAACAGCAGGTAATGGAACTACTCTTGTAGGTGCAGACACTACACAAACACTGACTAACAAAACTCTTCTTATTGATGAAGATAACTTTGTTATCATTGATGGTGCAGAGGAAGCAATATTTCAGATTAACTGGCCAACTACATCATCAACTCGTAGATCTTATTTTCTACCAGACGCAGGATCTGTAACAACTACTGCAGAACCTACTGCTACATCATCTACACTATTAGATACAAAGACAGAACAAATTGTTCTATCAAAAACACTTGTAAGTCCTAAAATCTCAAACTCAGCTGAAACTACTTCAGCAACAGCTCAGTTTAACGCAGGTGCGTTAACAGCAGATAGGACAATTACAATACCAGACCAAAGTTTAGAGTTAGTTGGAACTGAAGCATCTCAGATTCTCAAGAACAAAGTTCATGAGGATATAATTATTGCAGATTCAACTGATAATACTAGAAGGGTTACATTTCTTCTTGACAACTCAAACACTCTGACTAACGCTCAGATGAAGTTCCCATCTACACCACTACTAAATACTGGTGCGGGTAACCCATTATTCAGTACTATTGTTACTGAATTTGCTACACAGGTCATACAAAATAAGACCTTTTATCAACCAGTTTTACAAGACGAAGCAACCGCTACAGGAACTGTTACTTTCAGAACTGATAACATCACTGCTGCAAGAACAATTAAATTTCCTGATGCTGATGCTACACTTCTTTCAACTGAGAACGTTACCTTAGACGACGTTGCATTTGGTGCAGGTTTAGCAGCATCACATTTAACTGGTCGAACAAGATTACAACAATACTTCTACGCAGGATTCTAATTAACAATGGCAACTCAAGGACTACTTGCACAACTTAAACCGACAGCTAACACGGATACAATTCTTTATGAAGGTCCTGTTGATAGTTCTGCAAGCACTCAATTAACAATTTCTAATGATGGTACTGGTTCAGCATATGATGTTGCCATTAAAGACTATTGTCAGAAAGTAACTTTAGATGCATCGACATATAAGTTACATAAAGGTGACATACTCACCCATTATCAAATTGATTTAAACGTAGCATCACCATTATCGGTAACTGCTAATATAGAAGCAGGGACTACTTTTATTTCAGCAGATAAAGAAAAAAGTTTAAAGTTTGAATCATATCTAGTTCCTGCTTTAACTACACTATTTGTAAAGGTATTTGCAATTAGGCAGGTAACACTTGAAACTACAGCAGGAAACTTTGCTATTGGTGATACTATTACTAAAGGAACAGCACCTAACGATACAACTGCTACTGTTTTTGATGTATTTGATGATACTGCAAACAACTTGATGATTCTCCAAATAGGTCCATCAACTATAAATGGAACAGGAGCTGAATTTGCAGACGGTGATTCAGTATCAGTAGGAACTAATGGTGCAGGTACAGTATCAACTGGTGGTGTAGGAACTGCTAATAATGAATTTGTGTTTTCTACTACAACCGCAGGTGGAGTTTATAAGATGTTTATTAATGAAGCAATAACGGTATTTACTGATAGAACTTATAGATTTGATATTGGTGACTCTACTATGAGTGGTAGAGATTTTAAATTATCAGTTGAAGCAAACGGAGAATGGGGACCTGATGGAACTGCAGGTAATTTAGATGATGGAACTGAATACACTACTGGTAAAACTAGTAGTGGTAGTGCAGGTGATGGTGCTAATGGATATGTTCAATATGACTTTAGTGCTAACCAAAACGCAACTGCAGCATATTATTATTATGATGGTGGCACAGGAGATGCAGCTAATTCTAATTATGGTGGTTCAGACAGAGTTTTACAGACTAGCACAAACTTTACTTATAACGGTTTTTGGGCATATGATGTCGTAGGAACATGGAGTGGTTCTGATACATTTACTGTTGGTGGAACAACTTATACCGTATCTGGCACAACACCTGGTGCTTTTGGTTATGTTCGTGATTACACTGGATCCGTTCTTAAGTTTATAAAGGGTATAGGATCACCTGATATTACAACTTCTGATACATTCTTTGATGTACCAGCTCTTGCAGGTTCTGCTCGTTCTGTTATGGGTGTTAACTCTATTGATGTTGCCTCAAATGCAGTTGAAGCATCACATTATATTGCTCAAGGTCATAGTAATGGTAATAATGAAGTAGTAAGAATTACTTCATTAGTCATCGGACCTGGTGAAACAGTTGTTGTTAAATCAACGACTGCTAATAATGTATTTAATTTGATAGGTTTTGAGGATTCTACAACCAGTTTCCCAACTCAGACTTATGATGCATCGTCTGAAGGCGGTGGCGGTGCTCCATAATAAATAACTAAAAGGCGAATAGTTAAATGTCCCTAACGAGATTAAAGAATATTATTACGTCCAGAACTGGACGTATAATTTACGTAAACCCTGACGATTTTGACGCATCTGATGCTATTGATAATAGGGGTAACTCAGCGTTGCGTCCTTTCAAATCACTTCAAAGGGCATTTCTAGAGGTAGCAAGATTTTCATATAGAGTTGGTCTTAGTAATGACGAGTTTGATGCATTTAGTATCATGCTTTACCCTGCTGAATATGTGATTGATAATAGACCAGGCGAAGTATTATATACTAACGTTGCACCTATTGATGAAAACTCAAACTTAGATTTAACTTCACCTAATAACGTTCTTTATAAATTTAACTCGACTGAAGGTGGTATCATAGTTCCCAGAGGTTGTTCTGTTGTTGGAACTGACCTTCGTCGTACAAAAATTATTCCAAAATATGTTCCATACCCTACTATCTACGCTGCAAAAGGTATTAACACTGAAGATCAAATTCCCCCAAGAACAGCAATCTTCAAGGTAACTGGTGGAACTTACTTCTGGCAGTTCTCATTCTTTGATGGTGCTGAAGAGGGTGTATACTTCAAACCTGATTCTACTGAAACACTAGCACCTAAGTTTTCACATCACAGACTTACATGTTTTGAGTTTGCTGATGGTCTTAATACTTTATCAAGTCTTATATCTAATGGAACTGTTCCTAATGCTGACTATTCAGCTGTTCCTAATATCTTAGAAAGAACAGACTTAGACATATACTATCAAAAAGTATCAAAAGCATTTGCAACAATTCCCGATACATCTGGTGATCCATCTGCTGACCAAATACAGGCAAGGGTTGAGGAAAATAGGATCGTTGGTCCGATTAGTGATGAATATAGAGTTCTTCAGATAACTCGTAATGGTAATACTGCTACAGCAGTTACTGTTGATGAATTTGATAACCCAAGAAATCACGGATTCTCTGTTGGTGTAAACATTAACGTTAGTGGTGTAACTGGTTCAACAGGTCCTCAGTCAGAAGTTGACGCAAGTTTATATAACGGATCATTTACTGTTACATCTGCATCTGGAAACGTATTTACATATCAGATGTCAAGTGAACCAACTGGTAACGCAGTAGGTACAAACATTGGAGTTAAAACTGAGATTGATACAGTTGACTCTGCATCACCATACGCATTTAACCTATCACTAAGATCAGTGTGGGGTATGAATGGTATGCATGCAAATGGTGCTAAAGCAACTGGTTTCAAATCAATGGTTGTGGCACAGTTTACGGGATTGTCACTACAGAAAGATGATAGAGCATTTGTAAGATATAACAGTTCGACTGGTAATTATGATGTAGCAACAGCAGGTGATGGTGCACACTTAGATGGATATGCTGAGTACAGAAAAGGATGGGGACATAGACATATTGTTGCATCAGATGACGCATTTATACAGGCGGTTTCTGTATTCGCTGTGGGATACTTTGCACACTTTACATGTGAGCGTGGTGCTGACATGTCAATTACTAATAGTAACAGTAACTTTGGTAATACAGCATTAAGAGCAGCAGGATTTAAGAAGAAATCATTCTCTAAAGATAAGTCAGGTGCATTAACACATGTTATACCACCTAAAGCACTGAATGTTATTTCTACAACTGCAACTGGTAGTAATGGTGCTAATACTATTACACTAGCAAATGATGGTAGTGTTAATGGTATTATTGAAGGTATGCTTGTTTCTGGAACGGGAATTGGAGAAGGTGCATTAGTTGGTGCTGTTAATACTAATACTAGAGTTATCACACTTGATACTGTTAATACAGCAGACTTATCAAACCAAAACGTTATATTTGGAGAAGAGACATCAGTTAACTGGGTTAACATTGATATTCCAAGAACAAAAGCAATTAACTCTTCACTAGCGGGACAAGGTGGAACGCCAGGTACTAGACTATACTTGTATGGTTATACTGTTGAACAATCACCACCAACATCAAGAGTTCAAGGATATACAATCGGTGCTAGACAGGATGGAACTGGAGCAAGTGCAGTAGCAGATAAAATTAACTGTTTACTTGTAGCATCAGGAGCAACAGAAGCAAGTGTTCATTTTGCATCTATATCACCTTATGGACCTACTGTTTCTGGTGTATCACCAGGAGATCCTGGATCACCGATACAATATGATGCAAATACATATACTATTAATGGTGTAGCAGGTCAACCAGGTGGTTGGTATCTATCTGTTGACTCAGTAAATAATACCATTTACACTACATTATCAGTTAACACAATCTATAATACTGTTAACTTTACACCAACTACATTCTTAAAGAGGATCCCTGATCCAAGAAACCTTGCTGACAGAACATATCGTGTAAGATATGTAATTGATAAGGATAAGACTAATCCATTACCTAGAGACCCTATCTCTGGTTATGTTATGCAACCATTGAATAGTGACACAACATCATATAAGTTAGACAAATGTTTCTATCTTTATGATATTAATGTTATTCAAGAATTTGAAAGAGGTGTTGCAGATGGTATCTATTACTTGACTCTCTTGTGTGCATCTATCGCACCAAGTACATCTAACTTTAATGATAGATTCTTCTCTCAAAATGTTAATGAAGTTTATCCTACATTTGACAGAGATAATCCACTTGCAGACCCAGACGCTGCTGTATCCATTGCTGATAACGTTACTATTGGATTAGTTAATGCTACAGATGGAGCAACTCCACCAAATATGGATCCTCAAAGATCTATTACTAAAGAGTGCACAGAGTTCTTACTTACAGATACAGGTTGGACACAACCAGGTACTACACCTAACTATGACTCAGTTAACAAGAGACTATCTAATGTTGAGTTAACTGCACGTGCAGGTGATGAAGAAACTCGAAAGATTAATATAAGAGAGAATAATGATGGAACAGTCGCACCAATCAACGTTGAGTTTAGACGACACTCAATCCTCAGATCAGGTAACCATACGTTTGAATACCTCGGTTTCGGTCCAGGTAACTACTCCACAGCGTTCCCTCAGACACAGGTCGAGACTCTTACACAAAACCAAGTTAGATTCTCACAGTCAATTAAGGAAGAAGGAGGAGTTAGTTTCTACTCTGGTCTTAACTCCAACGGTGACCTATTCATCGGTAACCAAGTTATCAACCCAGTTACAGGTCAGATAACTAATGAAGATATTGCACAGTTAAATGTTATTGGTGAAGAGAACACAACTATTGAAACGTTCTCTGAATTGGTGTTAACTGATAAACTAACAGTTATTGGTGGTGCATCAAACCAATTAGAATCTATCTTTGCAGGTCCTGTTACCTTCCAGAAACAAGTAACATCACAGGATAATATTTCATCAAGAAAACTATCATACTATAACCAAGATGGTACTGTTATTAAACAGACATTACTTGCACCAGAAAATGCAGCAGGAAATGCACCTGACTTATCTGCTATTACGAACTATAATACACCTGCAGATGGTGACTTAGTTTATAATATCAACTGGAATCCTGGTAAATCACTTGGTTGGATCTACTTTAATCAAGGATGGAAAGAGTTTGGTCTTACAAATACAAAAGATATTAATATAGAGGAATATAGTGGTAATACTGTTATTGGTTTAGGAACTGCACCTAACCAATACTATAGAGTCAAAGCACTTGGCAATATATTAATTGATGGCGACTTAGTTGTTACTGGTAACGGTGGTGTTGGTTCTGATAAGTATATTACCAGAACATATACTGGTGATGGTGTTACATTAACATTTGCACTGACAGTTTACACACCAGGTCCTAATGGTCCTATTCAGCACAGTGCTAGCTCAGTACTTGTATACTTAAATGGTGTAGCACAAATTGGTGGCACTAATTATACAGTTGATAGTAATGGTGCTAACGTTGTATTTGGATCAGGCGATGCACCTTTAGCGACTGATACAGTTCATATTGTTGAATTACCTATCTAAATAAATAACAGGGGTTGGAGTTGTAACCTATGGCAATCACACGAATTAGCGGAAACCAGATAGCAGACACTACAGAGGCAGTTATTACTACTCTTAGTTTTCTGAATACTAATAGTGTATTTCGTTTACCAACTGGAACTGAAGCACAAAGACCATCAGGTGTATCTGTTGGAACTATGCGTTTCAATACTACTGCGGATAGTGCGGAAGTATATGCAAATGACGATGGATCTGGAAATGCAGGATGGATCGAAGTTGGTGCGGGTGGTGCTGTTGTAGGTGATAAAGGACAGATTAGAACTAATAATGATACGATTGAAGAGAATTTAGATCTTGATCCTACGATAGGTAATGAATTTAAGATTGGTTATATGGCAGGTGATGTCACAGTAGGTAATGGTTATACCTTAACTATTGGTTCTGGGGCTACATTATTCATGATAGGTTCTGATCCTTACACCTAAATAGTTTTATAAATCGGATAGAAAATGAGTACACTACGAGTTGCTGCTATTAAAGATTTGACAGGAAATACTGGTTTCATTCTGTCAGCCACTACGGTGCAGACCAATAATACATTGGTGATACCAGGAACCTTACAGATTGATGGTTCTATCACAGGGTCAACAAACCAAATTTTACCTTCACACTCAGGTCAAAATGGTAAGATGTTATACTCCAATGGGACAAGTCCTTATTGGGCTGACGCACCCTCTGCAGATAATATATCAAGTATGAGTGTATTTACATCATCAGGAACATGGAATAGACCTAGTGATGTTAAATATATCAAAGTTCAAGTCATCGGTGGCGGTGGAGCAGGTGGTGGACATGGAGAAGGTGGAGGAGCAGGTGGATATTCAGAAGAAGTTATAAACGTAGAAAGTATAAGTTCAGTATATTGCACAATATCAGGAGAATCTAACGGAACATATTACAGAGGTGGAGCAGGAAACGGTGGATCATCTTCATTCGGATCTTACTTATCAGCATCAGGTGGATATGGAGCAAATAGAAACCAACAGCATAATGGTGGTTTAGGAGGAGTAGGTTCTGGAGGAAACCTAAACATCTATGGTGGAGGAGGAGACTCTCATCATGGACGTGCATCAGTTGGTGGAGCAGGATTCTGGGGTGGAGCAGTAGCAGGTGGACACCCTCAAGGTGGAAACTTTAGTCATAATCATCAATCTCACTCATCACCTGGCTCAGGTGGTAGTGGAGGTTATTTCAACTCACATAGAGGGTCTAACGGTAGACCTGGTATGATCGTTATTACACACTTTAAATAAATGAGTAGTCTAAAAGTCCTTAACATATATGATGTATCTGGTACGTGTGGACTTATTAGAAATGGTTCTAACTGGGAAATCAA
>MDTG01128200.1_pt1 | contig 25979 bp, 21 predicted proteins | sample 811421 | NCBI WGS metagenome assembly MDTG01 (sample SAMN05326645, study PRJNA326480) | marine metagenome | isolation source: seawater | place: Pacific Ocean: South East | collected 2011
AGTCGTTACTTAACATCCTTAATTTATACAGGTGTGAACATTTGCCCGACCTGCCTTGATGAAGGACATGTAAATTTTGACAGTCGTTATCTAACAACTACATATTGTAGTGTCCACCAGTGTAAAACAGTGCAAACCTGCAACCATTGCGGTGAAGAGCTTAAATGGGACAATGCGCTACTGAAAGGGTTATGCAGTCATTGTGGTAACAAACTTCTAACACAATATTCCGAAACGCCAGCGTATATAACGTTTATGGAAAATCTCGATAAAGAGATGATTTCGCTCTTTTTAGATGACCTCTCACTTGCTGTGGGTTTCGTTCTTAGACCTTTTGATATTATACCTGAACGCGTTAACCGTAACAGCCTTAAGAAATGGGAGCATATTTTTGAGGCAGCTTTTTCATTACTCACTAATGCTAGAAACATAGAGAACTGGTTTGCAAATATACGAGTAAATAGCCGCTTTACTGAATATCGTTCAATCTTTGCTGGACCAAGGTTTTTGATCAGAAATGCGAAGATGGAATGGCCTATACTTGAACAAGTACTGGCGGAAACTAATATAAATGAAAGTCTTTCTGTAGTGGAGGAATTATCTTCTATCAGCCCTAAGGACTTCGGCATTAAGCCTAGTTGGAAAACTAAGGGATTAAACGAGACTGAACAAGATGAACTTGCACAAAGCAAAACCTCTGTTGATACGTTAGCTGATGTTTTGTCTTGTAATGTAAATGAGGCTAATTCGATTATTACTAATGGGTTTCTGAACACTCTACGTTCTGCAAAAACAGGTGTAACAGCTCAAGTTGACATAAGAGAGTTAAATGCAATTACTTTAAAGGTTGATTTTCAAGAAAATGAAAGCTTTGCTCATAACCTCTTAAGTAACGATTTTTTGAAATTGTTTTACTGTGATTTGGCAGATGTATTCGAAATGGTATTCAAGAAACCTCAAATATTTACTCAGTCGAAATCTACAGATGGTTTTTTCAAAAGGCTGAAAGTTAACGACACACGACTGTTTTTAAAAACAATCCTTTCTAAATATAAAGGAAGACTTGACGAAAAGATAACTGAAGCAGAAGCTGTCACTTTGTTTGGCTTTACTCAAAAAGACCTCAAGGCTCTTTGGCAACAAGAATTGGCCTATTCACTACCTTGGCAGCAAGGAGCTACATATTTTCGAATCCGCGATTTAGAAAATATTGAAAACAAGGTATTCAATCTAAAGCGATACTGTTTAGTTAGAAATATTGACTTTGATAAGCTTAAAGCCGAAATTTCAAAAAATAATATCGATCCAATTGTTGGTGATTCATTCTATCAATGTAAGACCCAAGTGGTTACCTATATAAAGGAAGAGAAAATTATCCAGCCAATTAGAACCTTTAAAACTAAAAGGTTGAACAACTGGCCATTTCAACAAATCCAGTCAGCCTAAAACTCTCTATATATAAGTGGGCTAAAAATAATAATAATCGCCCCGACTCCAAACCAGTATCACAATTTATCCCTTTTCATGTTGCAATTCTAACATTCTTGCCGTAGATTATTATTAGATAAATTAAATAAAAACAGTTGGTTACGAAATAAATCTCACTTTATGAGTCGCAAGACCCCAAGAGACTCAGCTTAAGTGTCCCAAATGGTATTTTAGGATCTCTCCTTAACTGTCCCAGCCCTTTAATCTCAAGGCTGTCTGATCTCAAGTTATGAGTCTTTTGTCACCTTGTAGATTTAACGTGCTTTCACCTGTTTTTGTACAAAGATGCTCTTTTACATTGTGAGTTAAAAGCAATTTGTGTTTGTCATTTCTATCACGGTTTAATTTAAACGATCTGATTTACACTCACTCTCATTTAAGTGGCAATCTGTAATTACACTGTTCGTCTGTTTAAATACACATTGCTTTACTAGCATTACGGCTTGCACGGTCTGGTTATTTATTAATTTTTAGAGATGGTTGTTTATAGGTACCACGCGGTGAATTTCAGGTACCTTCTAATTTCATCAACAAGATTGAGTTTTTACGACGATCTATCCGTTATAACAAAAGCAATGTAGATATCCTGCAAGCTCAAATTGAAAACTTGTATGACCTAGTTAAAGCCAGTGAAACGTTGAAAATCGTTGGTAATGACTTAATCAAAATGAGTGATCAGCTTGCTCTAAAAGATATTGTTTTGAAGTTTGGAGATAAGAAAACAGCATAATATCTAACAAGGCCACATTAAGTGGCCTATTCATTTTAAAATTGGTAACCTAAAAGTACAAAATTAATAGAAAAAGGAATTCCGCTTGAATGAATATGTAGAATTAATAGTAAAAGTGTCAAAGCTAATAATAAATCTAAAAAATGCAATAAGTATCTTTTTAACTTGTGTTTTTTATGTTTTCTTAAGTAAATACCTACCTATTTTTTTACTTGAGCTTGAAATATCCATAGATGAAAATCTTCAAAAAACAATTTTACTTTTACTTTCCATCAGTCTGGGAGTTGCTCTGACTGAGCTAATCTACTTTTGTGTTAAAGCCGTAAATTGGTGCACCAACTATTTCAAAACATTAAATAGAACAAAAAGAATTAATGAAAATAAGATATTGAAAGAGAAAGAGCGAGTTGAAAAGCTAAATGATTCTTTAGCGTCAGTTATATTCGATTTTAGTGAGGATACAATTTCCGCACTAGCTGAGGCATGCGCTAGTAAATTATCTGCTGTTCATTACAATGAAGTTATAAAACTACTTTATAACAGCAATTACATTTTAAAATTACACCCTTTAGAGGGGGCAACATTTCTATATACCATCAACCCAGAAGTTCGAGAAACCACCGAAGGATTTTTAAACTATCATTATGATAAAGCAATAAATATGTATAAAGAAAATCCAGATTTAAATGAGTTGCTGAGTCATTTTGAAGAAGGTAAAGATATTTCAAACATCCTGATTAATTCAAGATTATTCGATGATGTATATTTAGGCACTACACCAGAACTTTTTACAGTACAGCTTGGAAAGCATCGTAACTATCTTATCTCTTTTGCGTCGAGCTACACACACAAAAGGCTTGAAGAAATTAACAATAAAAACTATTTCCATCTTATAGATGTAGATCAAGCTCAAGTTCGTTTAATAATGCCCGGTAAATAAGCGGGCATTATTTATTAAAAAACTTTTACTTTAGAGCTTCTGATAATGCACTTACCAACTCATCATCAAGCTTGCTTTCTGATTTACTGGCGAAGTGCCTAGCCGTAGCTAAACAAACACGTTTTATAAATGCTTCGGTTAGTAATTTAGCTGCTAAGTATTTGCCTATTGTTGCAATCATAATTTACCCTGGAATTTCGTTATATCTTCACCGTGTTTTTTAATTACACGCTTAATCCAAGTTATGTCAGTTTTCATTGCGGCAACGGTGGCGAACGCGCCACCAATTTCAACAATAATTACGAATAACAAATTGATTGAGTTTGAACCGATGGCCACACCCTACCCCTTGGCCGCTATCGTTATGGTTTCAGCGTTTATAATGCAAGGTTATCCATCTGTTTTATAATGCAATTTTCTTATGACAACCAATTCCCTCTATAAAGTACTGGTCATGGCTGACTATGATAAACCCGCCATTAAATGCGTGTAATGCATCGGCTAAAAGCTGTTTTGATTCAAGGTCTAGGTGATTATCGGGCTCGTCGAGTAACAAAAAAACATGCTTTTCAATATGGCTTACGATACACATTGCGAGTTTCATTTTTTCGCCACCACTTAACTGTGCGGCTTGTTTATAAACGTCGTCTTTTCTGAAGTTTAAACTAGCAAGGAGTGTTCGGGCTGTATTGTGGGTTAACTCGCGGCAATAGAACATTAGGTTATCAAGCAGGGGTAAGTCATTATTTATTAATGAAAAATGTTGGTCTAAATAATAGAGTGGTTGATTAACATGTATCTGCCCTGCTCTAACTGGCAATTTAGCCATCATCGTTTTTAAAAGTGTTGATTTGCCGGTGCCATTGGCGCCCGATAAATGTATTTTTTCATCATTATAAAGCGATAAATTTAAGGGGATGTTCGTTCCATACTGCAATACAACGTTCTCGAGTGTTACTGCTTTTTGGCGTTTAAATTCTGTTTGATTTAAATAGAACTGTTGGGGTTTTATTTGCTCAAGTTGAGATATAAGCACTTGTTTATTTTTAGTGATTTGCGCCTCTCTTTTTGCTGCGTTTTTACTTTGCGATGATTGATTTGCTGAGGCTCTGTCTTTTTTAGCATCTTGAAGCACTTTGGGCTGGCTGCCTGATTTTTGAAGCTTTGTGCCTTTATTCGCGCGTTTTTCTGCTTTTTGCTTATTAACGTGCTGTTGAGCTTCAAGCTTACTTTGTTGTTTTGTCGCTGTATTAAGCTTGTTTTCTAATGCTGTAACATGTTGCTGTTTTTGGCGGGTGTAATCTGTAAAGTTGCCACCATAAACAACTAACCCCAGTGAAGATAGTTCCCATATTTCATCAACAATTTCTAGTAACTCTCGGTCATGGCTGATCAGTAGTATTTGCCCTGGATATGATTCAATTTGATTTTTTAACCATGCTTTACCGTGATTATCTAAATGATTTGAAGGCTCATCGAGAATCAAAATATCGTGGTTTAAGGTAAACAAAGCCCATAATTTTAATTGACTGAGTTGCCCGCCACTTAAGGAATTCGCACGCGCAGTGGCAGTTATGTTTTTAAGGCCTAATTTATTTAATACTGAAGTAAAGCGTTGTTCTAAATCCCAATAACCATCCACTAATGCTAAGTCGTGTTCTGTGAATTGGCCTTCATTAATGGCCTGTAAGGCGTTGAAGTAATGATCAAGCCCTATTGATTCAGCAAGTGTTAGCGTATTTAACCGTTTAATGTCGTCGACTTGTTTATATATACCCATTACGCCGCTGCTGTTTACTGTTCCTGACGTTGGTGAGCGCTCTTTACAAAGTAACGATGCTAAAATTGATTTACCACTGCCATTGCGACCAACAAGTGCGGTTGTTTTTGCTGTTAATGACAGTGTTATATTGTTAAACAGACGTTTGCCATTGGCATGCTGAAAGCAAAGGTTAAAAGCGTGAAGTTGTGGCATAGTGCCTCCTGTAATACAGGGGCAGAAAGCGTTGGTAACGCAAAGATTTTTACGCGTGTAAAGTGATAGTGAGCAACGCCTACTAACCCTGTTGGTCCAAAGAAAAAATGAAATTGGATAACAGGTTTAGTTGTTCATGTTGGCGCGTGCTCCTAAATAATGAGACTAGATAATATCCAGCCCTTGCCAAAAAGGCAACGAGTTATGTTAGGCTAATACTCATAGATCGTGAAAGGAATGCATTTTGAATTTAGTTAATTGCCAAGCCATTCTCAATAATACTGTGCAAGTAAAACTGACACTTGATGCTAAAAAACGTGTTTTTGTTATTGGTGATTTAGATGCCGACCTACCCAAGTTTGAACGTGCGTTAGCATCGGTAAATTTTAATGCAGCGAACGATGTATTATTTGCGCTTGGCGATGTTATTGATAGAGGTGCACACAGTGTTGCTCTATTACAGAGGTTTAAAGAGCTGGGTGTTTATATGACTCTGGGTAATCATGAACATATGATGCTCGAATCAGTTCTTGCCCAAGATAGTGGTTATCACGCGTTATGGGTTGAAAATGGCGGGCGTTGGCATTACGAATTAAGCGAGGCTGAACGTGTGGATGTTTGCCTGCAACTCCTAAATTGCCCTCTTTCTTACCTTATTGAATATGCAGGCATGACGATTGGTTTGTCGCACACGGTGCCACAAAATTGGCATTGGCAAAATATTCCTCGCAATCATTCTCAAGCCGTTACCGGCTTACTTTGGGATAGATCTATTACAAAACAAGGTAAGGTTTTGCACAACCAAGGCGTCGACTTTTCTATTCATGGCCATAACTCGACCCCTCGGCCCTATTGGATTGGGAACACTTATCACATCGATACAAATTATTTAGGCGGTGAGCCAACACTTGTCGAGCTTAGTTCTTTAATAAGCGACTTTAAACAAGCCCAGTCAATGGATTGACGCAAGTTCAGAAGGAATGTTTTCTTCGAGATACTGCTTGTACTTATACCTTGCGTGCCAAAGCTGTTCATCAGATTCTTGCAGGTAAATAAGTGGACCGGTATTTTTCTTTGCTAAACTGGTTAGTTTAGAATATTCACGGGTATCGATTTTGCCATCGCTAAAGTAACTATTTGAAATTGTTAGAAACTCATCGTCTTTATACACTTCACTGTGCCAAATAAGAGAACGATACATACTGGCGGTTATTTCGGTTGGCTTATCGTTGCTTTGAAATATTTTCACTTCAGAGTAAATTGAGTTACCCGTAATTACGATACCAATTAACGATAGCGTTGTGAGAGTCATCATCCATTTCATGCTTTTATCCTCACTATTGATTACTTTAACTATAGGAGGAAAGCGAGATGTTTGATGTTTATTTAATCAATCACAGTTCGAAAAAGTATTTTCAAAATGCTTAATTACTGTTTTGTAAGTACCTATTTTGTGCATAGGACTCACTGAGCCCTATGCGCGTGATACCATTTAGTGAAGTGCGGCTGTAAACGGAATGCTTTTACAGATTTTAGCTTCAGCAATAAGAATTTCTTCTAGTCGTGTATCTACTTCATGCTTGTCGAAATACTCGTAGGCAAGTTCGACAAATAAGTTTTTATGCTTTTCTTCAGATTTTGCTATGGCCACATAAAACTCTTTTTCTTTGCCAGCAGGTAGCGCTTCGGCAACTAATGAAAAGCGTTCATGCCCTCTTGCTTCAATAACACCCGCAACGAGTAGACGGTCCATTAAAAACTCATCGCGGCCATTTCTGAATAAGCCACGAATTTGCTTAATGTAAGGGTCTTTTTGATCGTTACCCAATGAAATATCGCGTTCCATTAATAGCTTGAGAACTTGTTTAAAATGAATCATTTCTTCAAGCGCTAAGTCGGTCATAGCTTTAACAAGTTTACGACGATCTGGGTAATGCGACAGCATTGACATAGCCATACCCGATGCTTTTTTTTCAGCGGCAGCATGATCTTGCAAAAAGGTGTTGAAGTCCGCTAAGACACCTTCTGTCCATTCAAAGGGAGTGTGATATTTTAATTCAAACATGATAAGGAACAACTTAACTTATAATGGCGGCGATTTTAACGCATTTTGGTTATAAAATCTTGTGATTGTAACCAAGGGATTTATCTATTTTTCCATTGCGGGTTGAGGCTATTTTGTCGGGGTGTTTTATGTCATTCCAAGCCGTTACTTTACCGGCCATATTCAGTTGTTTAAAAACAATTGGTTGCTCGGTTTGTAAAAATGCTTTGAGTGCGTCAGGGCTATGTTCGTCTGCAACATCAAGTGTTAATAGTTGCTGTTTTTTATCACTAAAATAGTTTTGCACTTGCTGTTGATGCCGCTTGTAACATGCAATAAGGTACTCATCTGATTCTATATCTGCCAGTGTGTAGTGGCCAAACACCTCTAAATAACAGCGTTTTAAATGACTATTAAAGCCGCCATCTTCGCGCATTAAATTAGTATGCATGCGCGCAAGCAGTTGTCTTATTGAGGGGATCCATTTTGATAAATCACGCTGCAAATTAATAAAAATACTGTTTGGGTAATGCTTATCAAGTAACGGAAACTCACTAAAGACGGGAGTGTCAGCTATAACCTCTGCACTTTCAATTGCCGCTTGTGTATACGCTGTGTGGGCCGTTTTATAGCCTAATTGTAAAAAGCTATGGCAAATACTGGTAGTGCCTGTGCGCGGCAGACCTATTATAAAAATTTTATTCTTCATCTTAATTCGTATTAATTATGTTGGCATGAGAACTGGGGTTGCTTAATGAGTAGCGTTTTAACCCAGTCATTTTAGTGTCATTGCTAACGTTAGCAATGACACCCGCTTTTACCTACATAACTTGTGTAACTAATAACATGAAAGCACTGATAACCAGTGTTAAAAAGGTAAGTATCATACCAAAAGCACGTAATTTCATTACGTTATCAGCAAGCCCGTAGCTGTGACAGAATCGACCTAGTAGCAACATGCTTCCTAAAATATAACAATAATGACTTGATAGACCTTGGTACTCAACCAAGAACAATAAGATCAAAGTAAATGGCACATACTCTATAAAGTTTCCATGCGCACGAATTGCTGCTTGCAAAGATGCATCACCGCCATCGCCAAGTGAAATTTGCTTGGCTTTACGAATTTTAATAACACGAAAACTTAACTGAATGTATAAAATCGCCAATATGGCGGCAAAGGTTGAAACGATCACTGTATTTCCAATTCTTATTTAAAGTTAGACGCTTAGCACTATTTGTTGCTAGGCTATAAAATAGGTATTTAAGTTAGCACACTATTATGACTCGATAATGATTAATGTCTAACTGTTCTTAAAGGATATGCATGTTTACGCCAAGAAAAATTGCAGACAATTACCGCGAGATGATCAGCAGTATTGGGTTTTACCCATCGATGCTATCCGTTTTATTTCTTTTGTTTGCTTTACTCACAACTGCAATTGAATACGCAGCTATCACAATGGAAGTTAAGCAATTTTTTGCTGTGCTATTAGTCGATAGTGAAGAAAACGCACGAACCATATTGAGTACCCTTGCCGGCAGTATCATTTCGCTAACCGTGTTTAGCTTTTCAATGGTAATGGTGGTACTTAATAGTGCCAGTGCGAGCCTGTCACCGCGAGTTTTACCCGGTTTGATCACTCGTAAATCGCATCAACTTGTTTTGGGTTTTTACTTAGGCAGTATCATTTACACCATCATTATGTTGATAAACATACGCGCGATGGAAAACGGTGAAATGGGGATCCCCTCTTTGGGTATTTTCTTTTCTTTGCTGTTTGGCTTAGTGTCGTTGGGGTTTTTTGTTTACTTTATTCATTCAATCTCAAAGGCTATCCAAGTTGATAATGTACTTAACGATTTATTTAAAAATACCAAAAATGAGCTCACCTGCATTGTCGCAATGCAAAAAGATACCGATGTTAATGAGTTTCCTAATTTTGATGAATGGCACAACATTAAGAGTGAAACAGAAGGTTATTTTAAAGGGGCTCACAGTGATAAATTATGTGCGCTGTGTAAAGAGCACGATATAAAGATTTATATTGCGGTTAAACAAGGTTTTTTCACTGTTAAAGGCTACCCATTCTTAAAGTGTGATAAAGATTTATCAGACATGCCTGAACTTGTTGATGCCCTGCTCAACTGTTTTATTTTTTATATTGAAGAGTACATAAGTGACCATTATCGCTATGGTATGACGCAAATTTCTGAAATTGCCGTAAAAGCAATGAGCCCAGGTATTAATGATCCGGGCACTGCGGTTAAGGCCATTGATATGTTAAGCATTTTACTGATAGAACGCCTTAAAATAAGCGATGTGAATTATTCGCTAAAGCATTCAACGAATAATCAACCTTATTTATACCTGCACGAGACATCGTTTGATGAATTACTGCATGATAACTTCACACCGATTAGGAATTATGCAAAAGGCGATGCTTATGTGATGGTCAATGTACTTGAAGCATTTAAAAATATTTTGTTTAGATCGGCTGATAGCAGTAAAGCGACAGAAAGCTTATTTGTTTATTTAGAGGCCATTGTTGAAGACATTAATAAGCATATAACGAATGAATACGACCGTCAGCAAGTAACCAATATGCTCAAGGCTATTGCGCGTATTTCAGAACACAAAGGAAAGGCGTTGGTGGCAAAGTTTACCACCAACTAACTGTTTAATTTTCGATATAATAGACCGCATAGCTACTTGCGGTGATGGTTATTTCACCCCCATTGTATGCATCGGGTACATAGTTACTCGGTGCTGCATCAGCCATAACCATTTTTTCAGCTCTCATGTAGGGTTGCACTCCCGTGTCGAGTGGGCTGTTTGAAGCAGTATAAAGGCCTTTTAACTCAACACCATAATCATTGGCAAACTCTTTTGCTGCGGCACGGGCATCTTTAATTGCCAGTTTTTGTGCCTGCTTTTGTAGCTCTTCATATCGGCTCGATACAAACTGTGTTTGATTTATTTCATTAATACCTGAGTTTACAAGTTGTTGAAGTAAAACAGGGTACTGTTTTGTATCAGTGAGCGTAAGTGATAAATTACGAGTTACACGGTATCCAACGAAGTTTTGTTTACCTGTTTCACGGTTATATTCCGTTTCGCGTTGAATAGAAATATTAGACGCATAAATGCCCTTTTCTTCTACCCCTTTTGACTTTGCAAGCTTTATAGCTTTTGCCATTGTATTGTCGGCTTTATTTTTAGCGGCGATTAAGTCTTTATCAATTTCTACAATTGCGACCGTTAGTTTTACGTTGTCGGGGATTGTGGTGATAGACGCATTACCTTGAATATAAATATGCGGAGCGTCTGGCGTTGCCAAGGCAAAAACATTAAAACTCATAAATGCGGCAATAGATGAAAAAACAAATTTATTCATAACCTTGTTCCTTTTGTATAAACGTGAACTATTAAATACCTTATAAGGTTAATTAGCAATGAACAAGCTTAAACTAGAAGCTTAACGCTCGAAACAACACGGCTTTGAACAACATTATTTTATGCGCTTTTTATTTACACATAAGGATTAAAACATTGTATTAATGTTTTTAGATTCCTTTGGAACAGACTGCCCAACCCCCCAATGCTCAACAATTTTACCTTCTTCCATCCGAAATATTTGGATTGCTGCACCGCCAAGCGATTCAGGTGTATGTTTTACATGAAGGTGAAGCCAAACAAGATCACCGTCAGAAGCAGTGCGCTTAATGGACATTGACAGTTTCGGGTACTTTTTATAACGGCTCTCAAATAAACTCAACAGCGCATCACGGCCATCAGGTATGTTTGGTGAATGCTCAATAAAATGTTCGCTGTAACATTCATTACGCAAAATATCTATTCGATGCTTAGGCTCAAGATCTGGTCTATTTTCGAGGATTTCCATGCAATACAACGCCTTCTTTAAGTTAGATTCCTCTAAAGCAGTTTCTGCGCTATCTTTTGCATTTAATTCACACCCTACAAGAAGTATGGATATTGCAAACAACACAACTCTAATCGCTATTTTCCCTGTACTCATATATTTCTCCTATACACGCTGTTGTCAGAATGTTCATGTATTTCTTCCCTTAATATGGGCAAAAAATGTGGCTAAAATGGAGCTGAGAGAAACAGAGCACTCTGTTAGCCGCACGCAGCGCTTTAAATTCGTGCAAGCTTTAGAGTTTATATTCACGTCGCACTTTGTTGGAAAAAATGCCGGACAAGGTCCCCACTTAAGATCTTTGTCTTTCGGCGAAGCCGAAATTGGTTTATCTACTGCACCTGCACTGAATGCTAATATCGCTATCAGTCCAATGACTGCAGTTTGGATCATTTCCTTCTTCATTTTACTCTCCTGAGTTAAAAAATCGGCTAGTTGCTTAATGCATGGCTCTGCGGCAAAAAAAAGCGCCCTGTGTTTTGGGCTGGCAGCAGCCACTTAATAGGATTCTTGCTAGGTATCATTTAAAAATAAATTACAGTCTGGCTAATTTATAATTCAGTAAATTGACTATAAAATTAAAGACTTAAAAATACTCTATGTATTACTGTTATCCGTAAAATAACTATGTATGTCACCTAATCGTGATGTAGCAAACTAGAAACCATGCACACGTTGTTATTTGGCTAGGGATGCATGTTGTAGATAAGTAAGATGAAAGTTCGAATTAAACATGGGGTTACCCAAACGACGTTACTTTAATAAGAACGAGTAATAATTAACCACCTTACAGCGATACCTGACGAAAAGACATTAATTCCAATCAATCTTTTTGTAATAAACAAAACAGGTCAGATCTTTACTCGATAAATTTAAAAAACTAATAATATAGTAAATAGAATATGGGTCATTCTAATAAAAATATTAGGTTTTGTGAGGCTGGTTGTTCAGTTGGTATGGCTTACTAACTTATACATTTCACAATGGAGGAATTGTTCTACAAGAGCGCACTTTATCCCTTTGAATCCTTGATTACTCTCTTAACGAAGCTGTTTAGCAGAAAATAAAAGCCGATGAAATTGCGTTACTTAATAGCAATTCATCTAGTATCGACTCATCCTAGCTCGACAATTGTGTTACTGGTGTTAGTGTTGAGTGCATGTATTTTTATACAAAAAAAGGGGACCTACTATTTTAGGTCCCCTTTGTCATTTAGCCAAAGCGCGAAGGCTTTGATTTCTATTAACATTTTAAGTTTAAATACTTTAGTTTAAATGCTTTAGTTTAAATGCTTTAGTTTAAATGCTTTAGTTTAAATGCTTTAGTTTAAATACTACGTCGCTTGTAGTTGCGGTATTCAGGTAACCAATAATTCTTTTCGATAGCAGCCCACAGCGCGTCGTCTGTTAGTTCCAGTGCCACACCTTCTTCCATCGCTTTTTTAGCAACAGCAAACGCAATACGTTTACTCAATGCTTGTATTTCAGTTAGTGCTGGCAATAAGCTACCTTGACCTGTGTTTGCACGTGGTGAAGACTCTGCTAACGTTTCACTTGAAACAATAAGCATTGCATCTGTGATACGGGTTGCTTTTGCAGCAATTACACCTAAACCAATACCAGGGAAAATGTAACTGTTATTACATTGTGGGATTGGGAATAACTGGCCGTTGTATTCAACCGGTTCAAATGGGCTTCCTGAGGCGACAATAGCTTGTCCGTCGGTCCATTCTATAACATCTGCTGGCAGTGCTTCTACCTGCTTAGACGGGTTGCTAAGTGGGAAAATAATTGGCTGCGCACACGAGGCATGCATTGCACGAATAACTTGCTCAGTGAATAAGCCAGGTTGACCCGATACACCAATAAGGATATCTGGTTGAGCGCAGTGCATTACATCAAGAAGCGAGGCAAATTCGCCACTGTAAGTCCAGTCTTTTAAGTTTTCTTTTGATTGCGATAAAGCATCTTGGAAATCACGAAGACCTTCCATTCCTTCTGTTAGTAGACCAAAGCGATCGACCATGTATATTTGTGAACGCGCTTGCTCGTCAGAAATGCCTTCAGCAACCATCGTACTGATGATTTGCTCTGCAATACCGCACCCTGCTGAACCTGCGCCAACAAACACAACTTTTTGTTCTGATAACTTAGCACCTTTAACACGACACGCCGCAAGTAATGAACCAACTGTAACAGCTGCAGTACCTTGAATGTCGTCGTTAAAACTACAAATTTCGTCACGGTAACGTTTAAGCAGTGGCATTGCATTCGGTTGTGCGAAATCTTCAAATTGAAGTAGCACACTTGGCCAGCGACGTTTTACTGCTTTAATGAATAGCTCAAGGAACTCGTCGTATTCTTCTTGCGAAATACGTTTATGGCGAGCACCCATGTACATAGGATCGTTAAGTAGTTTTTCGTTGTTGGTACCCACATCAAGCATAACAGGTAATGTGTATGCTGGGCTTATACCACCACATGCGGTGTAAAGCGACAGCTTACCAATTGGAATACCCATGCCCCCAATACCTTGGTCACCAAGGCCTAGAATACGCTCACCATCAGTTACAACGATAACCTTTACTTTGCCTTTCGTCGCATTGCGCAAGATATCGTCGATTTGGAAACGATCTTCGTACGAAATGAATAAGGCACGTGCACTGCGATAAATATCAGAGAACTTTTCGCAAGCGTCTCCCACTGTCGGGGTATAAATAATCGGCATCATTTCTTCAAGATGGTCACGCACTAAACGGTAGTAAAGTGTTTCGTTGTTATCTTGAATAGCACGTAAGTAAATATGTTTGTTTAAGTTGTCGCTAAAACTTGAATATTGTTGGTAACAACGCTCAACTTGCTCTTCAATTGTTTCATAACGCGGTGGCAGTAAACCGGCTAGGTTGAAACTTTCCCTTTCTTTTTGTGAAAATGCACTGCCTTTATTTAATAGTGGCGTTTCGATCAGACCTGGGCCTGAATAAGGAATATAAAGATAATTCGGATCGGTATTTGTAGTCATATTTCCAAGCTTTGATGGCGTCATAATTATGATCTGACATTATTACTGTTGAAGGTTAAATTGCAATGACAATCCACCTTGTCAGACCATTGAAGAAAATGAATTTTATGCTCTAAAAGGCATAAGGCTAAGTATACATGAAAACTCAGCAGCTTTAAGGCTGCTGAGCCTATTTTTAGTGGCTTTTATCACTTAAAGCGATGCCCTCACGGCGTGGATCTGCAGCACCATAAAGTTTACCGTCTTTTAGTTCAACAGCATGTAAACCAGAGTTTAAATCTAAGATGCGAACTTGGTGGCCTCGGTTAACAAAATCGGCTTCGTGGTTGGCAAGTTCGGTGCCTTTTTCAAGACTGGTGTAATTATTACGATTTGTGATACGTGGCAAATTAATTGCTTCTTGTGCATCTAAATCCCAATCAAGAACAGCCACAACAACCTGCGCTACATAATCAATAATTCGGCTTCCACCCGGTGAACCCACGACTAATCGTAAGCTACCGTCTTTGTTAAATACCATTACTGGCGACATAGAACTACGCGGACGTTTACCTGCCTCAACACGGTTAGCGAGTGGTTTACCATCTTTCGTTGGCGATAAAGCAAAGTCAGTAAGCTGGTTGTTTAAAATATACCCGTTCACCATAACGGTTGAACCAAAAGCCATTTCAATTGAACTGGTCATTGACACGGCATTGCCTTCGCTGTCTACAATTGATACATGCGACGTTGACGGTAATTCATAAGCGTCATCCTGCGCATAGGCCAATGAGTTAGGAGGCGTTCCAGCCTCTGCGTGGGCATCTTTTTCGGTAATCAACTTAGCACGGCTTGCTAGGTAATTTTTATCTAATAAACCGTCCGTTGGAATAGCCATAAAATCTGGATCGCCCATGTATACATTACGGTCTGCAAACGCTAAACGTGATGCCTGGGTAAAGTAATGCAATGCTTGTACTGAGTTAGGTGCAAGCTTGGCCATGTCTTTGTGTTCTAGCAACGCTAAAATTTGTAATACCGCAACACCCCCACTACTCGGAGGGGCCATTGAGCATACTTCGTATTGACGATAATCAACACACACAGGGGCGCGCTCTTTACTCTGGTAGTTAGCAAGGTCTGCTTCTGTTAACGTGCCTGGTGCAACCACTGAGTTTTGTACTGCATGCACTAATTGTTTGGCATTCTCACCTTTATAAAAGGCATCAATACCCTGCGATGCTATGTCTTTATAAAGAGCCGCTAATTCAGGGTTCTTTTTTACAGACCCGACAGCCAGTGGCTTACCATCAGGGAAAAAGTAATCACGAATGACGGGTAACGTTGTAACGCCAGGGTTTAGCTCTTTTGCCAGCAACTTATGCAAACGAGGGGATACAACAAACCCCTGCTCTGCCAGCTCAATTGCCGGTTGAAACAGCGTGTGCCATGGCAATTTACCATAATGTTTATGCGCGCTTGCAAAGGCATGTAAAATCCCAGGTACACCTACTGAGCGACCACCCACAACTGCTTCAATCCATTTTACTGCTTTACCATGTTTGTCTAAAAAAAGAGTTTCATCAGCATGGCTTGGCGCTGTTTCACGACCATCGAAAGTGGTTAGGCTTTTGTTTTTGTTGTCGAAATACATCAAAAACGACCCACCACCTATGCCCGATGATTGCGGCTCAACCAGTGTAAGTATCAGTTGAGTTGCAATGGCAGCGTCTACCGCTGAGCCGCCCAGTTCTAACATTTTTTGACCGGCTTTTACTGCATACGGATTTGCAGCAGCAACCATGTATTTAGTGCCTTCAACGACCTGCTTATGCGCAAAGCCTGTTGCGGCTTCAGGCTCACGCGTTTCAACCTTAGTTGGAGCTGCAAAAATTGACGTTGTATAAATTAATGACGAAGAGAGCACAATAAGTGCTTTTGTTTTGAATAACATAAATAAACTTAATCCCGGTGTTTAATTGGCATCTTAAAATTAAACGTGCACAATATGCAAAATTTAAGATACAACAAAAATAACATGATCAACCTTCCTCTGAAACCACAATATGTACTGCCGCCACTGTGTTTAATGCTGATTAGTACCCTTTTTGCTGCGTTTAACTTAAATGATTATTTAGAATTTAACCGTAATTTAGTTGCAGATGGTGAATTTTGGCGTATTTTCACGAGTCAATTTGTACATGCAAACTGGCCGCATTTAGCCTTAAATTGCGCCGGAATTTTATTAATATGGGCATTGCATGCAGAACATACCTCCCCTGCTCGGTATGCTTTTAATACCGCTGTTTTGGCTTTATGGTGTGGTTTAGGCGTATGGTTATTTTGCCCTGATATAAAAATATACACTGGACTGAGTGCACTCTTGCACGGTGTTATTATTTGGGGCGCTGTCAAAGATGTGCAAGCAGGTATGCTAAGTGGCTGGTTGTTATTTATAGGCACCTGGGCAAAAGTAGTGTGGGAGCAAGTTGCAGGCCCTAGTGAATCAGTAAGCCAATTGATTGCGTCAAATGTTGCCATTGATGCTCACTTTATCGGTGCAGTTGGCGGCACTGTGCTGGCTTTGCCTGTACTGATTAAAGTTATTAAACATCGCGAGTAACTTCATAACTTTGCTCGCTTTTTTTAGCTGTGTTCTTTTTTAACACGAAAAATTGTTAATACGAAAAAGGAATTTTAAATGATAAAGAATAATGGCTATTTTTATCTTGGTCTCATCGCACTTTGCCTTTACGGCCCTTTACTGCTTAGCTTTCTAAGCTCATTTATTAATTTACAGTTTATATCGCCAAGGTATATGAGGGATGTCTCTCAGGTAAAAAATATTATTGTATTTGCCTCAGCTATTTTGGGCTTCACCTTATTACTCATGAAATACCAGGAAGTAAGTGCGCTTTTTAAAAATAGAATAATCGCAAACATCACACTTATATTGAGTTTTTTGTATGCTTGCTTGATGATTACTGGGGCAGGCTTAGTTATGTTTCTGGATGCGACCTTCGGCTCACATAAAGACTACATTTATCAAGAACACACACTTAATGACCGTACTTTCTATGTCTATACAGCGGACCCCGGTGCTTTTGGCAAAGCGCATCATTATGTGTATTTAAAGTGCCCTGCATCCTTTAATCGCTATGAATTAGAGTTTATAGCCAAGCTATCGTGGATAAAGAACTTTAAGATGAGCTTAGTGAGCGATGATTTAATTTTTAAAGGCGAATCAGAGCAGTATACAAAAGTGCTCAATGTAAGCACATTTCACTGCAAATAGACCCATTGAAATAATCATAATGTAAATAAAAACAGCCACTTAAAGTGGCTGTTTTTAAATTACTTAATAGTATTAAAGCGTTTCTTTAAATAGCTTATAAATACGACGGTATTCATCTAACCAGCTTGATGGCTGTACAAAACCATGGGGTTCAACTGGGAAGATGGCTGTTTCAAAGTTTTCTTTTTCAAGCTCAATTAAACGTTGTACTAAACGCACTGAATCTTGGAAGAATACGTTATCATCAACCATAGGCGCATTAATTAATAAATGACTTTTCAGGCCTTCAGCAAAGTAAATTGGTGAACTCTTTTCGTAGGCGATCGGGTCAACATCTGGATGATTTAAGATGTTAGACGTATAAGGTCCGTTGTAATGAGCCCAATCGGTCACTGGACGAAGTGCAGCACCCGCTTTAAATAAATCAGGTTGGGTAAATAGTGCCATAAACGTCATGAAGCCACCGTAAGAACCGCCATACGTGCCAACAGCTTGTGTATCAACATTCGCGTTTTCAGCCATCCAGCTTACGCCATCGGCTAAATCTTGAATCTCTGGTGTGCCCATTTGACGATAAATTGCAGTACGCCAATCACGGCCATACCCTTTCGACGCACGATAATCCATATCCATGACTACATAGCCTTCAGATGCTAATAGTGAATGGAACATAAACTCGCGGAAGTAACCAGACCACCCCATGTGGGAGTTTTGTAAGTAACCTGCACCGTGGTTGAAGATAACTGCTTTACGATTTTTACCGGTTTCGCCTTCTTTATAGTCAGCGGGGTAATACACTTTTGCGTAAATAGGTTGATCAGTGTGGCTTGAAGGCACAGCAACAATTTTAGGCGCAATTAACTTCTTAGCCAAAAACTCGTCAGACACCGTATGCGTTAACTGAGTTACTTGTGTATTTGCTTTTGCATCAGCAACATATAGCTCTGGTGGCGACATAATTTTTGAGTGAGTTAGCAGTAATTTGCTTTCATCTGGACTTAACTGGTAATCAGTCATACCGTCTAGGTTAGTCACTTGCTCAGACTCACCGTTAGCAGGATTTACACGGTAAATTTCGTATAGACCTGGGTGCTCAACATTTGCTTTGTAGTAAATCGCTGAGTTATCCGCGGTTAATGTTAGGTTTGAAACAACAAACTGACCTTTAGTAAGTTGTGTTGCTTTACCATTTAGCGGCTTTTTATAGATATGGCTGTAACCAGACTCTTCTGATAAGTAGTAAAGCGTATCTGAGTTATTTAACCAACCAAAGTCATTGTATGCATAGTTAACCCACGCATCATCGTGTAAGCGGTGTTGAGAAACAAGTGTGTTATTCTTTGTATCAACAGTTGCTAACCAACGGTCTTTGTTGTCCCATGCTTCAAGCATAAGCGCAACCTTTGAGCCATCGGTGTTCCATTGGATTGCACTTTGATCCCAACCCCAGTCCATCATTAGATTAATTGCACGTGGTGCTTTTTCAGACTTGTAAGTTTTGCCATCACGGGCGTAGTTTTCTTTTTTTACCGCGGCAAGCACATCTTCATCAAAGCCTGGTAATGTGTCGAACGCCAGTGTTGTTTGCTCACCCGATTTAAGGTCAATGTAAATAACATCTGAGCTGATTGGTTTTTCATCTGCAACACGGCGACGTACTTTTTCTGCTTTAACTCGCGCATCATCAGCGATGTAATTAGGCATAATATCGCCTTCATCGCGCCATGGACGGCTTTCGGTGGTTACTGCAACTAATGCTTGGCCATTTGGTGAAAGCTGCACATCGGCTAAACGCTTACCTTTACCTAAATAAAACTGTGAATTTGCAATGCTGTCGTTTTGCTCTTTGATTTGTTCTTCACGCGCTTCACGATCTTTTTTATTTTTGTGCGTAAGTGCAATGTAATCAATTAATTTATGCTGTTCTTTTGCAATATACGTGTCAGGCTCTTGAACACCTTTTGGTGCATCGTCTAAGTGCAGATTTACAAGCTCTACTTGACGACCTGTCGCTAAATCAACTTTATAAAATGCATTACCTTGGCGGTAAGCAAGATTGCCGTCGGTTAAAAACTGCGGTTTTGATTGCTGTGCACTGTCGTGTGTGATCTGCGTTATTTGACCTGAGCTCAAGTTTTTAACAAAAATATTGCCTTCAAATGCATAGGCCTGTTGCTTTTTATCTGTTGAATAAACAGCATTTTTTGCACCAACAGTGTGTAGTTTATTTAACGCAACTTGAGATGCAGACTGGCTATTAACCGCTTGAACATATAAGTCACGTAATTCGTTACCTTGTTGCTTTTGAGCATAAACGATGCTTTTAGAGTCACCATTCCAAAAAGCGCGCTCAGGCTGACGACCAAGCCAATCAGGGTGAGCCATAGCTTGCTCTAATGTAATTTCAGATGAACCAGTGTCTACGGGTGTAGCAACCATTGGAGCAACTTGAGTAGGACTTACTTCTGTTGCAGTTGAGGCGGTTGTTTGACAACCAGCTAGCATGAAGCTAGATGCGACTGCGAGAGCCACTAACGTTTTGTTAGCAGTGGTTTTGAATTTCATAGTGCTTCTTACAGGTAATTATAATTCGCCTTATTTAAGCAGAAGCACTGATGAAATAGCAATTTTAATAGGATAAACAGCCAAACTTTTCCGTTTAATAACAGCTTATTTTAACGAAATATCGAGCCACACCATGCGATGATCAGAAGACGCATTACGATCTTTAATTAAACGGTACAATTCGCTGTCTTTGGTTGGCCAAAATACCCCCCCATTTTTAATTTCAATACCGTAATTTGATGGCAGTACATAATCAGCACGTGCTTGCCAATACGCGGTGTAATTTTTAGCGTAACTGTCTTTATAAGACTCTTTTGCACCTTTACTCGATGGTGTAAACGACGCATTAACATGTGGATTTTTTAATATTTGATCCGTTGTCGTTGGGCGTGCTTTATCCCCTTCTGGTGCAGCATTTAAATCACCAACAATTACAAACCGACTATTCGGTTTTAAGCCACCTTGTTGGCCTTTATCATCATAGAGGTAGTTTTCGTTGTTAATGTAATCAGCAATCAGTCTAACTTCATCATGGTTGCGCTTGCCGTTACGGTCTTCATCACCATCAAATACAGGTGGCGTAGGATGCGAAGCTAATAAATGGAATGTCTTCCCTTTTACATTTATGGGTAAATCCCAAAACGATTTTGAGCTTAAATGAATAGCTTGCCACGCTTCTTTTGAATACCAGTCTTTACCTGTTTTGGGGTCGATAGGCATTTGTGCGTTTGGCATATCTTTGTATTTGAATGTTTGCAGTGTACGGGCTTTTTCTAAATCAATAGGATAACGCGAAAGTACTGCCATCGCATAATGCCCCTCAAAGAAGCCAAAACCGTGCGCATCACCTTTGTAATGCCCCTTTACACCATCTTTATCTAGGTCAAAATTAGTGGGTAAACCTGTATTAACAGGCGCAATGAAAGCATACGGGTAATCTATAGCAACCTGCTTATTTTGTGAGACTTGTAGATAATTTTTACGAAAAACATTAATGCCTTTATCTGCATCGATGTAATCAAATTCATTGAGTAAAATAACATCAGGTCTGACGCGTTGAATAATTTCTGCGATATTACGAATTTGCTGGTGGTTACTTGCAAGCGCTTTACTGAGCGCGTCTTTATCGATTGCTTCGCCTTTGCTTGCATAGTTTGTTGCGTCCATACTGACGTTAAAAGTCGCAACGCGTAAGTCGGCAGCAACAAGGTTAGTTGCAAATAAACCAGTTGCAAGTGCAATCGAAGACGTTAATAAGGCGTTTTTCATGAAATAAATCCATCTACTATTAAAAGTAAAATAATACTACTGACGATGATCCATAAGATCATTGCCATGATAAAAGGTTTAATACCAGCTTGCTTAAGCACTGTAACAGATAAGCCACTGCCAATTAAAAATAGCGTCATAACTAATATTTGTTTCGCACCAATATTCAATGCATGCCAGAGAGGTTGATACTCTGGCAAGCTTGAATTTATCAGTGCTGCTGCTAAAAATCCAATTATAAACAAAGGGATACTTGCTTTTTCATCGGATTTCCAAAAAACTCCCGCAATACTTGTATAAGGAATAATCCACATTGCTCGGGTTAACTTTATGGTGGTTGCAATCGCTAATGCTGATGCGCCATAAGCAGCTGATGCACCAACAACGCTACTGGTATCGTGTATTGCAAGTGCGGCCCATACACCAAATTGCTGTTCTGTTAGACCAAGATAGTGACCAATCATTGGAAATAGCACCAGACCTAGCGCGTTTAATAAAAAAACAACCGCGAGTGAAATGGCGACTTCATGATCTTTTGCTTTTATCACGGGGGCCATAGCTGCTATCGCACTCCCACCACAAATTGCCGTACCAAACGATATCAATACCCCAGTATTTTTATTCAGTTTAAATAACTGAGATAAAATTTCACCAAGGCCAATTATGGCTGTAATGCTAACAATGGTGAGTACGATAGAGCTGCGCCCTACTTCAATAACTTGATTAAAATCAACAGCAAACCCTAAACCTATGACAGCAATTTTGAGCATTATCTTACTCAATTTTTGAGAGAGAGCTGCAAAGGGGTTACCCAAAATAATAGCAAATAAAGCCCCTACAATGAGCGATGTAGCAGAACCTACAAAAGGAATAGCCGAGATTAAGAATAACGCAATAAAAAGAAGTTGTTTGGGACGTTCAGCAATCACAACGGGGCTCTTATCAGTCTGTTTGTTAATTTATGCACTAAAGGCGCGATTAAAATCACAGTAGGAAATGCAACACAAAAAGCAAAAGCCCATGCTTTTAACCAAAGAATCACAATATTATCGACAAAACCAACGTTAAAAATGCTGATCACCAATGACATAAAACCAGACATAAATAACGCCATAAAAAACGCAAATACGACTGTTTGTAATCGTGGATGGAACATAGCACGCTAATATTAGTATAAAAATAGGAGTCTATCGGAAGAATTTATAGACGCAAGCTCTTTGAGACAAGAGACGTAAATACATGTAATGGCATTAAAAAGCCGAGAAGACCTCGGCTTTTAGCAATTTAAACTGATTAGTTTAAAATCAACTGTGTACTGGTGTTTGCGACACCTGGGTAATCTTCTTCTGGTAGAATTTCGGCAAGGGCCGCTAAACGCTCACCCAGTTGATGAAGATTATCGGCAGAGACATTAATGTGCCCCATTTTGCGCCCCGGCTTTGCTGTTTTGCCATACCAATGACTCGTAACGTCTTGTGTAGCCAGCACTGATTGAGGAATAGACGGTTGGCCTAATACGTTAATCATCGCTGTTGGGCGAAGTAACTCCGTGCTACCAAGAGGTAACCCCGCCACTGCGCGCATATGGTTTTCAAACTGCGAACAGTGAGTGCCCTGCTGCGTCCAGTGACCCGAGTTATGCACACGTGGCGCAATTTCATTAACGAGCAATGTACCTTGCACATCAAAGAATTCAATCGCTAACACACCTACATAATCAAGCTCTTGCGCTAATTTATTAAACGCGCGCTCAGCTTGCTCTTGAATGGCCGCTTTTTCTTTGCCAGCAACAGATAGCGTCAATACACCGTTGGTATGCTGATTTTCGGTTAATGGGTAAATAACCGTGTTCCCTGCTTTGTCGCGTGCACCAATGATTGATACTTCACGGTCAAATGGGATCATCTTTTCAGCAATGATTGAATGTGGCGCAGAGTCAGTACCTGAAGCAATGAAGTATGCCATTTCAGACCAGATTTGTTCAATTTCGTCATCTGATTTTAAACGCCACTGGCCTTTACCGTCGTAACCAGCTTGGCAAGTTTTAATTACCAGCGGTTTACCTAAACGTTCAACTGCGGCAATTAAATGTGCTTTTTCGGTGATTAATTGATAAGGCGCACACTCTACGTGTGTTTTATCGAGTAACGCTTTTTCTAATGCACGGTCGCCGCCAGTTTTTATGGCTGCTTTGCCCGGGTAAAACTTATTGCTTTGACAACACAGTGTTAAGACATCATCGGGAATGTGTTCAAACTCTGCGGTAATAGCATCTGCATTATCGATTGCTTGTTGTAATGTGCTGCTGTGAACTTCACCCGTTAAAGGGTGAATAATTTTTTCACTGCCTACATCGTAAGCAACCACGTTTAAATCAAGCGGTGCGCCCGCTAAACTCATCATACGAGCTAGCTGACCTGCACCTAAAATCAAAATATTCATATTACTCTGCAGGATTTGGGTTAGCTAAAATAGTCTCTGTTTGTTCTTTGCGGAATGCTTCTACTTTTGCGAAGATTTCAGGCTGTTGGCAACCTAAAATTTGTGCAGCGAGTAGACCTGCGTTTGCCGCACCGGCTTCACCAATAGCAAGCGTACCGACAGCAACACCTTTAGGCATTTGGCAAATAGATAATAATGAATCAACACCGTTTAGGGTTTTAGATTTAACAGGCACACCTAATACAGGTAGCGAGGTAAACGCTGCAGCCATACCAGGTAAGTGCGCAGCACCACCGGCACCCGCTATAATAATTTTTATACCACGCTCAGCAGCTGAGCTTGCATAATCGGCAAGTAATTGAGGAGTACGGTGTGCAGAAACAACTTTGGTTTCGTATTCAATGCCGAATTTTTCAAGCATTAACGCCGCATGTTCCATCGTTGGCCAATCTGATTTGGAACCCATAATAATGCCAACAGTCATATTTACACCTCAATCAATTTATTTTATAAAAAAGCGATTAATACCAACTGATAATTTAATCATGCAAATTGGTATAAAAGCGGACTTTTGTCCTTATTTTGTGGCGTGTATTATATACCTAAGTCACATAAAGATGCGACTCTAGAAGCACAAAAAAGCCATGACTTGCATGGCTTTTAAGCAGTAACTTAACGATTACGCTTCTTTACTTGCTAGGTACTCAGTATATGTTCCCTTAAAGTCGATAATTTTACCGTCTTTAATCTCCCAAATACGATTTGCAAGTGATGATACAAACTGTCTATCGTGTGAAACGAACAATAATGTACCTTCGTACGCTTCAAGGGCTAAGTTTAGCGCTTCGATAGATTCCATATCCATGTGGTTGGTTGGCTCATCCATTAACAAAATGTTTGGTTTATGCATCATAATTTTACCAAACAACATACGGCCTTGCTCACCACCTGAAATGACTTTTACCGATTTTTTGATGTCGTTTTGTGAAAACAGCATACGACCAAGGAAACTACGAACAACTTGCTCATCATCTCCTGCTTGTTGCCATTGTTCCATCCATTCAAACAAGTTCATGTCTTTTTCGAACTCATCTGCATGGTCTTGTGCATAATAACCAATGTTCGCGTTATCAGACCATTTATACTCACCTTGCTTAGGTGCTAAACGCCCAGCAAGAGTATTTAAAAGTGTTGTTTTACCAACACCGTTTTCACCGATAATCGCAATGCGCTCGCCCACTTCCACTAAGCCCTCAAGGCCGCTGAAAAGCATCTCGTCAAAGCCTTGTGCAAGGTTAGTTAACTCAAGTGCATTACGGAATAATTGCTTTTCTTGTTCAAAGCGAATAAACGGGCTCTGACGTGAAGACGCTTTTACTTCTTCAAGCTGAATTTTATCAATTTGTTTAGCGCGTGATGTAGCTTGCTTTGCTTTAGAAGCATTTGCAGAGAAACGCGATACAAATTGTTGAAGTTCAGCAATTTGGCTTTTCTTCTTGGCGTTTTCGCTTAGTAAACGTTCGCGAGCCTGTGTTGCAGCAAACATATATTCATCGTAATTACCTGGGTAAATACGTAATTCACCGTAATCGATATCAGCCATGTGTGTACACACTGAGTTTAAGAAATGACGGTCATGCGAAATGATAATCATGGTGCAGTCGCGTTGGTTTAACACGTCTTCTAACCATTTAATAGTGTAAATATCCAAGTTATTGGTAGGCTCATCCAGTAACATGATATCTGGGTCAGAGAACAGTACTTGCGCAAGTAACACACGCAGTTTAAAGCCAGGGGCAATTTCAGACATTGGACCGTAATGCTGTTCAGTGCCAATACCTACGCCAATAAGTAACTCACCTGCTTTAGCTTCAGCAGAGTAACCGTCCATTTCAGCAAATTCGGTCTCAAGATCGGCTACTTTCATACCGTCTTCTTCGCTCATTTCGGGTAAGCTATAAATACGATCACGCTCTTTTTTTACTTCCCACAGCTCTTTATGACCCATGATAACCGTGTCGATAACAGAAAACTCTTCGTAAGCAAACTGGTCTTGGTTTAGTTTTGCGATACGTTCGTTTGGATCTGTGCTGACATTTCCTGCTGATGGCTCAAGCTCACCACTGAGGATTTTCATGAACGTTGATTTACCACAGCCATTTGCACCGATTAGACCATAGCGGTTGCCATCGCCAAATTTAGCTGAGATATTTTCGAATAAAGGTTTAGCACCAAATTGCATGGTGATATTAGCTGTACTAATGATAGCGGTACCCTCCAGCGGGTA
>MDTG01221548.1_pt1 | contig 25978 bp, 24 predicted proteins | sample 811421 | NCBI WGS metagenome assembly MDTG01 (sample SAMN05326645, study PRJNA326480) | marine metagenome | isolation source: seawater | place: Pacific Ocean: South East | collected 2011
CTAAGACATAATGGACACGCACCTTTCTATTTTAAAAGAAAAAATTATTGGAAGCCAGCTATGGGAAATGTTGACTCTGATATTAAAGGCCAATGGCCTTTTAAATTTACCTTATCAGAAGTTCAATGTGGAGCAGGGATACTAATGTTAAAAAAATTAGATAAATTGAACAATTTAAGAGTTAAACGAGCAATTAACATAATAAAGTATCTTTCAGATTTTGAAGAGCTTAATTTTTTCAGCCCAAAAGAAAAAAAAAGACACGTTTATCATTTGCTTAGTGCATATTTTTTACCAAAAAAAAATATTACTAGAGATGATTTAATTCGTTTATTATATGAAAAATATAATATTAAATGTGTGATCCAATATTATCCATTATATAAATATGACCTTTTCAAAAAAAATGGATTTAATAAAGCAAAGTGTCCTAATACAGATAAATTTTACAATAATATGATTTCTTTTCCATTTCATGTTTGGATGAATGAGAAGGAAGTGCAGTATTTGAAATTATCAATAAAAAAAAGTCTTATTGAGTTAAAAAAAAGAAAATAAGCTTGAAAAAAATTAGATTATTAAAAATAAAGATTATTAAAGATTTACAAAAAATAATTGATGAAAATAAATTTGTACATGATGTTTGGATTTATGGTAGTTTTAAAGACTCAACATCAGACTTAGACCTAATTTTAATCTACAAAAAAAAACCACCAAAAATAAATTTTCCAGTTTATATTAAAAAATTAATTGATGATGGAAATATAATTTATATTGAAAGATTAAATAAAAAAAAAAATTTTTTATTTGAGCAATTAAAAATTTATTCAGTTATTAAAAGAAAATATATTACAAAAATATTAAATAATTCTGATAAAAAAAATAGAGATTTAACTTCATTTATTGAAAGGTATTATTATTCAAGGCTTTTTTTGGATCAAAACAATAAAATTGATAATATACAATTTAGAAAAATAAAATCTTTACTTTTGAGTTATAAAAATTTTTTTAAAATTCAGCTTAAAAAAGACATGTTTAAAAAATTTAAAAATATTGAAAAAAGATATTATGAGCTCAGAAGAGAATATAATTTGGTCAAATTAAAGAAAAAAAAATATATTTTTTTTCTAAATAATTTAAAAAATTTTGATTATTTTTTTTCTGATAATGCATATTTTTATTTAGAAAAAAAATTTCCAGATATCAAATTGAGTAAACATACATTAAAATTTACCAATAATATTATATTTAACTATAAAAAAAAAGATAAAGTAAAAATTCCTAAATTATTTTTTATGTTGTATTTCTTTTATGCATCACAAAAATTGAGTTTATCCAAAAAAATTTTTTTCTCATTCAATCGTAAATTTATTTGTTCTAATAAAGATTTAAATAAATTTTTTTCAAAAAGCTTTAAGAATTATTTATTAAAAAAAATCATCTTTTTAAATTTTGATTATTTAAATTTAAAGAGATATAAATTTAAAGGTGGATTGTATAGATTTGGATGGTATCTTTAATTTCGATTATAACTACTGATTAATTTTATAACTTTTTTTATTAATAGATAAGAATTTTTCATGTATTCTTCACCAATTTCAGCTATAATCCACCTTGGTATCTTTCTTTTATCAAATTTATGTTTATTCCAATTTTTCCTAATTTTTTCAGTTTTTTTTATTAAATTTACTATATTTTTATCCTTTATTTCTAAATAAAATTTTTTAAATGATTTTTTTTTATGGATACTTCTTTTGGTAGCATCAAAATATAGAATTGGAATATTAAGCATGTATCCTAGGTGACAAAATAGTTGGTACATTTGATTACTTCCAGCTTTTAGAGGAATTTGAAGTTTTTTACCTTTATAGGTGTGATGATCATAAAATTTTGAAACGAGTCCTTGATGTAAATATTTCTTTCTTTCTTTTAAACTTTTAAGAGAAAGATTAGCATTTGAATAGTTTTCTTTTAATATAATTTTTTGCTTTCCAAATATACTAAAACTTTTATCTAAAGCCTCTTTTGGCAAGTAACCTTTCAAATAATTATTAAGGTCTGTTTCAGTATACATGATTAGGCCGTGGTGTTGAAAATAAGATAAGTTTAAAAGTTTTTTATAAAAATTTTTTAAAATATTTCTTAGTTTAATTATTGATCTAATATCATCAAATAAAGTATCTCTTAAAACAACAAAAGTATCAAAATCACTCCATCCATTAATATAATCATCAGACGCAATACTACCATGTATACAAAAATGTTTTATATATTTTTTTATTTTTTGTTTCTCTAAATAATTAAATAAATTTATTTATTTTTTTTTAAAATTTTTATCTTTTTTAAGAAATTTAGATTTATTAAAGTTATTAATAATAATTTTACTTTTATTGAGTTTTCTAAATTTTTTAACTTTAATTTCTAAATAATTTTTTTTTATAATTTTTGCATGTTCATAAGTTTCTTTTTGATAATTATTTTTTTCCTGGTAAAGAATTGACTTAATGTCATAAAACCAATTTATTTTTTTATTTAAAATTACTTGGTTAATTTTGTTATTTTTAAAATAATCCTTGTATAACACTTTTCTATCTTTCTCGCAAAATTGAAATCCAGTAGCTAATATTATATTTGTTGTAGCAATTTAGTAAATGTCTAATATAAGATATATATGATATACAAAAACTTCGATACATCTTTTTTAAATCATTCTGAATTGAATAAATTATTTTCTTTGTATGATAAAAATGGATATGTAAAACTTGGAAAAATAGTATCAGATAATTATATCAAAAAATTGACTAAGGTAACAAACGATTTAATGATGGGTAAGAGAACTTATCCTGGAATGTTTTTTAAATTAGATGATCCCAAAGGTAATTATTATAATATTAAACATGAGGACATTCAAAATGAAATATTTTCTGGTCCTTCTAATAGATATAAAAAAATAAAAGATTTAGAGTATGTTCCAGAATTTTTAAATTGTATTAAATTAAATATATTAAAAAAATTTTCAGAAAAATATATTGGCTCCGAAGTATCATCCATGAGAGCTACGATTTTGAACAAAAGTTACATCAATTCTTCAATATTACCGTTTCATCAAGACGTAAGTAACAAATGGAAAATGAGTAAAAAACCATCTTTCACGTTATGGATGTCTTTAAATGGAGCAACAAAGAAAAATGGATGTCTAAAAGTTATTGAAGGTTCTCACAAATATGGAATTTTAAATTATGGAAACAATCTAAGTTCATCAATTGAAAAAAAATTACTAAAGAAAAATAAAGTGGTCTTTATAGAATTGCAACCTGGAGAAGCAATATTATTTTCAAATTATACAGTTCATGGTTCAAATAAAAATAAAACTAAGAAAAATAGACTTGGTTTTACAGTCTGTTTAATGGATGCTAAAACTAAAAATTTAAAAACAAATAAAAGTTATCCAAAAGTATTTGGAAAAAATTCTTTATCACTCTCAAAAATTTCTAAATTAAAAAAAATACCCAAGAAAGTTTATGAGAATTAAAAAGAAGTTTAATTTTTGATAAGTTTAATGAATAGGAAAATATATTGAATTTAATTAAATTATTAAATTTGATAAAAAATGCAAAATTTTTTTTCTCTAATCCGAAAAAGAATAATTTACTTATTTTTGATGATACCTCAATTGAAGATTTTGAAAATGTTTTAAAAGATAGAAAATATTATGTTTTAAAAACCAGACTTGACCAGATGACTGAAATTTTTATTACATTTAAAATAATTTTCTACATGATAAGATACATAGATAAAAATTTAGCCATTTCATATTTTATAGCTATAATAAAAACTACAAATACAAAAATTGTATTAACCACAATTGATAATTGTAACAGATTTCATAAAATAGCAAAAATCCTAACTCATGATAATATTAATTTTATAGCGGTGCAGAATGCTGCTAGAAACGATTTTAAAAGGAATGACCTTTTATTTTCAAGAAAGCTTGTAAAATTTAACTCAAATAATCTTTTTTTTATTCCAAACTATTATTGTTTTGGTGACGAAGAAGAAAAAGATTGCAGGAGGTTTAATATAAACATTAATAAATTTTATAAATATGGATCATTGAGATGTTCAAATTATCTTGAGTATTTTAAAAAAAATAAAACCTCTGTTGAAAAAAATTACTATGATATATCCTTTATATCAAGTTATAATACTAAGCTAGATACTCTTTGGTCTCAAGAAGGAATAAGTGAAACATTTTCAATATTACCAAAACTAGTAATAAAATATTGCATAAAACATAAACTTAAATTTTTATTTATTCCAAAAAGAAATGAGGAATCTAATCACTATGAAATAAATTTTTATAAAAAATATTTATCAACCAATGAATTTGATTATCTTTTAAAAAATTGTATGCCAAGAAATGAAAAAAAATTCCCATCTTATGAAGCTATACATAGATCTAATTTGGTAATTGGTAGTATCTCTACCATGCTACGTGAAAAATTAGCTCTACGAGGTAAAATCTTAGCTTGTAATTTCACAGATTTAGACTTTTATGATTTTCCGCAAAAAGGAATTTGTTTTTTGAAAAAACCTTCTTACGAAAAATTTGAGGAAAGAGTAACAAATATTCTGAAAATGAAAATAGATGAGTATTTTACTAAATGTGACAATATAAAATTAATCAACACCAATAGTAATAAGTTAACTTTTAATTATATTAATGATCACATAGATAAATTACTAAAAACTAGGTAAAAAATTAAATGACTTGTGAAAAATTTGAGAATAATATAAATCAACCCTTTTAAAAATAAAATTGTTAGTCTAACTTTACGAATAGTATTTCTGAATTTGCAATTAATGAGGACAATATTAATGATTTTTATAAAATTTTTATCAAAAGAAATAAATGAATTAATGCAAATTTGGTAAATAAAACATATTTATATGAGATTCAAATCTGACAAAATCGCAATACTAGGATTAGGTTACGTTGGAATGCCACTTGCAAAAAAGTTTGCAAAAAAATTTAATGTAATTGGTTTTGATATTAATCAAAATAAAATTGACCAGTTAAAAAAATTTTCAAAAATTAAAAATGCTAAAAATATAAGTAAAAAAGGATTAATTTTAACATCTAATGAAACTGATTTAAAAAACTCTGATATTTTTATTGTGACTGTAGCTACTCCAGTAAATAAAAATAAGATACCTGATTTAAGGTATTTAAAGAATGCAAGTGCTTTAATTAGCAGAAATCTTAAAAAAAATAATTTAGTTATTTACGAGTCAACAGTTTATCCAGGGTTAACAGAAGATATTTGTGTACCAATTCTCGAAAAGTACTCTGGTTTAAAATTTAACAAAGATTTTTCTGTTGGCTATAGTCCTGAGCGTGTGAGTCCTGGTGACAAAAATGATTTTACCAACTTAAATAAAATAGTCTCTGGCAGCACCATTGAAGCTGCAAAATTTATTTATAAATTGTACAAAAGTATAATTATTGCGGATGTACATATTGCAAGTAGCATTAAAGTAGCTGAAGCCTCAAAAATAGTCGAAAATATTCAACGAGATGTAAACATTTCTTTTATGAATGAAATAAGTCTAATTTTATCTAAATTAAAAATAGACACACAAGAAGTTTTAAAAGCAGCAAAAACCAAATGGAATTTCTTGGATTTTACACCCGGTCTTGTTGGAGGGCATTGTATATCTGTAGACCCTTATTATCTAACATATAAAGCGAAACAACATAATTACAATCCTCAAGTAATATTATCAGGAAGAAACATAAACCAGAATATGGGAAAATATGTTGGAAATACAGTGGTTAAAAAAATTAAAAAGATATTTAAATTTAAAAAAAAAATTGAAATTGGCATTTTTGGCTTAACATTTAAAGAAAATATTAATGACACAAGAGATAGCAAGGTGTTTGATATTATAAATATTCTCTCTAAAAATAGATTTTATAAAATTTATACTTTCGATCCATATCTTACAAAAGAGGATATAAAATTACCAAAAAATATATCTTTAAATAAAGCGATAAATAAAATTGATGTTTTTATTCTTGCTGTGCCACATAAAAAATTCCCAACATTTAATGAAAAAAAATAAAAAATATTTTAAGAGATGATAACAGTTTAATAGTTGATATAAAAGGAGTGATAAAAAACAAGAAAATCAAGGATAATTACAATTATTGGTCACTTTAAATTGAATACCAGTATTTTATTAAAAAAAAATTTATTCTATGACCGATTTAAATATTAATTATTTATAAAAATAGCTAATCTAAATTTTTTACAAAGCCAATGACAAACCTAATGACAAACCCAATAGTTATATTGCAAGCTAGATGTAATTCAAAGAGATTACCAGGAAAAGTTTTGAAGAAAATAAAAAATATTCCAATTATTATCCTTTGCGTCAAACGATTAGAAAATAAAGGTCATAGAGTGATAGTGGCAACTTCAAAAAAGAGAAGCGATGATAAACTGGTTTTACTTTTAAAAAAAAATAATATTGATTACTTTAGAGGAAAATTAAATGATGTTTTTTCAAGATTTATCAAAATTATTAAAATCAATAATTTAAAAAAGAACATGTTGGTGGTTCGCGCAACAGCAGATAATATTTTGCCTGATGGTAATTTAATAGAAATAATTACAAAAAAATTTAAAACTATAAAAAATAATTATTTAAGAATAGATAATAATCTTCATAACTTACCCAAGGGATTTACTTTAGAGATATTTAAAGCAAATGAACTTTTGAAGTTAAACAAAGTCAAATTGAGCAAGAAACATCTTGAACATGTGACTTTTAAAATTTATGAAAATAAAAGAAATTATAACAATATTTTAATCGAAGAAATTAAACAAAAACAAAATTTAAACAATTTAAGAGTTACAATTGATAATAAAAATGATTTTGATTTTATGAATAAACTTTTTAAAAAAGTAAAAAATCCATACAATGAAAATTCTCTTAAAATATTAAACTATTTAAAAAACAATAATTATCATGAATAAAATTCCTCTTATTTGGAGCTTAATGACAATTAAGCAGCAAAAAACATTTATTTTTTTGACATTCTTTAGTTTTATTGTTTTGCTTCTAGAAATTTTAAGTATTGGTTCAATTTTTCCTATAATTTATAGTATAGCTGATCCTAATTTTTATAAAAGTATAGAATTTTTTAATAATTTTGAATTTTTAAAGTTTAAAAATAATTTTAACTTTTCAATTTTCATATTTTTAAGTTTAATTTTTATTGTTATTATTAAAAATTTAATTATTGCAATTTTTTTTTGGTATGAAAGTAAGTTTTTAATAAATACTCAAGAAACAATTTCAAAAAATTTATTTAGCAAACTTATTAATAAAGAATATGCTTTTCATTTAGAAAATAATACAGCTGATTTAATTACAAGAGTTAGAACAGATAGTTTACTGATTAGAGAAGTAATATCTTCATTGTTTAAGCTTTTACAAAGTTTTATTTTTATTTTCGGCATTTTATTATTTTTGATATTCATCGAGCCTTTAGGATTTGCAATTACATTATCAATTTTTTTGTTTACTGGTTCTATATTTTATTTTTTAACATCAAAAAAAAATAAACAAATTGGTGAATTGAGACAAAGGCTAGAGATTGAGAGGACAAAAAAATTACAAGAAAGTTTTGGAGGTATTAAAGAGATTAAAACTTTTATTAAAGACTATTTATTTGTCAGAGAATATGAAAATTTAACTATGAAAATTGTTAGACCTTATCACTTAAGAATTTTTATATCTAAATTGCCAAGACTTTTTTCTGAAGTTTTGCTTGTGCTTATCGTCGTTATTTTAGTTATATTTCTATATTTAAACAGTTTTGATAATACAAAAGTTTTTGCTCTATTAAGTGTATTTGGTGTTTCTGCAATTAAGATTATACCTTATTTGAATAATGCATTAAATTCTTTAAATACATTTAAATTTTCAAAAGACCCTATAGAATATTACAATAAATTTATAAACTTTAGGTCGCCTACCCAAAATATCTCAACTCAAAAAATTATCAATTTTAATGAAAAAATATCATTAAATGATATTTATTTTAGATATCCTAAAAATGAAAATTATGTTTTAAAAAAAATTAATTTTGAAATTAATAAAAAAGAAAAGATTATCATTCAAGGTGAAACAGGCTCGGGGAAATCTACTTTAATTGATTTACTTTTAGGTTTACAAGCCCCAACATCTGGAGAAATCTTTTTTGATGAGCAAAAAGTAAATAATTCTAATCATAATTGGCTTATTAATTTTAGCTACATTCCTCAATCAATTTATCTATTTGATGATACAATTAAAAATAATATTATTTTAGAGCACGATGAAAGCAAATTTAATGCAAATCTTTTTAAAAATTGTTTAGAAATTTGTGAGCTTAGTAGATTTGTGGATAGTTTAAAAAATAAAGAAAACACAAATATAGGAGAAATAGGGTCAAACATTTCTGGTGGCCAAAAACAAAGAATAGGTATTGCTCGTGCATTGTATAGAAACTCAAAAATTTTGATATTGGATGAAGCTACTAATGCTCTTGATCTTGAAACTGAAAAAAAAATATATTCTAATATAAGTAAAATCAAAGATAAGACGATGATTATTGTAAATCATAGAGATATTTTTGATAAAAATGATTATAAAATAATCAACATTCAAAATAATAAATTAACAAACAATGTCTAGCAAAACTCAAGTTATTAATGCCGCAACCATTGGCCTTGGTTTTGGATTAAATCATGTAAAAGTATTTACAAAAAATAAATATGCAAAATTAATAAGTATTTCAGATTGTGATATAAAGAAAAAAAAATATGAAAAAATATTTAAAACAAACTTTGTTAAAAATTTAAATGAAGTTTATAAAAATAAGTCTTTAAATCTTATTTCAATAGCTTCTTATGATAATTTTCATTATGGGCAAATCATGCAAGCTTTAAGAAATGGTAAAAATATTTTTATTGAAAAACCAATGTGTCAAAACATTAAACAATTCAAAAATATTAGAAAAATTTTAAAAAAATCAAAATTAAACCTATCTTCAAACTTTGTTTTAAGACATCATCCAAAATTCAAAAAAGTAAAAGAATTAATAAATAAAAGAATTATTGGTAATATATATAGTATCGAAGGAGAGTATAATTATGGAAGAGTTGAAAAATTAACAAAAGGATGGAGAGGTAAAATACCTTTTTATTCAGTAGTTCAAGGAGGTGGTATTCATTTAATTGATCTTATGATTTGGATAACAGGTTCAAAACCCAGAGAAGCAATATCAGTAGGAAATAAAATAATTACTGAAAAATCAACTTTTAAATTCAATGATAACAATATCGCTATTTTAAAATTCAAAAATGATATAATTGCTAAAATATCATCCAATTTTTCATGTGTCTTGCCTCATCATCACACACTCAAAATCTTTGGGTCAAGGGGAACTATAGAGGTAAACAAGAATGAGATATTGTTATACAAATCCAGAAAAGAAAATTTAAAACCAGCTAAAATAAATTATAAAAAAGATAAAGATTATAAACATAAATTGCTCGACTCATTTATATTGTCCCTTGTTAAAAATAAAAAAAATCACAATCCCAGTAAAGAAGATATATTTTACTCATTGCTTTCTTGTTTTGCTATTGATAAATCAATAAAATCAAGGAAATGGGAAAAAATAAAAATTTAACACAATCTTACAAATATAAAAAAAATTAAATTATAAAATATTCAATATTTATGAACTCCATTCCATTTGGAAAACCAATAATCAGTAATGAAGAAAAAAAAAATATTTTAAATGTACTGAATAGTGGCACTTTAGTTCATGGCCCTAAAGCAAAAGAATTTGAAAATGCTTTCAAAAGATATACTGGAGCAAAAGATGCGATTACAGTTTCTTCTTGCACAGCAGGTATGCACTTGTTTTATTTTACATTAAATATAGGGAAAGGAGACGAAGTGATAATACCTGCGCAAACTCATGTAGCAACAGCACACGCAGTTGAACTTTCAGGCGCTAAGCCAATTTTTGTAGATAGCGATTATCCTACTGGAAATATAAATGTAGATTTAATTGAAAAAAAAATCACAAAAAAAACAAAAGCTATTACGGTTGTCCATTATTTAGGTAATCCAGTAGATATGAAAAAATTAAAACTATTGGCAAGAAAATATAAATTATTTTTACTCGAGGATTGCGCTCTTGCTCTTGGGGCCACAATAGAAAAAAAACATGTTGGATTAACTGGAGATGCAGGTTTTTTTTCTTTTTATCCAGTCAAACATATAACAACTGCAGAGGGTGGCATGATAATCCTTAATAATAAAAAATATTCAAAATTGTTGCGAAAAAAAAAAGCATTCGGATATGATAAAAGCTTAGATCAAAGAGCATATCCTGGAATATATGATGTGGATCAACTTGGATTTAATTATAGATTGAGTGAATTACACTCATCAATAGGTATTATTCAAATAAAAAAATTTAAAGATTTTTTAAAGAAACGTTCATATAATTTTAAATATTTAGAAAAAAATTTAAAAAAATTAACAAATATTAAAATCATACCAAATTTAAACGGTAAAAATAAAGGAAGCTTTTATTGCTTTTCTATTTTACTTTCTAAAGAAATTGCTTCTAAAAGATTTAGAATAATAAATTTTTTAAAAAAAAAGGGTATTGGTAGCAGTATTTATTATCCCCATCCATTACCTAGACTTAGATATTATAAAGATAAATATAATGTTAATAAAAATAATTACATTATTGCCAGTGAGTTTAGTGACAGAATTATTTGCTTGCCAGTGGGCCCACATGTTTCAAAAAAAAATTTAGATTTTATGATAAAAAATATTAAGAAAATAATTTCCTAAAATATAAAATTTATCTGATACTAGTCATTTTTTACAATAATTCGATGAAATTATATTAAACATTAGTTATACTTAAAAACTTGTAGACTTAATCTTAAAAAGTATTAATAACTAAAAAATTTTAATAGAATATACACAATGAATTCAAAACAAGTTAAAACGAAATTTATAGCAGAGGTCTGTAGTAATCATAATGGAGATTTAAAGAGAGCATTAAAATTTATTGATTTTGCGAAAAAATATGGTTTTTACGCTGTAAAATTTCAATTATTTGAAATAGATAAATTAGTTTCAAAAGAAGCTAAAAAACTTTACAAAAATGCGCAAAAGAAAAAAAAAAGAGAGCTTCCAAGAGAGTTTATTCCAAAAATTGCAGATTACTGTAAAAAAAAAAAAATAAAATTTTCTTGTACGCCATTTGATCTATCGGCAGTAGAATATTTAAGAGGATACGTTGATTTTTTTAAAATTTCATCTTTTGAATTGAATTGGCTTGATCTTTTGAAATCTTGTGCTGAAACAAAAAAACCGGTTATACTTTCTACGGGAATGTCCAATATTGATGAAGTTAAAAAATCTTATAAAATCTTAAAAAAAAATGGATGTGAAAAAATTAGTTTACTACATTGTGTTTCATCTTACCCTGCAAACACTTTGTCTTGTAACTTAAATTCAATTACGTTTTTAAAAAATAAATTTAAATGTGAAGTTGGGTGGTCAGATCATACAGTTAGCGATTTAGTAATTTATTCGGCTGTAAATAAGCAAAAAGCAAATTATATAGAATTACATGTTGATATTGATGATCAGGGCTGGGAGAATGTTGGTGGAAATCATTGTTGGAATTCAAATAGGATAAAAAATTTAATGGACTTTCTTTATAATGAAAAGAGTATAAATGGTAGTTTTTTTAAAAAAGTTTCAAAATATGAAAAAAATCAACGAAAATTTAGATCAGATCCCTCAGATGGTTTAAGACCAATGAAAAATTATAGAAAACAACTTTAAGATGATTAAAAATAAAAAAATTCCTATAATAGGTGGTGCTGGATTTATTGGTCATAATTTAGCTTTAGCATTAAAATCTTTAAGTGCTAAAGTTATGATAGTAGATGCATTAAGTATTAATAATTTGGAATCATTAAAAAGAAATATTCACAAACTTCCGCACCCAAAACTTTCTTTAAAAATTTTAAAAGAGAGAATTAGATTAATAAAAAAAAATAAAATACCTTTAAGAAAAATAGATGCAAGAAACTATCACAAGTTATCAAAAGTATTTAATGAATTTAAACCCAGTGTAGTAGTTCATTTAGCCGCTGTTTCACATGCTAATAGATCCAACAAAGACCCTCATTCAACATTTGACCATAGTTTGAGAACTTTAGAGAATTCACTAGATAATTCAAGAAACAATATCGATCATTTTATTTTTCTTTCATCAAGCATGGTTTATGGAAACTTTAAGAAAAATATCGTTACTGAAGATGATGCTTGTGAACCATTGGGTGTTTATGCTGCACTAAAATTTTCAGCGGAAAAAATAATCAAAGCTTATAACCAAGTTTTTGAATTACCTTACACAATTATTCGACCATCAGCTCTTTATGGAGAAAGGTGTATAAGCAGAAGAGTTGGTCAAATTTTTATAGAGAATTGTTTAAATAAAAAAAAGATAAATATAGAAGGTGACGGCAAAGAAAAACTTGATTTTACATATATAAAAGACTTGGTTCAAGGAATAATAAAGATAATTAAAAACAAAAGATCACTTAATCAAACGTTTAATTTAACTTATGGTAATGCACAGCCAATAAGAAAATTAATTAAAATCTTGTCAACAGAATTCGCTAATATTCAAGTTAAAAATACAAAAAGAGATAAATTTATGCCAAAAAGAGGAACATTATCAATAAACAAAGCAAAAAGAATGATAGGATTTAAATCTGATTGGCCCTTACATAAAGGCTACAGAGAATATATAAGGTGGTATAAGAATTTGTATTACAACAAAAAGTCTGATTAAAGTTAACAATCTTTTATAAAAAATTTTATTAAATAATAATGTGTGGAATAGCAGGTTTTTTTGGTTATAAAAAAATCATAAAAGGAGTTATCAACAAAACCCTCATCTCTATGAAAAATAGAGGTCCAGATTTTTGTAATCATTTTCAACATGCATATGAAAATAATCTATCTATCTACTTATTGCATTCAAGACTTGGTATTATCGATTTAAAAAAACGCTCTAATCAACCATTTATTTTAGATAAGTACATCATTGTGTTTAATGGTGAAATTTATAATTTTATAGATCTTAAAAAAAAAATTATCTAATAGAGGTATTGTCTTAAAAACAAACTCAGATACCGAAGTTTTGCTTCATTATTACAAATTATACGGTGAAAATTGTGTAGACTATTTTGATGGTATGTGGTCTTTTGCAATATTTAATATTGATACAAAAAAACTTTTTTTATCCCGAGACCCTTTTGGGGAAAAACCATTATATTTTTACAGAGATAAACATGGTATTTTCTTTGCTTCAGAAACCAAATTTATTAAGAATTTATCCGAAAAAAATTTTCAAATTAATGATAAAAAAATAAATCAATATTTATCATTTGGCGCAAGAGCACTTAATAAAGATAATTCTACTTTCTTTAAAGAAATTTATTGTGTAAAAAATTCTGAAAGTTTTTCTATTAACAGTGGATTAAAGATAAAAAAAAAAACATATTGGAAATTAAAGTCTAAATCTAAAAAATTTCAAATCAAAGATATTTATGATAATTCTCAATTTCTTCTAATGCAATCATTAGAGAGAAGATTAATAGCCGATGTTCCCATGGCTTTTTTGTTAAGTGGAGGAATTGATTCTGGTGGATTAGCCTCATTAGCTGTTAAAAAATACAATAAAAAAATAGAAACATTTTCAGTAGTCGACTCTGATACTAAGTATAATGAGATAGAAAATATAAGAAAAGTTGTTAAGGATTTAAAATGTAATAGCACTATTATTAAGATTTCAAAAAAAAAATTTTTTGAACAAATTAAGTGATCAAATAAAATACAATCATGGTCCAGTGTTTACCCTTGCTCAATATTTGCATTCTGAATTAATGAAAAAAATAAGCTTAACTGGTACTAAAGTTGTGATTTCAGGAACAGGGGCTGATGAAATATACTCTGGCTATTATGATCATTACTTAATGCATTTAGCTATTTTAAAAAATAAGAAAAACTATAATTCAGAATTGCATTATTGGAAAAAATATATCAGAAAAAATATAAGAAATTCTATATTTAAGGATGCAGAGCTTTTTATAAATAATCCTAATTTTAGAGATCATATTTATGATAGCAGTGAAAAGTTATCGGTATATCTAAATGCACCTGAAAAATTTAATTTTAAAGAATTTAGTTATTCAAAAGAATTATTTACAAATAGAAGAGCTAACGAATTATTTCATGAAACAGTTCCTGCAATACTAAATAATGAAGATTTAAATGCAATGAAATATTCGATTGAAAATAGATCTCCTTTTTTAAACAGAGAATTATGTGAATTTATATACTCAATAGAACCCGATAAATTAATAAAAAATGGTTATTCGAAATTTATTTTGAGGAAAAATTTAGAGGGTATATTAAATGAAAAAATTAGATTAAATAGACAAAAAAAAGGTTTTAATTGCTCAATTGAAACCCTTATTGATGTAAAAAATGTTAAAATTCGTAATTTTTTATTGGACAAAAAATCAAATATTTTCTTTTTCATCAATAGAAAAAAATTTAAAAATTTTCTAGATGGAAAATTTAATGAGAATTATAAAAGTAAATTTTTATTTTCTTTTATAAGTGCAAAAATATTTCTAGATAGTAATGAATAGAGTGAGGTGTTGTTTTAAGATTGATAGTAAGTTTACTTATTTTTAAAAAATTGTCCAAAATTGAAGATATTAATTATTAAAAAAACACAAAAAAAAAGATTGAAAAATATTTTTTTATTATTAATTGAATAAAATGAAAATTTTTGTTAAAAACACTTTTACAAAGAAAGTATTAGAAGTTATTTAAAACTTCAGGACTATTAGAGTCATTGTTTTACTGCCAATCTAATGAATTATAATTTAATATCACTCAAAACATCCAATCTTAATAAAAATATTATTATACAAATTGGCAAATTAAAGAACACGCAATGGAGTTTTGGTTTAAAATCTCAACTTAAATGGTTTAAAAATAATTGTAAAAAAAATGATATTCATAATTTATTTTACATAAAATCTAAACTTGTTGGATATACATTCTTAAGAATAAGATCATTTAGTACTAACAATCATATAAAAAAAAAATATGTTTTATTTGATACATTGATAATCCACAAAGACTATAGAAATAAAAAACTTTCTGACTTATTGATGTTATTTAATAACACAATAATTAAGCAAACAGGTCTCTTTTCTTTTTTGATTTGTAAAAATGATTTATTAGGTTTTTATAAAAAATATAACTGGATTAAACTTTATAAGAAACAATTTAAGCTTAAAGATCATTTATCTTCTGCAAATGGAATGATATTTAATACAAATAAAAAAAAAAAATATTATTTTTATATTTACAAATAGTAAGTTTTGAATTAGAAAAATTAGATAACTGATTTAAAATTTCAATAAAAAATTAGTTTTATAAAAAAGAACATAATTACTTAAAAAGTATTAGTGAACTAAAATTTTAGCATAAACAAGATACAAAGGATAAGTTAGATTATAAAATTAAAACAGCAAAAAAATATTTTAATTTTTGATTGTAATGAAAATCAAATACCTGTAGTAAAAAAATAATTTATGATCTTTTATTGTAAAAAATGTCTGCTACCTAGTTCTAAACCATACATAAAATTTGATAAAAATGGCGTTTGTTCAGCTTGCAATTTTCATTTTAAAAAGAATGAAAATAGCAAAATTAAAAACACTAATTGGAAAAAAAGAGGTAGTGAGTTTTTGCAATTAATTAAAGAAATAAAAAAAAAGAATGCACCTTTATTTGATGTGTGTGTCCCTGTTAGCGGTGGCAAAGATAGCATTGCTCAAGTTAGCAATTTATTAAATAAAGATCTAAGAATTTTATGTGTAAATATTGACTACGGTATTAAAACAGAAATAGGAAAAGAGAATTTAAGATGTATCCCTTTAATGGGAGCATCACTTATCACTTATAGACCAAATCTAATCATTCAAAAAAAAATAATCAAAAAATCCTTTGAAGATTTTGGTGATCCAGATTTAATGAGTCATTGTTTGTTGCATGCATTACCAATTAGGATAGCAATTAATATGAAAATTCCAATGGTGTTATTGGGAGAAAATGCAGCTTACGAATATAGTGGAGAAACAAACTACAATGAAAAGCTAATGTCTCAAAAATGGTTTAAACACTACGCATCAAATTCAGGTTTAACACCTAAAAAATTCTCTAAGATTTATAATATTCCATATAAATTTATGAGTGTTTATGATTTACCATCAGATAAAGAGCTTTTAAAAACCAAAGCAGTCTTTTCAAGTTATTTTTTTAAATGGAGTTCTGAAAAAAATCTAATTACTGCAAAAAAATATGGTTTCAAAACGTTAAAGAAACCTCTTGAAGGCACTTTTAGAAATTACGTAGGAATTGACGAGAAAATAAATCGAATACACCAATATATCAAATTGTTAAAGTTTGGTTATGGAAGAGGAACTGATCATGCTTGTGAAGATATAAGAAATAAAAAAATAACAAGAAAAAAAGGAATTTATTTAGTGAAAAAATATGATCGTGTAAAATTATCAAATCATTTTATAAATGATTTTATAAAATTTATTAATATTAGTAGGAAACAATTTAATTCAATTTTGAACAAGTACACAAATAAAGACATTTGGAAAAAAAATAAGATTGAATTAGAGGCTAAAGTAAAAATTATATAAAAATGAAGTTTCAAAAAAAAAAAAGAAGCTTCATTGTTAACAATAAAACAAATTTAAAAATTAAGAATGTTGGCAAGATATCTTTACTCAACAAAGAGCACCTCACAATAGAGGTTAATAAAAAAAAAAATGAAGTCTGCGCTTTTGAATGGGGGATGTATGCCACATCATCAATTAATAAAAGATTAAAAAAAGAGAAGTTAAAGACATTTATAGTTAAAAATAAAGAAAAAAAATTATTTATAATGTTAGTTGATGTAAAAAAGATGAGAATATTTAATAAATATTTAGTTTCTGAAAATTTAAAAGTTTTAAAAACTTTAAACTAAATTTTAAAATGAATTATCTCATAACAACTCCTCTAAAAATAAATTGGCCTAAAAAATATAACAATAAATTAATTTTTGTCTCTGAGTCAGCATTAATAAACTATAAAAATGGAGATCACATTAATTATAAACACTTTAAAGTAAATAAACCTAGGTGGAATGACAAAAATGTTCTTGGAAAAGATTTTAATTATTTGTTAAAGATTTATGAAAGTTATTTAGGTATATTATCAAAAAAGTTGAATAAATTACATAATAAAAATTATTCTTTAAGATTTTGGAGAGTTTTAATTGGTCCATGGTTATCTACTTTTATTCATATTTATTTCGAAAGATGGAATAATGTGGAGAGTTCAATTAAAACTAATAAAATTGATAAATTCATTTTTCTCGAATTAGATATAGAAGATTTTATACCATACGATAATAAAAATTTTATATATTATACTCAAAATGATCTTTGGAACCAATACTTGTATCAAAATATTGTAATTAATTTTTTTAAAAAAAAACAAATAGATTATGTGCAAACCAATGAAATTTTTGTCAAAGAAAAACTAAATAAATCAATATTAAACAAAATTAATAAAAAAGATTTTTTTCAATCATTTAAAAATAGTCTTTTAAAAGGCTTAAGTTTTATTAATGCAAAAAGTTATGATTATTTTTTATATGACACCTATTTAGGTTTAAAAAATGAGTTTTATCTTTCAAGAAAGTTTAATCAACTCCCTATTATACAAAATTATAAAAAAAGTTTTAAGACTAAAAATATTGATGTAGATTTGAGAAACCAAATAAAAAACTTTTGTTTAGGAAAAGATCTTTTTGAAAAAAACTTAATTGAAGCAATTTCGTTATTTATCCCAAAAATATTTATAGAAAATTTTCAAGATCTGGAAGATTATTCAAAAAAAGAGAATTTACCTCAAAAACCAAAGGTTATTTTTACATCTGGATCACTTTGGTATAATACAAAACTTTGTTACCACGTGGCAAAATCATTAGAAAATAAAGCAAAATTAATTTATGGTCAACACGGTGGAGCTATTGGAATGTCAAAATATCATTGGCCCGAACAACATGAAATAAAAATATCTGATTACTTTTTAACTTGGGGTTGGAGTGATAAAAATAATAGTAAAGTTAAAAGATTTTATTTTTTAAAAAAAGCTAAACAGCTACTTTCCCAAAAAGAAGATTTATTAATACCACTAAGAATAAGAAAGAGATATTTTCATTCATTAGAAAGCTCAGTTGGAACAGAAGTATATTCAGATTATATAAATAATTTAAGCACTTTTTTAGAAGAATTGAATAAAAAAGTTTTAAAAAAAACTATTTTAAGATTACCTTATAAAGTTAGTAAAATTTCAGATGTTGATTACTTTTCTACACTTAATCAGAAATATAAATTTTACAGGAGTGATAGTTTTTATAAAGCATGTTTTAAATCAAAAATAGTTTTGCATATATCAAACTCGACACCATTTTTAGAGACAATTTCAGCTAATATTCCTTCTATTTTAATTATAGACAAGACTCAAAATCCAGTAAGAAGTGATTGTGAGCAAATTTTTAGCATGCTTTTTGAAGAAAATATTATTTTTTATGATTTTAAAAAAGCAGCTAAATTTTTAAATTCTATTTGGCCTGACAATATAGATGCCTGGTGGCAGAAAGAAACTACACAAAAAGTTATTAAAATATTTAACGATAGATATGCAAGAAAAAATAACTTAATTGTTGATAAATGCTATAATTTTTTAAAAAAAAATCTAATTTATGAAATTTTTAAAATTTTTAAAGTCTAAACTAATCATATTCTACTTGAGGTTAAAAGGTTTAGATATCAGTTGGGAAACAAACATAAATACTTTTCCAAAATTAAAAATTCAAGGAAAAGCATCAAACATAAAAATTGAAAAATCAGAAATTTTAGGCAGGATTGATTTGCGAAATAGGGAAAATGGTAAAATTAAAATTCAAGAAGGTTGCAAAATTGAAGCAGATACAAGATTTGTTTCTGCTAGAAACGGTTTAATCGATATAGGAAAAGGCACCACAGTCACTATGGGCGCCGTTATTAATGGTGGAGGAAATGTCATAATAGGACAAAATTGCATTCTTGGGCCAAGAATTATTATAAATGCAAATGAACATGTTTTTAAAAAAGGTAAATTAATTAAAGATCAGGGTTTTATTCATAAAGATGTAATTATAGAAGATGACTGTTGGTTTGGTGCTAATGTAGTGATAAATAAAGGAGTGGTTATAAAAACAGGGTCAGTAGTTGGGGCTCTTTCTCTAGTAACTAAAAATACAGAAAAAAACTCAATTAATTTTGGTATACCTTCAAAAAAAATTAGTGAAAGGCTAAATTAATGAATATATGTATAATATTGTGGAATATTTAAATAAAATTTTTAAATCGATAGTTCTCACTTTTTTACATTTTATTAGAGATATTTTAATTGTAATAAAAAAACATTGCATTCCACCCTATGCACCCAAAACATACAGAAGGTATAAAACATCTTATGAGCTTTACATAAAAGAAGAGGAATTAAAAAGTTACGAACACTTTAAAAAATATTTTAAAAATGCAATCTTTTTAGATACCAAAAGAATACGAAAATATGCAATTTTAAGTGCTCTTAAAAATGATACAGAACAAAAACAACTTTATCTTGAATTTGGTGTATTTAATGGCCTGTCTATAAATTATTTATCAAAATTTTTAAAAACAAAAATGTATGGATTTGATTCTTTTTTAGGTCTGAGAGAGGATTGGAAAGGTACAAATTTAGAAGCTGGTCATTTTAACAAAAATGGTGAAACCCCTAAAGTGAATAGTAATGTTGAATTAATTCAAGGATGGGTTCAAGATACTTTACCCAAATTTATAACAAAAGATTCAAAAATTAATTTTATTCATATTGATTTAGACACATACGATAGTACAAAATTCGTGCTTGAAACTGTTAAACCCTATTTGAATAAAAAAACAATAATATTATTTGATGAATTGTACAATTTTTCAGGCTGGGATGAAGGAGAGTATAAAGCTCTCAAAGAAGTTTTTAATGAAAATGATTATGAATTTTTAGCGTTTTCAATTGAAGGTTGCCAAGCTGTAATTCAACTTAAATAATTTATTAAAATAATGTCAGAAGTAAGTAAATTTTATAAAATTGCTAAAAATGAACTTTTTAGATTAAATAGAAGTATTACTGGAGATGGATTAAAAAAAACTTTAAAAATTTACAAAAAAAACTTTCCTGAATTAAAAATTAAAAGTATTAGATCAGGAAAAAAAGTTTTTGATTGGAAAGTCCCACCTGAATGGAACATTAAAAATGCTTATATTATGGATAAAGATCATAAAATGATAGTAAATTTTAAGGAAAATAATTTACATTTAGTTGGTTATTCAAAACCTATAAATAAAATAATAAAAAAAAAAGAATTATTTAAAAAACTCCATAGTTTAAAAAATCAACCATCAGCGATACCATATGTAACTTCATATTACAAAAAAGATTGGGGATTTTGCATAAGTCACAATAAAAAAAAAAAATTAGATAAAATATACAAACCAAATGATGAATTTAAAGTTGTAATAGACTCTTCTTTTAATAAAAATGGAAAATTAAATTATGGAGAGTTAGCAATTAAAGGAAACACAAAAAATGAAATTTTAATTTCTACTTATATATGCCATCCATCTATGGCAAATAATGAATTATCAGGTTCAATTGTTTCATTAAGTTTAATTGATTTTTTCAAAAAAAAAAAATTAGATAAATCTCTTAGATTTATTTTTATTCCCGAAACTATAGGCTCAATAGCTTATATTAGTAAAAACTTAAGGGATTTGAAAAATAATTTTATTGGTGGATATAATTTATCATGTATTGGAGATGAAAAAAATTATTCATGCATTTTATCAAAGTATGAAAATACTCATGTAGATTATTCATTAATAGAAGCATTTAAAAATCTAGGGATTAAGTATAAAAAATTTTCATTTTTGAAAAGGGGTTCTGATGAAAGACAATTTAATCATCCGGGAGTTGATTTTCCGATGGCTACAATTTGTAGATCGAAATTTTTTGAGTACCCAGAATATCATACTTCACTAGATAATTTTCATCTTGTTACTGAAAAAGGGCTAGAGGGAGGATATAAAGTAGCAAAGGAAGCAATAAAAATATTAATGAAAAAAATTATTCCAAAATCAATAACAATTTGTGAGCCTAATATGGGAAAAAGAGGCTTATATAATAAATTATCTATTAAAACAAATTATGGTAACAAAAATTCTACAAAAAATTTTTTAAGTTTTCTGCAATATTCTGATGGAAAAAACGATCTAAACCAAATATCAAAATATTTAAATTTAAAAGTAAGTGAAGTAGAAAAAATTTATTCAATTTTAAAAAAAAAAAAATTAGTTAGATAAAAAATGTTTATAAATTTAAGTTCGACATCATTTTTAATGAACAATAATAATAATTGGAGTCATTTAAATAATTTTAAATTTTTAAATTTTAAAAAATATGGAGAAATTTTTGATTTTAAAGAAAGAAAAAATGTTATAGATATAAATATAATATTTCTTTCAGATATTATAGATACATATTCACAAAATATTTCTAGTTTAGACTACAAAAAAATTGATCATATTTTAAAAAAGATAGAAATAAAAATAAGAATTTCTCAAACTCCTATCATTGCTTGTATCAGCGGTCATTATTACAACAATATAATTGAGTCATCACAAATATTTAGTAAAAATAAAAAAATAAAATATTATTTTTTAGAAAATCTTTATAAAATTTCTAAAAAAGAAAATAACTTATATATTGTTGATATCGACGAATTTTTTTCTCTTCATGGAATTAATAATTGTTTTGATAATAGAAATTTTAATCTATCTAGATGTAGATTGTCACCATTTGGTATTGAGGTTTTAGCCAAAAATTTAAAAAAAATAATAACTCGAATTTATACACCTAATAAAAAAGTTTTATTATTAGATTGTGATAATACAATTTGGGGTGGGGTAATCGCAGAAGATGGCATAACTAAAATCAAAATAGGAGAAGAAGGTGAGGGAAGGGCTTTTTATGAATTTCAAAAAGCGATAAAAAAATTAAAAGACCAGGGAATAATTATCATATTAGTTAGCAAGAATATCAAAGCGGATGTTGTTAATGTACTAAAAAATCATCAAGGAATGTGTTTGAAAGAAAAAGATATTAGTGCATTCAAAGTTAACTGGAATGAAAAAAGTCAAAATATTCAAGAAATATCAAAAGAGTTAAGTTTGAATTTAGATAGCTTTGTTTTTTGGGATGATAACCCTGTGGAAAGAGAAAAAGTAAGAATTAAATTAAAAAATGTAGAAGTTATAGAGCCTGATAATGACATTTCAAATTGGGCAAAACAACTATTAGAAAACGATTTATTTTCAAAATTTAAAATTACTAAAAGTGATCAAAATAAAACTCAACAATATCAAATAAGACAAAAATTTATTGATGATAAGCAAAGTCATAAAAGTGAGTTAGATTATTTAAGATCAATAAAAATTCAACTAAAATTAATTAAAATTGAAAAAGGAAATATTAATAGAGCTGTGCAAATGTGTCAAAAAACAAATCAATTTAATTTGAGCACCAAAAGGTATGACCATAATAAACTAAATGTTTTAAATAAAAAAAATATTTGTTTTATGGTTCATATGAAAGATGTTTATGGAGATCATGGAATCATATCTCTAGTTTGTCTGAAATTAAAAGAAAAAAAATTTTTATTAATTGATACTTTTCTTATGAGCTGTAGAGTATTAGGAAGATATGCTGAAAATTGGATTTTAAATGAAATAATCAAAGTAGCGAAGAAAAAAAAAATTAATAATATTGTTGCGGAATTTTTAAAAACAGAAAAAAATGAAATAGCTGGAAATTTCTTAAAAAATAACAACTTTAATAAAATTTCTAAAAAAAATTTTATTAAAAATTTTAAAGAGATAAAATTAAAAAATATCAATAAAAAAACAGAATTGTTTTTATATACTGGTAGAAATGTTAAATATTTGAGTTTGTATGAAAAAAAATAATGAAAAAATACTTCGTGCACTAAAAATAATATTTTCTAAATCAAAAATACCTAGAAATATTGATAAACTTAAAATTGGAGATATTAAAGAATGGGATTCACTTGGAAATTTTAATTTATTACTCGAAATAGAAAAAACTTTTAAAATTAGAATAGATACAAAAAGTTTTAACAACATTAAATCAATTAAAGATATCAAACAATATCTAAAAAAAAGTGAAAATAGATAAAATTAAAAAAATCTTTGAAAAATGTGGAATAAAGAAAGGACAAACAATTTTTATACACGGAGACGCAGGAGCTATTGCCCAATTAGAGAATAAAAATAAAGATAAATTGAAGTATTTTTTTAATTTTCTTAAAAGATTTATAGGTAATAAAGGTAATATTATAGTTCCTACATTTACTTATGAGTCATGTAAGAGTAAAAAGTTCAATTACAAAACTGATAAATCAGAAACTGGTTTATTTAGTGAAATTTTTAGAAATTTAAATTATACAAAAAGAACAGACCATCCCATATTTAGTTGTGCAATATATGGAAAGAAATTTGATTATTTTAATCAATCAAAAATTACAACATGTTTTGGCAAAGACTCAATATTTGAAAGGTTTATGAGAATAAATGGAACTATTATTTGTTTAGGATGCAGTATAGATAGAATAACATTTACACATTATGTAGAGGAATTTTTTAAAGTAAAATATAGATACAATAAAAATTTTAGAATTTTTTCATCTATAAATAAAAAATCAATTAATACAAGTTATTATGTAAGAAAATTAAACATGAAGTCAAAAATTAATTTACAAAAATTATATAAATATCTTGTTAAAAAAAAAAGAATTAAAGTATCAAATTTTGGAAGATATAAGATATTATCTATAAAATCAAAATTATTTTTTCAATCGTGTTTAGAACTTTTAAAAAAAGATAAATACTCGCTTATTCAGAAATAAAAAATTATTATGAGCATAGAAATTAAACAAAAATTTTTTAATATAAATTTTTTAGATGGCTTAAAATTTTCAAAAGCAAGTAGAGATACAAATCCAATTCATATTAATAAATTATATGGTTATAATTCTATGTTTGGTGAAAATATTATACATGGAGTGTTAACAATAATTTTTTTTTTAAAACAATTAAAATTTAAAAAAAATTTTTATTTACATTCATTACATGTTAAATTTTTAAAATCTGGAAAATATAATACACCCATCTATATTAAAAAAAAAAAAATAACTCAACACATTATGAATTTTCTTTTTTACAAGAAGAACAAATAATTACTATTGTGGATATAAAAATTTTAATTAACAAAAATTTTAACCAAATTAAAATTAACGAAGATTATTGGGAAATATTTAAAAAAATTAGCTATTATACTGGAGTTAAATATCCAGGAAAAAATTCTCTTCTACATGAAATTGATATAGAAAAAAATGAGAAAAAGAGAGAAGTAAAAGACAAGGATTTAAAAATTTCATCTAAATTTTTGGACAAAAGATTACCTTTTATAAAAAATAATTTTTTATTTAAAGACTATAAAATAAAATTTATATCATTAAAAAGACCAACTATTAAATTAAAAAAATCAAAACCAAATATAAAAGTTACTAACACAATATCTAAAATAAAAAATAATGTTATGATTATTGGAGCTAGTCAAGGATTGGGAAGAGATTTATTAAACTTAATTAAAAAAAATAAAAAGATAAACATAGTTGCAACTAGTTTTAAAAATAGAATTAAAATCAAAAATAAAAATATTAAGAAAATTAGATTAGATGTTACAAAGGATACAAAAATCTTAACAAAACATATTAAAAGGTTATCTCCAATTAGAATTTATTATTTTGCTACCCGTAAAATTGATTTTGATAAAAAAATATCAAAGAAAAAGCTTAAGGAATATGAAAATTTTTTTATCAATTATCCATTAAAAATACTTAGTGAAAATAAAAGTGATAACCTTTCATTTTTTTATCCATCTACTGAATTTATTGACTTTAATAAAAATTTTCCATATTCAAAAATTAAACTTCAGGCGGAGAAGAAAATAAGTGAATACTGCAGTCTAAATAACATTAAATTTATAAATCATAGATTTTCTGCAATAAATTCAAGGCAATCAGCCTCATTTTCAGAGATAAAAAATCAAAATTTAGCTGAATATCTAATTAAAAATGAAAAGATTTTAAGTAAAATATTTCTGTGAAATTTCAAATGAAAAATTTATTAAAGAATAAAAAAATTTTAGTTTCCGGTGTTGGAAAAGGATTAGGTTACGAAATAATGAAAGATTGTATTAAAAATGGTGCATTCGTTTATGGTTTTACAAGATCAATGAATGATATAAAAAAAATAAAAAGTAAATTTAAAAAAAATATTAAAATTTTTCACGGTGATGCTACTGATAATAATTTTTTAAAAGAACTTTTTTTATATTTTAAGAAAAGAAATATTGCCCTTAATGGTTTAGTAAATAATGCAGGAATAAGACAGAGAATATCATTTGTTGATATTAAAAAAAATGATATAGAAAATATAATGAATGTAAATTTTATATCACCATTTTTGTTATGTAAATATTTTGTAAAACAATCAAATAA